>ERZ650312.444-NODE-444-length-22939-cov-7.079575_pt1 | contig 22939 bp, 23 predicted proteins | sample MGYA00376248_ERZ650312 | MGnify/ENA primary metagenome ERZ650312 (study PRJEB26733, sample SAMN07839316) | wastewater metagenome | biome: urban; feature: wastewater treatment plant; material: waste water | place: USA: North Carolina | collected 2016-07-28 ... | reverse complement strand
ACACGCAACCCGAGCTACAGCTCGGCGGGATCAGACGGTTTGTGAAACATTCGGGCTAAGAACAATGCTTCGAATCAATTCTCTGTTCTGGCTCAGAACTTGTGACGGCTTCGATTTCATGATGACTCTTGGTCGCGCTTTCCGGCTTGTTCGCAATGGTATCAAGTCGCTCCGGTGGCCGCTCACTGCTCTCGGGCCTTGCTTACCGGGTCGCATCAACCGGCCGTCGGCGCGCCTCTGTTCCCCTTCAGCCGCTTCATGAATTGCCCGAACTGCGGGCCGAATTCCTCGAACAGTGGGTGGCTGCGGTTCTTGAGCATGACTTCGCCGAGCAGCTTCAGGCCGACGGTGAAGGCGGCGGCCGTGTCGGCGTCGAAATCGCCGCGCTGCCGGCTGCGTTCGACCAGCGCGAGGATCTCGTCGTGCGCCTCGACGCCAAATTGCAGGCTCGGCGACGCGCTTCCGTCGCTCGATTGATCGGCCGTCACGTTCTCGACCGTAATCCGGTATTGGTGGTTTCTCATCTCTGATCTCTCCTTGCTTACAGCCGTTCGATTTCGACCGCGGCGCGGTCGATGATTTCGGCGACGCGGCGGGCGATTTCCTGCTCCGGCGCTTCGTCGCCAAAGCGGAGACGCAGCGCGGTCTTCAGGTTCTCCATCGCGCGCATGATCTCCGGGATGCGCCGGGCGTGTGCGCGTGACTTCAGATGGCCGATGTGCGTCAGCACACGCTCGACGTCGGTCTGTTGCGCTGCGAGCTGCTGCCGGCCTTCGGCAGTGATCGCGTACTCCTTGCGGCCGTTGGCGTCCGGTGTCGCCGCGACCCAGCCGAGGTCCTCGAGCATGGCGAGTGTCGGGTAGACGGTGCCGGGACTCGGCGAGTAGTCGCCGCCGACCAACTCGCTCAGCGCCTTGATGATCTCGTAGCCGTGCGCCGGCTTCTGCGCGACGAGGTGGAGCACGACGAACTTGAGGTCGCCCGAACCGAACAGCCGCTCGCGCCGGCCGCCGCCACCAAACGGGTGCTCGGCGCGCACGCAACGATGGCCGTGGCGATCATCATGATGGTCGTGGTGTTCGCAAGACGAATGTGCGTGGTGGTGGCGATGTGGGCGATGGTGATGCATGGATGTCTCCTGTCTGTTGTAAAGTAATTACAAGATATATCGTGTAATTACTTCGCGCAAGCGCAGAGAGGCAAACAGTTATTGCCAATTGTTTCCGGCGAAGCGCTCAGTCGCCGGCCAGCGCGGCGTTTGTCTTGACCCAGCGCACGAACTCGTCTTCCGGTAGCGGGCGGCTGAACAGGTAGCCTTGCAGCTCGTCGCAGCCGGCGGCGGCGAGCATCTGCTTCTCCTCGATGTGCTCGACGCCCTCGGCGACGACCTTCAGGCCGAGCGTGTGGCCGAGGCCGATGATCGCGCGTGTGATCGCCAGGTCGTTGGTGTCGTCGAGCATGTCGCGTACGAAGCTCTGGTCGATCTTCAGCTTGTCGATCGGGAAGCGGTTGAGGTAGCTGAGGCTCGAGTAGCCGGTGCCGAAGTCGTCGATCGAGAGCACGATGCCGAGCGCCTTGAGCGCGTGGAAGAGCGCGATATTGCTGTCGACGTTTTCCATGAGCAGCGATTCGGTGAGTTCCAGCTCGATCATTTGTGGCTTCGTGCGGCGGGCCTGCAGCGTCGTTGCGAGCTGCTCCAGCAGGCTTGGGTCGCGCAATTGTACCGCCGACAGATTGACCGAGACGGGGATGTCGCCCAGGCCCCGGTCACGCCATTCCGCCTGTTGGCGGCAGGCTTCGTCGATGATCCAGGCGCCGACTGGAACGATCAGCCCCGACTCCTCGGCCACCGTGATGAAGCGGCCGGGCGGCACCAGCCCGAGGCGCGGGTGCTGCCAGCGCACGAGCGCTTCGGCGCCGAGCAGGCGGTTGCTGCGGCAGGCGACGCGCGGCTGGTAAAAGAGGCGTAGCTCGCCGCGCTCGACGGCGTGACGCAGATCGTTCTCGATATCGAGCCGTTCGCGGGCGCGCGACTCCATTTCGATCGAGAAGAACTGCGCGTTGTTGCGGCCCGAGAACTTGGCCTGGTACATCGCTGCGTCCGCGTTGCGCATTAGGGTTGCGATGTCTTTGCCCTGTTCCGGATAGACGGCGATGCCGACGCTGCACGAGATGTGCAGTTCGACGCCTTCGATCTCGTGCGGCTGGCGGATCAGCGGGATCAGCCGTTGATTGACGATCTGCAGGATCTCGTCGGCATCGGCGACGCCGTTCAGGATGATGACGAACTCGTCGCCGCCGAAGCGGCTCACCGTATCGCCGACGCGCACGGCGGAGAGCAGGCTGCGCGACACCGAACGCAGCAGGCTGTCGCCGATATGGTGGCCGAGCGAATCGTTGATGTTCTTGAAGCGGTCGAGATCGATGAACAGCACGCCGACCCGGCGCGCCTGCCGTTCGGCCAGCTGAAGCGCCAGGCGCAGGCGCTCGACGCAGAGCGAGCGGTTGGGCAGGTCGGTCAGCACGTCGTGCTGCGCGAGATGGCTGATGCGCTGCTCGTTGGCCTTGCGCTCGCTGATGTCGTGCGCGACGACGATGAAGTGCGTGATCTGGTCGCTGTCCGAACGCACCGCGTTGATCACCGCCCACAGCGGGAAGGACTCGCCGGTGTTGCGGCGCAGCCAGAGTTCGCCTTGCCATGACCCGCGCGTGACGGCGACGCGCCAGATGTCCTCGAAATGCGCATCGGGCTGGCGGTCCGAGCGCAGCAGTTCGGGCGTCTGCCCGGCGATCTCCTCGAAGCTGTAGCCGGTACTGCGCGAGAAGGCACGATTGACCGTGATGATCCGCCGCTCGCCGTCGGTGATCATGATGCTCTCCGACGACGCTTCGAACACCTTGGCCCACAGTGCCAGGCGTTCTTCCATCGCCTTCAGGCTGTTGATCGGCGTGAAGGTGGTGAGCACGGCGTCCTGCGCCTGATAGAGCAGGCGACGGGCCGAGAGCAGCGCCCAGTTGCGGCTTTCGGCGCCTTGCCAGAGCACCTCGAATTCATTGGCCGCGCCCTGATCGGCGAGTTGCTGGAAGAAGCGTGCGCGTGCTGGCGCGCTGAGTCCGGACAGCCACGGGTCGATGCTGCGGCCCTCCAGCCAGTGCTGAGCCGGGACGTTGCTGTGCAGGACTTCGTGCTGCGGGATCGCCGTCACCACGAGCGGGATCGGGATGGCTTCGAGCAGCTCGCGCTGGGCAATTGCTGCGCGTTCGTTGGCGGCCATCTCCTGCTCGACCAGACGGCTGTGATTCAACTGCGCCAGCATGCCGTTGAAGCCGCTCACCAGGCGACCGAACTCGTCGCCCGAGTCCCAGCGCGCCCGCAGTCCGTAGTCACCGGTCGCGCGGACGCGGTCAGCGACATCGGCGAGCCGGCGCACCGGAAGGGCGATCTGGCGCGCGACGAAAAACACGACGCTGAGGATCAGGAGCAAGAGGCCGGCGGCGGTGCCGAGGTGGATCCACATGCGCTCGAACAGCTGGTCGAGGCGTGACTCGAGCAGCCGATGCAGTGTCGCTCCGGCGCCGGTCCAGGTGCGTTCAAGTTCTGCGGACAGTGCGTCCGCAGCCTCGTCGATTTGCGTGACAGCAGGCTCCTGGGGGTCGCTGAAGATTACCCGGTGTGCGTTGTCGCGATAGCGATTGATCGCCGCAAGCAGGGCTTCACGCGCGCTCCCGAGTTCCTGCCGGACGCCGGGTTGTGCCGCCGAGATGGCTTCGGCGTAATCGGTGTCGATGCCTTTGACGACGGCGTCGAGCTGCCCTTCGAGAATGAGGTAGGTCGTCTGCAGCCGGTTTCGTTCGAACGGCGTGGTCACCTTCTCGACGGTACGCGCACGAATCTGCTCGATCAGCTCGAAAAGTTCGGGAAAGCGCATGACGATCAGCGACATCGTGTAGTAGCTGTCGAGATCCGGGTCGAGAATCAGGTTCGACTGGTTGCCGAGGCGGATGATCAGCGCCCGCGCCGCCTGGATCGTCAGCGGACGAAGTGTCGGTTCCCGCGTATCGATCCGTTGCGCCAGCTGCGCGACGAGTTCGCCGCTGTCCATACCTTCGCCAAAGTCGAGTTCGGCGTCGCGCAGCTTGTTGCTGTCGTAGGCCTTGGGCCCGCTTTGCGGTGCGAATAGCGCTTCGCGCACGACGGCGATGTACTGGTTGCCGACGATTTCCTTGCGCGCAAAGTCGATGGCGATGAATTTCTCATTGATCAGAATGCCCGAGACGAAAATTACCGCCGTCAGATCGAGCGCATAAATCAGGATCAGCTTGCGCCCGACGCTCAGGCGGCCGATCAGGCGAGTCAACAGAGAAAACAAAATGTGGGCTCCGGGAAATACCCCCCTGAAGCAACACCCGTGCCGCAGGTCGAAAAGACGGGCCCGGCAAAGCGACACCCGGCACGCAAGTTGCTCAAGTGATGGCCATTGCCCAAAGGTTCATGGTCGATTCGGTGCTGACAGCAAAACAATACGCGTATATGCTAAAAGTAATATGAGACGGCGCCGCTCCGATCGGCGGATGCCACCTCTTGATGCTCGCGTCGGCTGTTTTTCATGATGCGGTATCAAGGGGCTCCGGCGTTATCGTTGAGAGCACCGAAATGGCGCAACGCATCGGTAGGTGCCCGGCTTTGGTGCGTTGCTTGGCATATTGTCCGGCCGCGCACAACGATGGAGAGGCTGAATGACATTGGCCCGCAAGGTCGTGGATGACAGCCTTGCCCAACGTGTGACCTTTGTGCGTATCACGGTTTTTTTTGGAGAACAATATGAAACTGTCACTACGAGCGAAGCTGACGGGCCTGATCCTGGCCCTGGCCGTCCTGATTACCGCCGCGGTTACCGTCGGCAGCTACGTCCAGATGCGCGGTCAGTTGATCGACACCGGCATCCGGAACGAAGTGAGTGCCACGGCGACCGGCACCAGCGCGCTGATCAAGGAATGGATCGCAACGCGCAAATCGATCGTCGCCGCCGGTGTGCTCACCGCCCAGACTGCGGAAGACCCCTTGCCGGCCATCATCCAGGTGGCAAAGTCCGGGAAGTTCGAGGCGGCCTACATGGGCACGCCGGACAAGCAGATGATCCAGGACCACGACATGCAGCTGCCAGCGGGCTATGACCCGACCGCGCGTCCCTGGTACAAGGACAATGTCAACGCGACGGGCACGGTGATGACTGCGCCGTACATCGACATGTCGACCAAGAAGCTGGTTATTTCCTTCGTCCAGCCGGTGCAGAAGAACGGGGCCTTGGCGGGCGTCCTCGCGACCGACGTGCTGCTCGACGACATCGTGAAAAGCGTGCTTGGCATCAAACTTGTCGGGGAAGGCTACGGCATGCTGATCGGCAAGGACGGGCAGGTGCTCGTGCATCGCGACGCCGAGCGCGTTACCAAGCCGGCGGCCGATCTCGCGCCCGAGCTGAAGCCGGAGTCGCTTGCAGAACTCGCCAAGAGCGGTGAAATGCGCGAAGTCACCCTGGGCGGTGCGGTGAAGTACATCTACGTCGATGCCATCGAAGGCGCCGATCTGTATCTCGTGCTCGCCGTGGATAAATCGGTCGCGCTGGCGCCGCTCAATGCGCTCTTCTGGCAGGCCATCATCACGCTGGCCGTCATCCTCGTCATCGTCGTACCGCTCGCCGGGTTTGTGGTCAGCAAGCTCCTGGGCAGCATCCGCCAGATTCACGACACCATGCTCGAGATCGCCAGCGGTGGCGGCGACCTGACGCGCAAGATCCGCGTGAGCGGCAACGACGAAGTTGCCGAAACCGCCGAGGCGTTCAACCACTTCCTCGAACAGCTGCGCTCGATGTTCGTGCGCATCGACAAGGAATCGGTCGAGCTGACGGCCGGGGTCAAGGAAATCCATGGCGTCGTCGAAATCCTCTCCGCCGACTCGCAACGGCTGGCGGAACTGACCTCCGAGAACGCCGCAGCGATCGAGGAGATCACCGTCAGCGTCGCGCATATCGCCGATGCCTCGCAGGACGCCGACAAGCTGGTGAAGGACACCGATGCCCTGTCGCTCTCCTCGGTCTCGGCGGTGCGCGGGGTGGCTGACGAAACCGGCCAGTCGGCGAAGGAGGTCGAAGCGCTCTCGACCATGCTCGACGGCCTGAGCCAGCGCTCGGAAGAGATCAGCGGCATCATCCGCGTGATCAAGGAAATCGCCGACCAGACCAACCTCTTGGCCTTGAACGCCGCGATCGAAGCGGCGCGTGCCGGCGAACAGGGACGCGGCTTCGCCGTGGTGGCCGACGAAGTGCGCAAGCTCGCCGAGCGCACGAGCCAGGCCACGGTGCAGATCACCGGCATGATCGAAGGCGTCCATGGCGAAACGCGCAAGGCCGTCGAGAATATGCAGGGCACGCTGAATGCCGTGCGCGGGGGAGCGGCGCACTCGACCGAAGCGGCCGAAAAGATCACCGCAATCCGCCAGAACATCAACGACGTCGTCACCAAGATCGAAGAGATCGCCTTGTCGACGCGCGAACAGTTCAGCGCCACGACCTCGATGGCGCAGGCGGCCGAGAAGATCACGACGCAGACCCAGCACTCCGACTCGGCCCTGCAACGCGCCGCCGAGCAGGTGCGCCACCTCAACGGACTGGCCACCAGCCTGCGCGGGTTGTTCAGCAATTTCAGGATGTAGTTACGGCAGTAGCACCCAACGGCTGATCGGGGCGAGGCTCCGGTCAGCAGCGGAGATCGAATCGCCGATCCATCAGCTTCTTGCGTTCCGCCGTTAGATGGTCGCCCCATTGAGCCGAGTGCGGTTGACGCAATTGCGAATCCTTCTGGGCGATCGCCTGATCGATCTGCTTGCACTCGATCTCCTTGGCGTTGGAGGTGGGTGATGATTGCGCCCATCTCGCCTCATCTTCCTGCTTGCGCGCGGCCTCCCGACCTTTCGCCGCGTTGACGAGCTGTACTTGCTGGTCGAACGGCATACCATCCGGAACCGAATGATTCAGCACGCCAACGGCGTTGTGCTGCGAACAGTAGTTGCTCGCGTAGAAGGTCGAGCCGCTGTACGAGCGGCATTCGTAGATCGTCGCGGCGTAAAGACCGGTGCTTGCCAGCGTTACGGCGATCAGGGCGGACAAGTTCCTGGTGTGCATGGATTTTCCCTCGGATGTCGATGAGTTGGATGCGGATAGGATGGCGATTCTGCTACGGGGGGCGATTCTATCGGTCATTCTTGTGACGGCGTTCCAATTTGCCTCGACAAATCATCGAGCTGCCGATGCCGTCGACCGCCGCGCTCACATAGTCGGTGCGCGTCTCGTAAGACCATTTTCTACGGCATGGAGGAAGCATCGAGCCTTTGACGATCTTGTGCCTGTCAGGATTGCGGGCTTCGCCAGACGGAACGAAGTACTCCTGGCACCACTCTGTCGACGCGACGGTGCAGGAACCCTTGGCGTATAACTCGACCGCCTCGCTCAGCTTCCGAAAGCCTTCTGCCAGCAGATGGACTGGCCACGACAGCCACGCGAGAATGTCGTATTCGATAATCTCCAGTCTTGCTTTGTCGTGTTTCGTGGCAGTGATGCGAATCATGGCGACCTCCTGAAATGGCAGTTCATTGTTCGCTGTTCATGCGGCGCGCTCGGCTTGGCTGCGACATGCGCCACTTATAATGTGGGCGAATTCGATGAACGGTGCCGGGTTGAGTGACGTAGCCATGCTGACGAGAACGACGACGACAAACACGGAAGAGATCGGGGATGGTTTCGGAGCAGAATCGGAACGTGTTGATTCCTCGCTGTTATTTTCAGCGGCGGGGGTCGCTGGAGATGCGGCAGACGGCTTTCTGGCGAGCCGAGGCGTTGAGGATTGGATAACCCTCTTCCGGGCGCTGGCTGAACTAACCCGTGTTCAAGCCGAAGCCGGCGACCCCAGGCCACTCTTTGCTATGTCGAAGCTGCTTGAGAAGTGTGCTGCGCTTGATCCCGACGGGCGGGTCTACTGGCTGAGCGAAGACGACACGGCCCGGAAGAAGTTCTCCAAGGCCTGGGACAAGCTGCTTGAAACTTTCCCCGGGATGGAGGCGAACTTGCGCCAGCGCGCCGCGAAAAGGCAGGTCGCCGCGCGCGTGTTTCCTGATTGCCAATCGGATGTGCTCGACAAGCGAGGCAAACTGTACGGTTTCCGCCTGATCGAGATGTCCTTGCCAGAACTGGCGCACCCACAGCCGTCTTTAGCCCCGGGCCAAGGCTTGCCGAGTCAGATCGGGGAGATTGAATACATCGAGGAGATGGAGGTTTATCCGATACCCGGTCTACGCCGGCCACTGCGGCTCAACGTGCATGGGTGGCGATCATTGGTGTTGACCCTTCCGCCGGTCGTTGTTGCGTTCCTCTGCTTGTTTGGTGCTTGGGTTATCGCGCAGCTTTGGATTTCCGAATTAGGTGTCCGCCAGATTCTGCAAGGGACGCTCGCGGTCGCAGTAATCGCAGCCATGCTGGCATTGTTTGTCTGGCCGGTTTATCGCTTGCTCGAAGACAAAATCATCGTTGCGCCTGGGCTACTTCAACTCGCATTGTTCTATAACCATGTTCTGGTAACGCGGAAGGAGGAGTCGACGAACATCCTTCGTATGATCCGCTTCACCGGAACGTGTCCACTGTGCGGAGGATTGGTCGAAATCGAGAAGGGGAGTGGCATCTTCCGCGGGCGGTTCGTCGGAAAGTGTGGTCGAAATCCAGTTGAACACCTGTTCAGTTTTGATCACGTACTCCGGCGAGGTCTCTGGTTGCGCTCGTAGAATCGCTGGCCTCCTTGGAATTTTCCTGAAAACACCTGCATGACTACAAGACGACGATTCGACAGCCACGTCCACACCACCTACAGCCCCGATAGCAAAGACCCGATGGCGGCATATGCTGCTCGGGTCGATGCGGGGATCGCCGATGGCATCGGTTTCGCCGAACACTACGATTTCCTGCCGATCTGCGGCGCTTGGGAGTACCTCGACGAGGCGCGCTATCTCGCTGAGGTCGCCGATTGGCGGGCGCGCGGCTATGCTTTCTTCGCCGGCGTCGAGGTCGATTACGTGCATAAGGTCGAGGGCGACATTCGGCGTACGCTGCGGCAGTTTCCGTTCGACTTCGTCATTGGTTCGATTCATACGATTGATCCTTGGACGATCTCGGATCGCGAGATCGAGCATTTCTACGACGACGCGATCTTCGAGCAGATTCTCACCGAGTACGCTGACGAATTCGCCGCCAGCCTCGCCGTACCGGAGTTCGACGTGGTCGGCCATCCGGGCGTCTTCCAGCGCTATCTCGACGACCGCTTCTTCGCCGGCAAGCCGTGGAGGTCGCGCATCCGCGAGTTGGAGGACGATCTCGCGGCACGTTCGGCGCGCTCGGACAAGCTGGTCGAGGTGAATACCTCGGGCCTGTTCTCGGTGTCGAAACAACCATGTGCGACGCCGTTCTTCCTCGAACGCTACCGCGCACATGGCGGGCGCACGATTTCGCTCGGCAGTGATTCGCACGCGGCGGCGCATCTGCGGCGCGGATTCGAAGAAGTGGCGCCGCTGCTTTCCTCGTTGGGCTTCGACGAAATCTACGTGCCGTGGGACCGCGAGCATCCCATTCCGCTCTCGGCGTACGTCTAGCCGCAAGCAATCACCGCGAAAAGCGGTGATTGCGCCAGATGCAGCGGTGGATCGGCCGAATCGTGCAAGAGGCAAGCCGGCCGGCGGCGTATCATCGACTCAGCAATCCATGGACATAACCTTGCGATCCTGAGGAGAACCTGATGAAGCAGCTCGACACGCAGTTGATGCACCCGACTGACCAGATCACCGTGATCATCGGCCGAATCTACCGCAGCGGCATGACAACGACCTCCGGCGGCAACATTTCGATCCGCGACGAGAACGGCAACATCTGGATCACCCCGTCCGGCGTCGACAAAGGCTCGCTGACCGCCAAGGACATCGTCTGCATCAAACCGGACGGTACGGTGAGCGGTGCGCACAAGCCGTCGTCCGAGCTGCCCTTCCACAAGGCGATCTACGAGGCGCGCCCGGAACTGACGGCGGTCATCCACGCGCATCCGCCGGGACTGGTCGCCTTCAGCATCGCGCGCCAGGTGCCGAACACCAACATCGTGCCGCAGGCGCGCTATATCTGCGGCGAGATCGGCTACGCCCGCTACGGTTGCCCCGGCAGCAAGGATCTCGGGGCGAAGATCGCCGAGGTCTTCGCGAACCCGCGCTTCAAGGCGGTGATCATGGAGAACCACGGCGTCGTGCTCGGCGGCACCGACCTGATGGACGCCTACCAGCGCTTCGAGACGCTGGAATTCTGCTGCCGCACGATCGTCAATGCGCACACGCTGGGCAACGTCAATTCGCTGACCGACCAGCAGATCGCCAGCTACCAGACGGCCATCCCGAAGAACATCGCGCACTTCATGGACGTGGACTACCCTTCGGACGAGCGCGCGCTGCGTTCGGACATGGTGCGCATCATCCGCCGTGCCTGCGATCAGGGCTTGATGATTTCGACCTACGGAACGGTCTCCGTGCGCTGGCGTGGTGACGATTTCCTGATCACGCCGCGCGACGTCGCGCGCTGGGACATCACGCCGAGCGACATTGTGCAGATCCGCCAGGGCATGGCTGAAGCCGGCAAGGTGCCGAGCCGTTCGGTCGCCCTGCACCAGCGGATTTTTCAGCTCAACCCGCACATCAACTCGATCATCTCGACGCAGCCGGTCAACCTCATGGCGCACGCGGTGAGCGGCAAGAAGTTCGACGTGCGCACCATCCCCGAGAGCTGGATCTTCCTGCAGGACGTGCCTTCGATTCCGTTCGGCAACTTGTACAACGCGGTGGACGACGTGGCCGGCATGTTCGCCGACAACCGCGCCATCCTCGTCGAGAACGACTGCGTTTTCGTCACCGGCGACAAGCTGCTGAGTACCTTCGACTATCTTGAAGTGGCCGAATTCAGTGCCAATTCGCTGGTCATGGCCTCGTCGATCGGGCCGTTGCAGCCGATGGGCGACGCGGAAATCGACGAGCTGCGCGTCGTCTTCAACGTCAAGTAAGAGGCGTCACAAAAGCAAAAAACCGGCGCGGGATCGTTCTCCCGCGCCGGCTTCCTGTAGACGTCTCTGTCTTACGGCTTCTTCGCCCAGGCGGTGCAGTAACCGTTCGGGTTGATCTCGGTGTCACCGGCGAAGATTTTGCAGCCCCCCAGATCCGTGGGGGTCTTGCCCGCGACAAAGTGGATGCAGCCCGAACACTTCTTGTCGCCTTCCGGCGTGTCCTTGTACTTCATCGCCTTGCGGATGTTTTCGTTCTTGGCCGCAAAGGCAGCGACCGGGACGAGTGCGATGGCGGCGCCGCCGAGCTTGAGGAGGCTGCGGCGGGATTGGTTGATCTTGCTATTCATGTTGACGACTCCTGTGGGTGATCGGTGAGACAAATATAGAACTAAACAAGTTACTGCAACTACTCATTACGACAGCCAACCCGCCACGCGCGCAATCATCAGGCCCGCGACGATGAGGCAGGTTACGGCAAAACCCTGCTGCAGGCGTTCGCCGGCCACGCGTACCGCGATCAAGCGGCCGGCAAGCATACCGGCGACGGCGCCGCCTGCAAATGGCAGGGCAACCGGCCATGCGATCTTGCCGCCGATTGCCGCTGCCGTCACGCTGCCGCCGGATACGAGGGCGATCACCCCGAGCGACGTGGCGATCACGCTCTGGGCATTCAGGTTCGTATAACGCGTCAGCGCCGGCACAATGACGAAGCCCCCACCAACACCGAGCAGTCCGCTGAGCAGGCCACTCAGCAGGCCGGTCAGGGAAAGCATGCGCGCGCAGGGTAGATCCCAGATAAAGCGACCGCTCGAAAGAGCGGTCCGACAAGGTGCCGTGGCGCAAAGTTCCATGTCTCGTGTCTTCGGCGAGAGCGTTCGACGCAAGGTCTGAATGCCGACCCAGGCGAGGATCAGTGAAAACACGATCATCAGCGGCTGGTTAGGGATGCGCCGAGCAAGCCAGAGTCCGGCGGGCGCCGTGGCGATGCCGCAAATGCCAATCAGCGCCGCCGCACGGTAGCGGACGATCCCCTGGCGCAAGCCGAGCGCCGCACCGACTCCAGCGGCGATGCCGACGGCGATGAGCCCGACCGGGGCGGCGTTGCGTACCGGCAGGTTCAGCCCGAAAACGAGCAGCGGGACAGCAATGACACCACCGCCGGCGCCACTCAGTCCGACGACGAGTCCGACGCCGCCGCCAAGCAAAAGGGCGAGCACGATGGTGTTGTGAAGCAGGAGCATGGGCGGTCAGAGTGCGTTCAGCGGGATTTTGAGGTAGCTGACGCCATTGTCCTCGGCTTCAGGAAACGCGCCGCAACGCATGTTGACCTGTATCGCAGGCAGCAGCAACACCGGCACCTCCAGCGTCGCATCACGTTTGGTGCGTACGGCGACGAATTCGTCCTCACCGATGCCGTCGCGCACATGGATGTTGGCGCTGTGCTGCTCGCCGACGGTGGTCGTGCAGGTGGTCGCGCGCCCATTCGGCGGATAGTCATGGCAAAGATAGAGTCTCGTTGATGCCGGCAGTTCGAGCAGGCGGCGGATCGAACGGTACAGCGTGCGCGCGTCACCGCCCGGGAAGTCGCAGCGCGCGCTGCCGGTGTCGGGCATGAACAGGGTGTCGCCGACGAAGGCGATGGTTTCCTCGCCGTCGGAGACGAGATAGCTGAGGCAGGCCGGCGTATGGCCAGGTGTATGCATGACCGTGAACGTCAGGTTGCCGGTCGAAAACGTGTCCCCATCGGCAAACAGCTGGTCGAATTGGCGACCGTCGGTCGCGAACGTTGCCCCGGCGTTGAAGATACTGCCGAAGATCTTCTGGACTTCGGTGATGTGCTCGCCGATGCCGGTACGACCTCCGAGCTTCGCCTTGAGGTACGCGGCGGCCGAGAGATGGTCTGCGTGGGCGTGTGTTTCGATAATCCAGTCCACCGTGGCACCGAGGTCGCGCACGCGAGCAATCAGGCGGTCGGCTTGCGTGGTGCGAGTCCGTCCGGATTTGGGGTCATAGTCGAGCACGCTGTCGATGATTGCGCAGCGCTTGCTCGCGGTATCGAGAACGAGGTAGCTGAAAGTGCTCGTGCCCGTGTCGAAAAACGCTTCTGTCTGCACGCCGATACTCCCCGGTTGACCCAGCCGGCATCGCCGACGTTGTCGGAAATGGCTGGTGAATTAGCGTCTAATAATATACCGAGTGCAGTGTATGGGCGAAATGTTGCCCCCTCCGCCTGTTACGAACCGTTACTCGAAAAGCGTCAACGCGCGGCCAGTGGCGGCGTTATTCGCTCATCGTCGAACAAGTTCGGGAGTCCGAAATGACCGAAAGCCAAAAACAATCCTCGCAGTTCATCGAATCCTTGAAGCGCGCCGGCATCCTCATCGGCAACGAGCGCGAAGTCATCGAGCGCCTGGGCGAAGCCCGCGACTGGCACTACGCATTCACCACGCTTGCCCGGCAAGGGCGGGCGCTTGGCATCCGCTTCTCGGCGACGGCGCGCACGCGTTCTATCCACTTGCGGCGGCTGTTCGAACGCTACAACTTCCCGGGCACCGCCGAAGCGACCTTCGAGGCGGCATTGCAGGGTTGATCGAAATGGCGGGTGTTGGTCGCCCGATCGGCGGCTGACAGCGCACCGAGTCATCAAATGGAGGCGGGATTCAGTTTCGAATCCCGCCTTTTCTATTGGCTGGATCGTGTGCGTGTTAAGGTTTGACGGTCGGAACACCAGCAGCAAGAGTCCATGAGCCATCAACAGCAGCGAGAACTAGCGGCACCGGTCGATGTGTCCGCGCGCGGAACACGCGTCGCGCTTGTCTTTGCGCTGGTCGCCGAGCGCTTGTCGTGTTTCTACGAACACGGCCAGTGGCTGAGCGAAGCGCAGGGAGCCAGCCTGGCCGCCGACTGGCTGGCCCGTCGCCGTGGCGTGCTGCCGCTCAACGCGCGCAGGCATCTTTCCGGCCTGAGCGACCAGATCGCCCGGCAGATCGAAGGCGGGCTGTCGCGCGAGGCCGGGCTCTACACGGCGCACGAAATGATGGAATCGCTTGATCCGAACTACCACGCCGGCTCGCAGATCGCGCAAGCCTTGATGCGTGAATGCGAGCATCTGCTCGCTGCAAGTGACGTCGAACTTACGGACTGACAGGTACAGATGAACAACGCACTCTTCGATACGGTGGTCTTCGACCTCGGCAACGTGCTGATTCCCTTCAACCCGCGCTGGCTGTTCCGCAAGATGCTGCCGGACGAGGCGAGTATCGAGCAGTTTTTCGCCGAAACCGGCTTCGAGGAATGGAACCTCGGCATGGACGCCGGCCGACCGTTCGCCGAGGGGATCGCCGCGCACAGCGAGCGCTTTCCGCACCATCGCCCGCTGTTCGAGGCCTTCTTCCATCGCTGGCACGAGACGGTCGGCGAGCCGATCGACGAGTCGGTCGATATGCTGCGCAGCCTGCGGCAGAACGGCATCCGAACCTTTGCCCTGACCAACTTCTCGGCCGAAACCTACCCGCTCGCCGTCGCCTGCTTCCCTTTCTTGTCCGAATTTGACGGAACAGTCGTCTCCGGCGAAGAGGGCGTCGTCAAGCCCGATCTTCAGATCTACGAACGGTTGCTGCAGCGCTACTCGATCACCGCGACGCGCGCCGTCTTCATCGACGACCGTCTGGAGAACGTCGAGGCCGCGCGTCGCCTTGGACTACACGGTATCCACTTCGTTGAGCCGCATGCCGTCCGCGCGGAGTTGCGTGGCCTGAAACTGCCCGTTTAGCGGCGCGATGCACGCGCAATCGACCGCCTTGCCTGCCGTCGTCCTGGCGACGCTCAACGCGAAGTACATCCACGCCTCGCTCGGTCTGCGCTACCTGCTCGCCAACTTGGGCGAGCTGAGGGAGACGACGGCGCTGCGCGAGTTCACGATCGTGCGGCCGGTCGACGAGATTGTCGAAGAGCTGCTCGATACGCTCGACGCGCTGTGCGAACGCGAGGCTGGCGCAACGACCCTCCAGATCATCGGCTTTGGCGTCTATATCTGGAATGTTGTCCAGACGACCGCGGTCGTGCGAGCGCTCAAGGCGGTGCGGCCGGGTGTTCGCATTGTCCTTGGTGGCCCCGAAGTCAGCCACGAGACCGACCGGCAGGAAATCGTCGCGCTGGCTGACCACGTTATCACGGGGTGGGGCGAGGCGAGTTTTCCGCGTCTCTGCCGCGTGCTGATCGCCGGAGGTCAGCCACCCAAGATCGTTGCCGGCGAGCAACCGCCTCTCGCTGACATCGTGCTGCCGTACCGCGAATACACCGACGCCGACTTGGCGCACCGCCTGCTCTACGTGGAAGCGTCACGCGGCTGTCCTTTCCGCTGCGAGTTTTGTCTGAGCGCGCTGGATAAAACTGCTTGGTCGTTCGATCTGGATCGTTTTCTGCTCGAAATGCAGCACCTGTACGAGCGTGGCGCGCGCAACTTCAAGTTCGTTGATCGCACCTTCAACCTGAAGGTCGACGACTCGGCGCGCATCCTGCGCTTCTTCCTTGACCGCCTCGCGCCAGGCCATGACGACCCGGCCGGTCGCCTGTTCGTGCACTTCGAGGTGATTCCCGACCATCTGCCCGAACGCCTGCGTGAACTCATCATGCGCTTCCCGGCCGGATCGCTGCAGCTCGAAGTCGGCATTCAGAGTCTCAACGAGGCCGTCCAGCAGCGTATTTCGCGCCGTCAGGACAACGCCAGGTCGGAGACCAACCTGCGCTGGTTGCTCGAATGGTCGCAGGCGCACGTGCATGCCGATCTGATCTTCGGCCTGCCCGGCGAAACGCTCGCGAGTTTCGCGCAGGGCTTCGACCGGCTCTATCGTCTGCGACCGCACGAGATTCAACTCGGCCTGCTCAAGCGCTTACGCGGCACACCGATCGACCGGCACACGGTCGAATACGGCATGGTGTATGACGAACTGCCGCCCTACACGGTGCAGCAAACAGCTGCGGTTGATGCGCACACGGTGCGGCGTTTCTCCCGCTTTGCCCGTTACTGGGAGATGTTTGCCAATTCCGGGCGCTTCCGCCAGACGCTTCCGTTGCTGATGGACGAAAGTGATGGAGCCGACAAAGGGGCTGTGTTGTCCCCATTTGCCCGGTTCATGGAATTCTCCGACCGGCTGTGGGAGCGCACGCAAAGAACCAACGGCCTGTCGCCGGAGTCGCTGGTGGACGCCTTGTTCGAGCATCTCGTCGTGCACGGCATGCCGGCTGAACGCGTGCGCAGCGCCTTGCTCGCCGACTATGTGGCGAGCGGTGCGCGCGGCAATCCACAGGTGCTGGCCGGGCGCTTGCCCAAACGCGAAATGCCCGTTCGCCGGGAGAAGGCGCGGGCATCGCGGCAGGATCAGCATCTGGCCGGACGCGCGGCCGAGCCAGTGTGATCGATGGATTCTGTGAAGGGCTAAGCGGTGCCGAGTACGAAGATGGTCATGCCGACCGTCTGCATTGTCGAGTAGCGCGCTTCGTTCTTTGTCACCCAGGCATCGACGCCTTCAAGCGTCAGGTTGTCCGCCAGGACCTGCCCGGTCGGTTTGAATACAACCGTGTACATTGGCTGTCTCCTTCGTTCTGACCAAACAAAAAAAGGATCCCACGCCAGTCCGGCGCGGGATCGAATGTCCCATCGTTGCGATGGGTCAGGGAGGGTCAAACATTGTCAGCGGGGGGCGCTGAAGCAATGAGAAGCATTCTATAAACCGCGACGTCCGGGGTCTGTCGTACAAATGCAGTGATTACGTAACGATCTGTAAGCGCCACCTTTGTCAAGCAATCACGCGGGCGCGCCGTCCTCGACGATGCGATAGCACGGGTCGTACTCGCGGCCGGGCAGCTTCATGCGCTGCTGTGCGATGAAGGCCTTGAGCAGTGCGTCGATCGGTCCCATGATCGCCGGCTCGCCGCTGATTTCGAAGCGTCCGTGTTTCTCGATTTCGCGGATGCCTTCGGCCTTGACGTTGCCGGCGACCAGACCTGAGAAGGCGCGGCGCAGGTTCGCCGCCAGGGCATGGCTCGGCTGGTCCTTGTGCAGTTTCAGGCCGCGCATGGCCTTGTGCGTCGGGACGAAGGGCTTCTGGAAGTCGCTATCGACCTTGAGAAGCCAGTTGAAGTTGTACGCGTCGTGCCCGATCTTGCGGAAGTCGCGCACCAGTTGCAGGCCGTGCTTGAGTTCGCGTGCGACGCGATCGTGGTTGTCGATGATGATCTTGTAGTGGCGCTGCGCCTCGGCGCCCAGCGTTTCGCCGATGAACTGGTCGATGTGCTGGAAGTAGGCTTCCGAACTCTTCGGCCCGGTAAACACGAGCGGGAAGGGAATGTCGGCGTTGTCGGGGTGGAGCAGGATGCCGAGCAGGTAGAGAATCTCCTCCGCCGTGCCGACGCCGCCGGGAAAGACGACGATGCCATGGCTCATGCGAACGAAGGCTTCGAGCCGCTTCTCGATGTCGGGGAAGATGACGAGCTCGTTGCAGATCGGGTTCGGCGCTTCGGCGGCGATGATGCCCGGCTCGGTGAAGCCGAGGTAGCGGCCGCTGGTTCGCTGCTTGGCGTGGCCGATTGCCGCGCCTTTCATCGGGCCCTTCATCGCGCCGGGGCCGCAGCCGGTGCAGATGTCCATGCCGCGCAGGCCGAGCTGGTAGCCGACGAGCTTCGTGTAGTCGTACTCCTCGCGGCTGATCGAGTGGCCTCCCCAGCAGACAACGAGGTTGGGATCGGGCAGCGGGCGGAGAATTCCCGCGTTGCGCAGGATGTGGAAAACCGTGTCGGTGATGCCTTCCGGTGTCGTCTGGTCGAACTTCGGGTTGCCGCGGATCTCGTCGCCGAGGTAGACGACGTCGCGCAGGACCGAGAAGAGGTGCTCCTGGATGCCCTTGATCATCTTGCCGTCGATGAAGGCGCTGGCTGGCGCGCCGGTGATGTCGAGCTTGATGCCGCGTTCGCGGTTGATCAGGCGGATGTCGAAGGTCTTGTAACGTTCGAGCAGTTCCTTGCCGTCGTCGGTCTCGTTGCCGCAGTTGAGGACGGCGAGCGAACAGTTGCGCAGCAGTTCGTGCAGACCGCCGTGGCCGCGATCGAGCAGGCTGGCGGCTTCGGCGCGGGAGAGGACTTCCATCCGGCCGGTGGGAGTGACCTGGGTATCGACGACGTTGTGAGTCATGGCGGTGGCTTTGTTCGAGAATTTTCTTGAGTGCTGACTACATGCCGAGCGCGGCGAGGAGATCTTCATTGTCATCCGGAGGGCTGGCCTTTTGCGCGGGGCTGGCCGGCGCATGTCCGTTATGCGCCTGCTCGATCAGCTCGTCGGGGTTAGGCACGGCGTGCGGCTCGAAGTCGTAGAGCTTGATGAACTCGGTCCGGTCGATCGCCAGTTCCAGGTAGAAGATGTTGTCGCGTCCGGTGTAGAAGGTCACGCGCCGCGCCTCGGGGTTGTCGAGGTTCGTGTCGACGCTGAGCTGCACCTGCTTGTTGAGGACCAGCATCTTGGGCTGGTTCTGCGTGATGTGCGTCTGTAGCTCGCGCTGGATCTTGCTCGTGAAGTCGCCGATGATCTGGTTCATCAATTCGCCCATGGCGTTGCTGACTTCGTCGGAGGTGTAGGAGCCGGCCAGTTCTTCCTTCGGCATGCCCATGTTGAGCATGTAGCTTTCATACAGTTCCATCGCCGTTTTGGCTGCGAAGTTAATGACGACGAGGCCGGAAAAGCCGCCGTCGAAGAGTACGAAGCAGCCGATGTCGGGTCTGAGGCAGGTCTTGGTGATGCGCTGGACCATGCCAGAGTAATGAATCTGGCTGCGCGTCGCCGCGGTCAGCGTTTTGGTCACCGAGTTGCACAGACTGATCAGCAGATCTTCCGTGTCGTATGCGATGGGGTTGCCTGGTGTGCTCATGATCGTCGTCGAACCTCCCGTGGAATTATGGGCGTATGTATAACATAGTCGCCCGTCCGGTATCGAGTTGGGATCGCCGGGATCGTGCCGGGACCGAGTTTGCCGACGATTGCTCGGCGTAGGCCTCAGACCTTCCTGAGGAAGCACGCTTTCAGCATGAAGTTGCCGGCGTCCATCTTGCAGTCGACTTCGTGGTCGCCGCCGACGAGGCGGATGCTCTTGACCTTGGTGCCCATCTTGAGCGTGATCGATGAACCCTTGACCTTCAGATCCTTGATCAACACGACCGCATCGCCGTTGGCCAGGACGTTTCCGTTGGCATCCTTGACCGCTGCTTCCGCGTCGTCGTCCGGGGCGACGCTTTCGGCCTGCGGCCATTCAAAGCCGCAGTCGGCGCAGACATAGTTACCGCCGTCGGGATAGGTGTTGTCGAGCGAGCATTGCGGGCAGGCGAGCGTAGAGGGCATGGTTTCGAACCTTGGAACGGAAAAATGGGGAAAGGCCGGAAAGGTATCGCAAATGGTGCAACAGATACTATGGGTGCGCACTTTGCATCCGACGAAAAAAATCCCGCGCCGGTCTGGCACGGGATTAAAAGTCCCATCGTTGCGATGGGTCAGGGAGGGTCAAACATTGTCAGCGGGGGGCGCTGAAGCAACGACTGCATTGTGCGATCGCGCGGCGCGGGTGTCTGTTGGGCTTGTGCAGACGTTGCGTAACAGACTGTAATGCGCCGTGGGCGGGCTACTTGAGCCGTTTCCGGATCTCGCCATCGCAGCTCTTCGCGACGCGCTCGTATTCGTCGGTGCTGTCAATCAGCGCCTGGGTCGATTCGACTTTTCCGATCTCGCGTTTGATGTAGGGGAGCCAGCGATCGTTGAGTTCGCGCTGAAGCGTCGCTTGCGTGTTGCCCACCGGACCGCGCCACGGGCCGCCGGTCGCAAAACGACGCCGCAGTGTTTCGGCGACTTCGTTTTCGATCGCGGCGAGGTGGTCGTGGTACGTCTTCACATGGCGAAGTTCGTGCGCGTAGATCTCATCGTGCGCGCAGCTCTTCTCGGGAAACTCGCGGGCGATGTAGACCGTCATCGGGTCGTAGCCGTAGGTCACGACGAGCTGCGGGCTCGTGCATTCCCAGCGTCGCGAGCGGTCGACATAAGACGGCGAGCGGATTTCGGCCCGCACCGTCGCTGTGCCGCGCGTGAGCCCGAGCACACGCGTGCCCGGGCGAGCGATTTCGGCGGCCAGATGGGTGATTTCGCGATAGCCGTAGCGCGTGTCGATGCTGAGTTTCTCGGGCAGCCGGCGTAGCGTGACCGACGGCGGCGGCAGTTGATCGCATTCGTCGGCGAGAGCCGGCGCACTGGCCAGGAAGCCAAGGACTAAGGCGAAGAACTTACACAGGCAGCTGGACATGGCCCTCCGAGTCCAGTGTGACGAAAGGGTTCCAGCAGACTTCCCAGAGAAAACCGTCCGGGTCGGAGAAGTAGCCACGGAAGCCGCCCCAGAACACCTTGTCGGCCGGACGAACCAGGGTGGCGCCGACGGCGACGGCCTCGGCAAGGGTACTGACGACAGCATCTTCGGACTCGACATTGTGCGCGAGCGTGAAGCCGGAAAATCCGTTGCCTTGTGCCGTGACATTGGCGTCTTCTGCGAGTGCCTCGCGCTGGAACAGGGCAAAGGCGACCGAGCCGGCCTGAAAGAAGGCGATATCCGTATTGCTGCTGCCCGACTCCTTCCAGCCGAGCGCAGCATAGAACCGGCGGCTGCGTGCGAGATCGCCGACGCCGAGGGTGACGAAACTGATCGCTTGTTTCATGACTTGTCCGTTGTCGATGAAGAGTCGGGGATTGTTGCACGGCGCCGGGTGATGCGGTCGGTTATACTCGCGCCGCCTTACTTTTCTTCCGGTACTTCGCATGGCTCTCGCGCTTTTCGACCTCGACCACACGCTGCTCGACGGCGATTCCAACTCGCTCTGGATGCATTACCTGATCGACCGCGGTCATCTCGACCCGGTGGCGCTGGAAACACAGGCCGAGTATCTGCTGCAGTACGCCGCCGAGACGCTCGACATCGGCGAGTACCTGAACTTTCACCTGGGCTTCCTGCGTGAGCGTGCGCTTGAAGACTGGCTACCGCTGCGCGACGCGTTTATCGCTGAACAAATCAAGCCACGTCTCCCCGAGGCGGCGATCGAGGTCGTCAAGGAGCATCGTGTGCAAGGTCATCACACCGCGATCATCACCGCGACGCATCACTTCCTCGCGGCAGGCATTGGCGATCTGTTTCAGATGCCGGTGATCGCGCCGTGCCCGCGCCTGCGCGACGACCGCATCGTCGGCGTCATCGAAAGCACGATCTGCTACCGCGAACGGAAGATCGACTGCCTGGAGGCTTTTGTCGCGCGCGAGGACTGGGAGACGGAGGCCGACGACCGGCATTTCTATTCCGACTCGATCAACGACCTGCCGCTCCTGGCCGCCGTCGGCCATCCGCACGTCGTCAATCCCGATGCGCGCCTGGCTGCCGAGGCCGAGGCGCGCGGCTGGCCGGTTTTGCGCTGGAAACTCTGACCGCGTTTGTCTGCAGTCCCTCAGTGCGCCTGATCCCAGTTGGCGCCGACGCCGACTTCGACGACGAGCGGTACGCGCAGCTTGGCCACCTGCGTCATCAGCGGCGGTAGCTCGACGCGCACGCGCACGAGTTCGTCGTCCGGCACTTCGAGCACGAGTTCGTCGTGCACCTGCATGACCAGTTTCGTCCGCAGCCTTTCCCGGTCGATCCAGCCCTGCACGGCGATCATCGCCAGCTTGATGAGATCCGCCGCCGTGCCTTGCATCGGCGCGTTGATCGCGGCGCGTTCGGCGCCCTGACGCCGGCCGACCTGCGCTGCGCGAATCTCCGGCAGCCACAGGCGGCGGCCGAAGACGGTCTCGACGTAGCCGTTCATCTTCGCCGCGTTGCGCGTGCTTTCCATGTACTTGGCGACGCCTGGATAGCGCGCGAAATAGCGTTCGATGTACGACTGCGCCGCGCTGCGTTCGAGGTCGAGCTGGCGCGCGAGGCCGAAGGCGCTCATGCCGTAGATCAGCCCGAAGTTGATGACCTTGGCGACGCGCCGCTGGTCGGGGCCGACTTCCAGCGGCGTGACGCCGAAGATCTCGGCGGCGGTGGCGCGGTGCACGTCTTCGCCGTGCGCGAAAGCGTCGAGCAGGCGCGCGTCTTCCGAGAGGTGCGCCATGATGCGCAGCTCGATCTGCGAGTAGTCGGCGGAAACGATGCTGCTCGCGGCGGGGGCAACGAAAGCCGAGCGGATGCGCCGCCCCTCGGCGCTGCGCACCGGGATGTTCTGCAGGTTGGGGTCGCTCGACGCCAACCGCCCGGTGACGGCGACCGCCTGCGCGTAGCTGGTGTGCACGCGGCCGGTCTGCGCGTTGACCATCTTCGGCAGCTTGTCGGTGTAAGTGCCCTTCAGTTTGGCCAGCTGGCGCGACTCGAGCAACACTTTCGGCAGCGGGTAGTCGAGCGCCAGTTCGGAGAGCACTTCCTCATCGGTTGACGGCGTGCCGGACGGCGTCTTCTTCTTCACCGGCAGTTCGAGCTTCTTGAACAGGATCTCGGCGAGTTGTTTCGGCGAGTTGACGTTGAACGGCTGGCCAGCGAGCTCGTGCGCCTGCTGTTCGAGTTCGAGCAAGCGTTCGCCGAGTTCGTTGCTTTGCTGCGCGAGCAGGTCGGCGTCGATGAGCACGCCGTTGCGCTCCATCCGGAACAGCACCTCGCGCGACGGCATCTCGATCTCGCCATAGATGTGCGCTAGTCCCGCATTGGCCTGGATCTGCGGAAAGAGCCGCTCATGCAGGCGTAGGCACAGATCCGAGTCCTCG
>ERZ650312.442-NODE-442-length-23044-cov-8.787203_pt1 | contig 23044 bp, 20 predicted proteins | sample MGYA00376248_ERZ650312 | MGnify/ENA primary metagenome ERZ650312 (study PRJEB26733, sample SAMN07839316) | wastewater metagenome | biome: urban; feature: wastewater treatment plant; material: waste water | place: USA: North Carolina | collected 2016-07-28 ... | reverse complement strand
ACCCAACGTTTCAGACGGCCTGTGGGCTTGTTGGGTTTTCAACCCAACCTACCCGCTGTATCACTTTTTCCTGCATTCCACTATATAACAAAAGGCCGTCTGAAAGATTTCTTTCAGACGGCCTTTTGTTTGTGCCAATAATCATTGAGCGGGCGGCTCGGTATCATCAATCCTTCAAACGGAATTCCGCTGCGCGTGCATGCGCGGTGAGCATTTCGCCGTGTGCCAAGGTGCTGGCGATTTTGCCCAGGCTTTGCGCACCGGCTTCAGATACTTGAATCAGGCTGGAGCGTTTTTGGAAATCGTATGTGCCCAGCGGGGAAGAGAAGCGGGCGGTGCGGCTGGTGGGCAACACGTGGTTCGGGCCGGCGCAATAGTCGCCAAGGCTCTCGCTGGTGTATTTGCCCATGAAAATCGCGCCGGCGTGGCGGATTTTGGGTGCCCATTCTTGCGCGTTTTCCACCGATAATTCCAGATGCTCGGGGGCGATATAGTTGGCGATTTCGCAGGCTTCATCCAAATCTTTGGCCAAAATCATCGCGCCGCGGTTGCCCAGCGAGGCTTCGATAATGGCGCGGCGGGGCATTTCTTGAATCAATTTATCCATGGCCGCTTGAACGTCATCGAGATATTGTTGCGAAGTGGCGATTAAAATGGCTTGGGCGATTTCATCGTGCTCGGCCTGGCTGAATAAATCCATCGCCACCCATTCGGCCGGCGTGCTGCCATCGGCAATCACGAGAATTTCAGACGGCCCTGCCACCATGTCGATGCCCACCACGCCGAACACGCGGCGTTTGGCGGCGGCCACGAAAGCATTGCCGGGACCGGTGATTTTGTCTACCTGCGGCACGGTTTCGGTGCCATAAGCCAGCGCGGCCACAGCTTGCGCGCCGCCGATGGTGAACACGCGGGTGACGCCGGCCACGAAAGCCGCGGCCAGCACGATATCGTTGCGCTCGCCGCCCGGCGTGGGCACCACCATGATGATTTCGGGCACGCCGGCCACATGCGCGGGCATGGCGTTCATAATCACCGAGCTGGGATAAGCGGCTTTACCGCCGGGCACATAAATGCCCACGCGGTCGAGCGCGCTGATTTGTTGGCCGAGCAGGGTGCCGTCTTCATCGGTGTAGTGCCACGATTGCATTTTTTGGCGCTGGTGGTAGCTTTCCACGCGGGCGGCGGATTGTTGCAAGGCCGTCTGAACGTTTGCGGGCAGGCGCTCGAAAGCGGCCTGCAAATCGGCTTGGGTAAGCGTGAGGTCGGCCATGCTTTGCGCCGAGGTGCCGTCAAAGCGATTGCTGTATTCGATCACGGCCGCATCGCCGCGCTTTTGCACATCGGCGCAGATATCGGCCACGATTTGATCGATTTTCGGGTCTTGCGCGGTTTCAAAAGCCAGCAGGGCTTGGAGCGCGCTTTGGAAGTCGGCAGATTGGGTGTTGAGCAGTTTCATGTTTTTCTCTGTGGATGTTCAATAAGGTAAGCGGTGCGTTCAGACGGCCTGTTTTCTGACGAAGCGGCCGACATTGCGCACAAATTCGCTGCGGCCTTTTTTCTCGAATTCGAGCCAATCGCTGTATACCGCATGCAGCACGGCTTTGGCGGTGTCGTGGCCGTAGTGTTTGGGGTCGAAAGCGGGCTCGAGCTGTTTGATTTTTTTGGCCACGCTTAAGATATTCGCCCAGCCCTCGGCATTGGCGCAGGCATCAACGGCGCTTTGGGCGACGGGAATCAGTTTGCTGAAAGAGGGCTTGGGCGGCGTGTCGGTTTTTTTGGCGGCGGTGCGGGGTGCAGGTTTGGCCGTGGTGCCGGCCTTGGTGGCGGATGTTTTAGCGGCGGGGGCGCTGTCGGCAGCTTTGTCGCTGCTTTTGGCGCGTTTGCGCAATTTGAGCTGGTTGCTGCCATCGGTTTGGGTTTCGAAAATATCCAGCGATTTAATGAGGTCGGAAAGCTTGGAGAAGCCGTAGTTGCGGGCATCGAAATCGGAATTAACCTTGTTGACATAGCTGCCGATAGCGCCCAAGCCTGCCCAGCCGCTGTCGTCGGCGCTCTCTTTCAGGGCTTTGTAGAGCAGATTAATCAGCGCTTTGTCGATGGCGGCGAGGTTGCCGCTTTCATCGCTGGCTTTCGGGGCATTGGTGGTTTTGGCGGCGGCATTCTCGGGTTTGCCGTGGCCGGGGCGGAAAATTTCGGTGTAGATGAATTTATCGCAGGCTTTGCGGAATGATTCGGGCGTTTTTTTTTCGCCAAAGCCGTACACGGTGAGGCCGTTTTCGCGGATGCGGCTGGCCAAGCGGGTGAAATCGCTGTCGCTCGACACAATGCAAAAGCCGTCGAACGTGTTGCTATAAAGCAAATCCATCGCATCAATCACCAGCGCCATATCGGTGGCGTTTTTGCCTTTGGTGTAGGCAAATTGCTGCACCGGCGTGATGGCGTGCGGCAAGAGTGCGGTTTTCCATTTTTTCAGGCCGCTGCTCCAGTCGCCGTAGATACGTTTGACGCTGGCGATGCCGTATTTGGCGATTTCTTCGAGCAGGGCGTCGATAATGTCGGCCGGGGCGTTGTCGGCATCGATCAACACGGCGAGCTTGGCGGAATAATCGGGTTTGTTCATTTCAGACGGCCTGTGGCGTTTGCTTGCCGATGGCGCCGGCAAAGGCATCGATAATCGGCTGGATGGCGGCATATTTCACTTTCAGCGCGGCTTTGTTTACCACAAGGCGGCTGGAAATATCGATAATGTGCTCCACCGCTTCGAGGTGGTTGGCTTTGAGTGTGTTGCCGGTAGACACCAAATCCACAATCGCATCGCTCAAGCCCACCAAGGGCGCCAGCTCCATCGAGCCGTAGAGCTTGATAATGTCTACATGCACGCCTTTGCCGGCGAAATGTTCGGCGGCAATATCGGGATATTTGGTGGCCACGCGCAAGCGGCAGCCCGGTTGCGAGGCGGCGGCATAGTCAAAACCTTTTTTCACCGCCACCATCATGCGGCATTTGGCGATTTGCAAATCCAGCGGCTGATAAAGGCCGCTACCGCCATGCTCAATCAACACATCTTTGCCGGCAATGCCGAAATCGGCCGCGCCATATTGCACATAAGTGGGCACATCGCTGGCACGTACAATCACCAGGCGGATATCGGGCCGGTTGGTTTGAATAATCAGCTTGCGCGATTTTTCCGGATCTTCCGCCGGCGTGATGCCGGCGGCGGCCAAGAGGGGCAGGGTTTCGTCGAAAATACGGCCTTTGGAAAGGGCGATGGTCAGATTGTTGTCAGACATGATGGCTTTCTTGATGAGGCCGTCTGAAACCTTGCTTTCAGACGGCCTGTGGCGGCAAAGCGCTTATTTTAGCAAAATCTTGAGGTCATCGGCGATTTGTGTGGCCGTGGTGCCGTAAGGTGCAAACACCGCCACCTCGCCCTCTTTATCGAGCAAATAAGTGCCGGCCGAATGATCCACCAGATAAACCTGCTCGGATTGCTGGCCGGCCTTGGCCGATACCACGCGGTATTGCTGCTTGATAATGGGCAGGCTCTGATCGCCGGTAACGGTGAGGCCGATAAAGGCCGGGTTGAATTGGCGCACATATTTGCCGATTAATTCCGGCGTGTCGCGCTCGGGATCTACGCTGGCGAAAATCACCGCCACATCTTTGGCCTGCTCGCCCAATTGCTTGAGGGCATCGCTATAAGTGAGCAGCTCGGTGGGGCAGATATCGGGGCAGTGGGTGTAGCCGAAAGCCAAAATCACCGCCTTGCCTTTGAGGCTGCTGAGGGTAAACGGCTTACCGTCGCCATCGGTCATGGTGAAGTCGCCGCCGATGTCTTCTTTGCGCATATCGGTGCCGTGAAAGCTGCCGCCGGCTGCGGCAGCAGTTGAAGCCGATGCCTGCTCTGCCGGGGCAGGCACTTGCGCTGCTTGTTGCGGCTGACAGCCTGCTAAAGCAAACAAGCCGGCGCTGAGGCTGAGGGCAATCCATGTTTTATTCATTTTTGATGTTCCTGTGTTGTTAAGGTATTCTGCCATTCGATTTACGGGTGCTTTTTGCTTTTGAAAAAACATGCTGCGTTGTCTGCATTTTCAGGGGAGAAACCCTTTATAAACGAATAGCCAGAGCAGCTTAGGGCTTGTTTGCATTTCACTTGCCGGCAAGATTTAAACCGATAGCGCGGTGTAATGCAATGCGAGTAAATCCTAACGCGTTGGCAATTATCAATCTTAGCGCGTTTATCCGCTTCAATACAGGCAAAAACTGCTTTTTTTCACAGAGTTTTGATGCAGGCAAAGCTTATTGTTTGTCGAGAAAGGCTTGATGCGGCGATATGCCATGTTCGGGGCGGAAATAAAATAACTTAAATGTCTATTTTTTTCAATAAATTAATAAAAAGCACGGAAAAATTCGCAGCCGGCGCTTTACAAGAAAAAAATTGCCGCTATAATAGCGTCTTCTTCACCGCCCAGGTGGCGAAATTGGTAGACGCAGGGGACTCAAAATCCCCCGCCGAAAGGTGTGTCGGTTCGAGTCCGACCCTGGGCACCAAATATAAAAAGCGCTTGAAATCAACGATTTCAAGCGCTTTTGCTTTGAGTGGCAATTTTGATTGAATATCGGTTTTGTTCTGCATTTAGGGTGGGTTCTACATTTTGTGCCGGCTTGGGTGCGGCAATGCAAGGCAGGCTGGAGCAAGGTTTGCGGCTGATTTTATTGAAAGGCATTGTGTTGTAAACGGTGGTGTTGGGTTGAAAAAAGGCCGTTTGAAAGCAAAGCTTCAGACGGCCTTTTGTTGCTCTAGCTTATCAGGCAGACAATACGTTTTTCACTACTTCTACCACATGATCTACAGTGAAGCCGAATTCTTTAAACAGCAATTCGGCCGGCGCGGATTCGCCGAAGCGGTCGAGCCCGATAACCGCGCCGTTCAAGCCCACATATTTATACCAGCCGTCGCTCACGCCGGCTTCCACGGCGATGCGCGGCAGGCCTTGCGGCAGCACGCTTGCTTGGTATTGGGCATCTTGTTTGTCGAACACATTGGTGGAGGGCATAGACACCACGTTGACAAACACGCCCTGTTCGGCCAGCACGGTTTGTGCGTTGAGCGCCAATTCCACTTCGGAGCCGGTGGCGATAATCACCGCTTGCGCCGCGCCTTCTTCTGCGGCGCGGATCACATAGCCGCCGCGTTGGATGTCGGCCAGCTGCTGCGCGCTGCGGCTGATAAAGGGCAGGTTTTGGCGGCTGAAAATCAGGCAGCTCGGGTGATCGGCGGCTTTTACGGCTTCGGCCCAGGCCACCAGCGATTCGGCGGTGTCGCACGGGCGCCAAACGGCCATATTGGGAATCAGGCGCAGGCTGGCGGTTTGCTCCACCGGTTGATGCGTGGGGCCGTCTTCACCGAGGCCGATAGAATCGTGGGTGTAAACGAATATCGGGTTGATTTTCATCAGCGCGGCCATGCGCAGGGCGTTGCGGGCGTATTCGCTAAACATCAGGAATGTTGCGCCGAAAGGCTTTACGCCGCCGTGCAGTGCCAAGCCGTTCATGATGGCGCTCATGCCGAATTCGCGCACACCGTAGTGGATATAGTTGCCGCCGCTGTGCGGTTTGACCGATACGCTTTTTGACCAATCGGTGAGGTTGGAGGGGGTGAGGTCGGCCGAGCCGCCGACAAATTCGGGCAACACTTCGGCCAAAATTTCGATGCTGTTTTGGCTGGCTTTGCGGGTGGCGATTTTTTCGGCTTTGGTACACACTTCTTGTAAGGCCGTCTGAACATAAGCGTCGAAATTTTCGGGCAGCTTTTTATCCATGCGGCGGATAAATTCGGCGGCTTCGGCGGGGAATTTGGCTTGGTATTGCGCAAATAAATTATTCCACTCGTTTTCCAGCTTGGCGCCTTTTTCTTTGGCGTTCCACGCATCGTAAATTTCTTGCGGCACTTCAAACGGGCCGTAATTCCAGCCCAAATGTTTGCGCGTGGCTTCCAGCTCTTCCGCGCCCAAGGGCGCGCCGTGGGTTTTGTGGCTGCCTTCTTTGGTGGCGGCGCCTTTGCCGATCAGCGTTTTGCAGCAGATGATACTGGGTTTGCCGGTTTCGGCGCGCGCTTCTTCGATGGCGGCTTTGAGCGCGGCGGTGTCGTGGCCGTTGACATTGGGCACCACATGCCAGCCGTAGGCGGCGAAACGCTCGGGGATGTTTTCGGTAAACCAGCCGTCTACTTTGCCGTCGATGGAAATATTGTTGTCGTCATAAAGCACCACCAATTTGCCCAAGCCTAAGGTGCCGGCGAGCGAGCAGGCTTCGTGCGACACGCCTTCCATCAGGCAGCCGTCGCCCAAGAAAACATAAGTGTGGTGGTCGACAATATTGAGACCGTCTTTATTAAACTCTTCGGCCAGCAGTTTTTCTGCCAACGCGAAGCCCACGGCATTGGCAATGCCTTGGCCGAGCGGGCCGGTGGTGGTTTCCACGCCGTCGGTGTAGCCATATTCGGGGTGGCCGGGGGTGTTGCTGTGCAGCTGGCGGAAGTTTTTCAAATCATCGATGGAAACGTTGTAGCCGGTGAGGTGGAGCAGGCTATACAAAATCATCGAAGCGTGGCCGTTGGACAATACAAAACGGTCGCGGTTGTAGAATTTGGGGTTGGCGGGGTTGTGGTTTAAAAATTGTGTCCACAACACTTCGGCCATGTCGGCCATGCCCATCGGCGCACCGGGGTGGCCGGAATTGGCTTTTTGCACTGCGTCGGCAGAGAGGAAGCGGATGGCGTTTGCCAGTTGAGAAGCCATTGGGAATACCTTTTTTCGTTTGAGGTGGAAGCGCTGATTATCGCTTGAATTTTGGCTGCGTTCAAGCCGCAATCGGCTTTCAGACGGCATTTTTCGGGCTGCACGCGTTTGTTGAAAGCTGTTATGATTGCCATCAGTTTCAAGAGGCCGTCTGAAAGTTTCCAGCGGCTGCATCCAATAAACAAGGAATACTGAATACTATGGAACCGCAACCGCGCACGCCGCTTTCCGAAGCCGGGCGCCAAAACCTGCTCGACACGCTGAAGCAGGAATGGCGGCAGCTGCATTTTCTCACCGAATTGTCCGAAATCACGCCTTATGAATGCGATGCGTTGGCGGCATTTACGCAATTGCCGTTGGGCGTGGTGCTGCCGGAAAACGAAGCTCAAGTGCAAATGGTGTTGAAAACCTGCATGCGGCTGGGCATTGCGGTGGTGCCGCGCGGGGCGGGCACGGGGCTGGCCGGCAGCGCCATGCCCACGCCCGATGGGATTGTGCTCTCCACCGCCAAGCTCAATAATATTGTGAACGTGAATCCGCAGGCGCGCACGGCTACGGTGCAGCCGGGCGTGCGCAATCTGGCCGTTTCCGATGCCGCCGCGCCGCATGGTTTGTATTACGCGCCCGACCCTTCGAGCCAATTGGCGTGCAGCATAGGCGGCAATGTGGCTGAAAATTCCGGCGGCGTGCATTGCTTGAAATACGGCCTCACGGTGAACAATGTGTTGAAAATCCGCGCCGTTACCATCGATGGCGGCGTGATTGAATTGGGCGGCGAGGGCTATGATGCGCCGGGGCTGGATTTGCTCACCGTGTTTATCGGCAGCGAGGGCATGTTTGCCGTGGTAACGGAAGTGGTGGTGAAGCTTGTGCCAAAGCCGCGCACGGCGCAGGTGATTATGGCGAGCTTCGACGATATGGGCAAAGCGGGCGATGCCGTGGCTGCCGTGATTGCCGCCGGCATTATTCCCGCCGGGCTGGAAATGATGGACGGCCCGGCCACCCGCGCCATCGACCGCTATTTGAATATTGGCTACGACACCCGCGCCGAAGCGATTTTGCTGTGCGAGTCTGACGGCACGGCCGAAGAAGTGGCCGAAGAAATCGCGCGCATGATTGCCGTGTTTGAGCAAAGCGGCGCGATTCGCATACAGGTGTCGCGCAACGAAATCGAGCGGCTGGCGTTTTGGTCGGGGCGCAAAAACGCCTTTCCCGCCGCCGCGCAAATGGCACCCGATTATTACTGCATGGACGGCACCGTGCCGCGCCGCTACATCAGCACGCTGTTGCGCAGCATTGCCGCCATGGAGGAGAAATACGGGCTGCAATGCATTAATGTGTTTCACGCAGGCGATGGCAATATGCACCCGCTGATTTTGTTTGATTCCGCGCAGGGGCAATGGCCGCAAGCCGAAGCCTTTGGCGCGGATATTTTGGAAGAATGTGTGCGCTTGGGCGGCACGATTACCGGCGAGCACGGCGTGGGCATCGAAAAAATCAACGGCATGTGCGTGCAGTTTTCCGAAGCCGAACGCGCCGCCTTTTGGGGCGTGAAATTCGCTTTCGACCCCAGCGGCTTGCTCAACGCCGATAAAGCCATTCCCACCAAAAACCGTTGCGCCGAATACGGGCGGATGCACATTCCGCGCGGGGCGATGAAGTTTCCCGATTTGGAAAGGTTTTAGGTTTCAGACGGCCTGTTGAATTCAGGCCGTCTGGAAGCAAAAAGGCAGCAGATGATCAATAAGCTCGACCGCTGGCTGATGCAGCACCCGCCGCGCCCCGATTTGCGCGGCGCTCGGCGCTTTTGCGTGGAATTTTGGTTTTTCGGCCTGAAAGAGGCACGCGCCTGCCTGTTTGCCGGCCTGTTTTTTATCGCCATGTTTGCCGTTCCGCGCGGCGGCTGGCTGGGCGTGCCGCGCTATGATCTGCTGCTGGTGTTTGCGCTGGCGGTGCAGGCGGCGATGCTTTATTTTCGGCTGGAAACCTGGGATGAAATGAAAGCGATCACGCTGTTTCATGTGGTGGGCTTTGCGCTGGAAGTGTTCAAAACCTCGGGCAGCATCCAATCGTGGGCTTATCCCGATTTTGCCTACAGCAAATTGTGGGGTGTGCCGCTTTTCACCGGCTTTATGTATGCGGCGGTGGGCAGCTATATCATTCAGGCTTGGCGGCTGCTGGATTTGCGGATTAAAAGCCACCCGCCTTATTGGCTGGCCGCGCTCACCGCCGCGGCTATTTATGTGAATTTTTTCAGCCATCACTATATCGGCGATTACCGCTGGTATTTGGCGGCATTTGCGCTGGGGCTTTATGCGCGCACCACGGTGTATTTCACGCCTTATGACCGCGCGCGCAAAATGCCGCTTTTGCTGGCTTTTGTGTTGATCGGCTTTTTTATCTGGCTGGCGGAAAACATCAGCACTTTTGCCGGCATTTGGCAGTATCCCAACCAAATCGGTGCATGGTCGTTGGTGCACATCAGCAAGTGGAGCTCATGGGCCATGCTGGTGATGATGACATTTGTGATTGTGGCGAATTTAAAACACATCAAACACACCATTGCAGTGTCGAAAGATTAAGGCCGTCTGAAAGAAAAATAATTATGGAACAAACCTTTATCCGAATACGCGAGCAGATTCTGCATGCCACCCACCGCCATATTCCGCTGATCATCAAGGGCGGCGGCACAAAAGATTTTTACGGCGAACAAGCGCGGCCTGAAAATGCCGATGTGTTGGACGCGCGCGCGCACAGCGGCATTGTGGCCTACGACCCCGCCGAATTGGTGATCACCGCGCGTGCCGGCACGCCGTTGGCAGAAATCGAAGCGGCGCTGGCCGCAAGCCGGCAGGTGCTGTCGTTTGAGCCGCCGCACTTCGGAAACGGCGCGACCATCGGCGGCGCGGTGGCCGCCGGTTTGGCCGGCCCCAGAAGAGCGCATGCGGGCGCGGTGAAAGATTTCGTGCTCGGTGCGCGCCTGCTCAATGGCCGCGGCGAGCACCTGCATTTTGGCGGCACGGTGGTGAAAAACGTGGCCGGCTACGATGTGGCGCGGCTTTTGGCCGGCTCGCTCGGCACGCTGGGTGTGATCACCGAGCTATCGCTCAAAGTGTTGCCGCAGCCTTTTGCCGAAGCCACGCTGCAATTTGAAAGCCGCGCCGCCGAAGCCGTGCCGCAGCTCAATGCGCTGATGGGGCAGCCGCTGCCGCTCACTGCAAGCTATTGGGCAGACGGTGTGTTGAGCCTGCGCCTGTGCGGCACGGAGGCGGGGGTGAAAACCGCCGTTGAGCTTTTGGGCGGCGAGCGCATGAACGAAGCCGCTTCGCGCAGCTGGTGGCAAACCGTGCGCGAGCAGGCGCGGCCTGAATTTGATTTGGACGAAGGCGAGCGCTTGTGGCGCATATCCGTGCCCGACACCGCGCCCGTGGCCGATTCAGACGGCCTCTTTGCAATAGAGTGGGGCGGCGGCCTGCGCTGGTATCGCACCGGCGCTGCCGCGCGGGAAATGCGCGCGCTCGCGCAAAATGCCGGCGGCCATGCCACATTGTTTCGCGGCGCAGCGGCGGTGGGCGAAACCGTGTTCACACCGCTGCCCGAAGCCTTGCTGGCCATCAACCAGCGCCTGAAGCAAAGTTTTGACCCGAGCGGCATTTTCAACCCGGGGCGGCTTTACCCCAAGCTTTAACCATGTTTTTCCCGGCTTGATGCAGCAAAATCCAATGTTGAAAAAACAGGCATAAAAGCTTTCAGACGGCCTTCAGAATGGTTGTTTGAAACATGCCCAGGCCGTCTGAAAACAAAAAAAACGGAAACAACCACCATGCAAACCCATCTGGCTGATTTCATCAAACACACGCCGCGCGGCAAAATTGCCGACAAAATTCTGCAAACCTGCGTGCATTGCGGCTTTTGCAACGCCACCTGCCCCACCTACCAGCTCACCGGCGACGAGCTCGACGGCCCGCGCGGGCGCATCTATCAAATCAAGCAAGTGCTCGAAGGCATGAGCGCCACGGTGCAGATTCAAACCCACCTCGACCGCTGCCTCACCTGCCGCAATTGCGAAACCACCTGCCCCTCGGGCGTGGAATACGGCCATTTGCTCGACATCGGCCGCAGCGAAGTGGAAAAGCAGATCGGCCGCCCGCTGCCGGAAAAAGCCCGGCGCGAAGCCTTGCGCCGGCTGATGCTCAACCGAACCGCGTTTGAAAGCACTTACCGCGTGGCGCAAACCCTGCGGCCGTGGCTGCCGCAAAAGCTGCGCGGCAAAGTGATGGCCGAAAAAGCCGCCGGCATCATTCCGCAAAACGCCCGGCCGCGCAAAATGATTATGCTCGAAGGCTGCGTGCAGCCGGGCATGTCGCCCAATATCAACGCCGCCACCTTGCGCGTGCTCGACAAGCTCGGCATCCAATTGCAGCGCCCACAAAACGCAGGCTGCTGCGGCGCGATTAATCTGCACATGGGCGCGGAAGCCCAAAGCCTCAACGACATGCGCCGCAACATCGATGCTTGGTGGCCGTTGCTGGAGCAGGGCGCAGAAGCCTTGTTAATCAACGCCTCAGGCTGCGGCGCAACGGTGAAAGAATACGGCTATCATCTGCAACACGATGCGCAATATGCCGAAAAAGCCGCCGCCATCAGCGCCGCAGCCAAAGATATTGTGGAAATATTGGCCTCCGAAGCCGAGAATATCCAAGCCAAGCTGCCCGCAAACCTGCCCGCGCACACCATCGCCTACCACCCGCCCTGCACGCTGCAACACGGCCAAAAGCTCAAAGGCAGCGTGGAAAGCCTGTTTGCCGAATTGGGCATTACTGTGCTGCTGCCGCAAGACGCGCATTTGTGCTGCGGCTCGGCCGGCACTTATTTTTTTTTCCAACCCGAATTGTCGCAACAATTGCGCGACAACAAATTAAGCCGCTTAAACGCGCTCAAACCCGATGTGGTTTTATCGGCCAATATCGGCTGCATCGGCCATCTGGCGGGCGGCACGGCTACGCCGGTGATGCATTGGATTGAATATTTGGATGAGCAGATGCAGTAAGGCGCAAATCAAAAGGCCGTCTGAACCATATGGCTTTCAGACGGCCTGAACCTTTGAAAAGGCCGTCTGAAACAAGAGCTTTCACTCCACTACAGAAGCGGGCAAGCTATGGATTATTCTTCAGATTAGTGGTATTTTGCCGATAAGCTTTGATGGATAAGCCCACATCAGAAAAAGAACATTAGGAGAATTCAAATGGCATATAGCTATATCCCCGCTGCCGATTTGCAGGTAGACAAAAATCTGTATCAATTTATCGAAAAAGAAGTGTTAGCCAAGCATCCGGCCGTAGAAGCCGTGGCATTTTGGCAAGGCTTTTCCGATTTGGTGCATAAATTTGCGCCACTCAACCGCGATTTGCTCGAAAAGCGCGACCGCATCCAGCTGCAAATCGACCAATGGCACCGCAACAATCCGGGCCCGGTGGCCGATTTGGCGGCTTATAAAACTTTTTTGAACGAGCAGGAATATCTGGTCGACACGCCGTTGGATTTTAAAATCGCCACGGAAAATGTCGACCGCGAATTGGCCGAGCAGGCGGGGCCGCAGCTGGTGGTGCCGATTAACAATGCCCGCTATGCCTTAAATGCCGCCAATGCGCGTTGGGGCAGCCTGTATGACGCGCTCTACGGCACCGATGCCATCGATCAAAGCGGCGATTTGGCGCCGGGCAAGGGCTATAATCCGGTGCGCGGCGATGCGGTGATTGCGTTTGCCCGCGATGTGCTCGACAGCAGCATTCCGTTGGCGGCCGGCAGCCATAAAGATGTGGTGGCTTATCAGGTGAAAGCAGGCCGTCTGAATGCCAAATTGAACGACGGCAGCGAAAGCGGCTTGGCTGCGCCCGAATTATTCGCGGGCTACAACGGCAGCGCCGATGCGCCCACATCGTTATTGTTTTTGCACAACGGCCTGCACATTGATATTTTAATCGACAAAAGTAGCCCTATCGGCGCGCAAGATCCAGCCGGTGTGAAAGATGTCATTCTCGAAGCCGCGCTCTCCACCATTATGGATTGCGAAGATTCGGTAACGGCGGTGGATGGCGAAGACAAAGCGCTGGTGTATGCCAACTGGCTCGGTTTGATGAACGGCACGCTGGTGGAAGAAGTGCACAAAGGCGGCCAAACCTTCACCCGCACGCTCAACCCCGACCGTGAATACACCACACCCGACGGCAGCGGCACATTCAAGCTGCCCGGCCGCTCGCTGCTGTTTATCCGCAATGTCGGCCATTTGATGACCACGCCGGCGGTGCTCGACAAACATGGCAATGAAATTCCCGAGGGCATACTCGACGGCGTGATGACCGCGCTGATTGCGCCATTCGACCTCAACCGCAGCGAAAACACCAACAGCCGCTCAGGCTCGGTGTATATCGTGAAGCCGAAAATGCACGGTCCCGAAGAAGTGCGCTTTGCCAACAATTTGTTTGCCGCGATTGAAACGCTGGCCAAGCTGCCGGAAAACACCCTCAAAATGGGCATTATGGATGAAGAGCGCCGCACTTCGGTGAACTTGGCCGCCTGTATTTACGAAGCGCGCGAGCGTGTGGTGTTTATCAACACCGGCTTTCTCGACCGCACCGGCGATGAAATGCACACTTCCATGCTGGCCGGCGCCATGGTGCGCAAGGGCGACATGAAAGCGAGCAAATGGATTCAGGCTTATGAATTGAACAATGTGCAGGTCGGCCTGCAATGCGGCCTGCCGGGCAAAGCGCAAATCGGCAAAGGCATGTGGGCCATGCCCGATTTGATGGCCGAAATGCTCAAGCAAAAAATCGGCCACCCCAAATCGGGCGCCACCACCGCTTGGGTGCCCTCGCCCACCGGCGCCACGCTGCATGCGCTGCATTATCATCAGGTGAATGTGTTTGATGTGCAAAAAGAATTGCTTGCGCAAGAGCCGAAAGCTTATCTGGATGATTTACTCACCATTCCGGTGGATGCGGCGCGCAATTGGTCGGCAGAAGAGATTCAGCAAGAGCTCGACAACAATTGCCAAGGCATTTTGGGCTATGTGGTGCGCTGGATCGAGCAGGGCGTGGGTTGCTCGAAAGTGCCCGACATCCACAATGTGGGCTTGATGGAAGACCGCGCCACCTTGCGCATTTCCAGCCAACACATTGCCAACTGGCTGCTGCACGGCGTGGTGAGCGAAGCGCAGGTGCGCGAAACGCTGGCGCGCATGGCCGCGGTGGTGGACGGCCAAAATGCCGGCGACCCGTTCTACACGCCCATGGTCGGCCGCTTCGACACTTCGCCTGCATTTTTGGCGGCTTGCGACTTGGTGTTTAAAGGCACCACGCAGCCCAGCGGCTACACCGAGCCGCTGCTGCACCATTGGCGCCGTGTGGCCAAAGCGCAGTAAATAAAGGAATAAGGTTTGATGTAAACGTTTTGCATCAAACACACCGCAGGCCGTCTGAAAGCTTTCAGACGGCCTGCGGTTTTATGGGCAGCAACAGCGTAGGGTGGGTTGATAAACCCAAGGTTTCAGACGGCCTTTGGATTTGTTGGGTTTGCAACCCAACCTACCCGACGCATCACTTTTTTTATGCATTCCACTATAATACCAATCCAAAAAAATAACCTAACTTCGTTGTCTCGCCTTGCCGTACTAGTTGTACTGTCTGCGGCTCGCCGCCTTGTTAGCTTACTTTTTTGAATTGGTATAACTGTACGCATGCGACAGATATCCTCAATAATAATCAAAAGCGGCCGAGACCTTTTCAAAACGCTCTTTCCGCCGCGCCTGCGCAGGCAGGGAGCCAGCCTGAAGCGCAGCTTCAGTTGTTTGACAGGTAGCCGACATCAAGACAGGAACAATCAAGTCTTTTGATAGAGAATTGATTATTTTCAGAAAAGTGTGAGATAAGCAAAGCGCTGCTTTGCACTGGGCACCCGCCTGCGCGGGTGCGACTGATATCTGGTTTTGCAAAAGCTATGAAGGCCGTCTGAAACATTTTTCAGACGGCCTTCATTCGGAAGGTGAAACTTATTTGATTTGGCTGCCAATCACGCCGCCCAATGCAGCGCCGCCCAAGGTCGAGCCGGTGTCGCCTCCGAGCAGGTTGCCGGCCACGCCGCCCACCACTGCGCCGGTGGCGGTGTTGCGCTGAGAAGTGGTCATGCTGCCGCAAGCGCTCAGAGTGGCGGCAATGGCCAGCAGGGCAAAGGTTTTTGTTATGGTGGATTTCATGTTAATGCTCCTGATATTTTCAGTGGTTTATCGAAAACAACATGTTTTCAAGTATGGCACATTTCGCCTGAAATGCGTATATTGACGAGCGTAAAGACGTTTAAAAGCTAATAAAAGTTCCGGTCAAAATTTGCAAAGGAAATGAGATGAGTGCTTATGCCGTTGCCCATATTATTCATTTGTTCTGCGCGATTGCCTTTGTGGGCGGCGTGTTTTTCGAAACCTTGGTGCTCTCGGTGCTGCACACCAAACGGGTGTCGCGCGAGGCGCGGCGCGAGGCGGAAAAGGCGCTCTCTTATCGTGCGCCCAAAGTGATGCCGTGGATTGTGGCCGGCTTGTTTGGCTCGGGGCTTTTTATGGCGCACCGCTATGCGGAGGTGTTTGCCGACCCGCTGGCCACATCGTTCGGCACGCAGCTGGTGTTGAAAGTGGTGCTGGCTTTCAGCGTGTTGGCGCATTTTGTGATTGCGGTGGTGAAAATGCGGCGCGGCACACTCACGGCGGCTTGGTCTAAATATATCCACGCGGCGGTGTTGGTGCAGATGATTTTGATTGTGCTGCTGGCCAAAACCATGTTTTATGTGAGCTGGTAAAAGGCGGGCTGTCATCAAGGTAAAATCAAGCCGGCAGGTTTTTGATTTGATAGGGTTAATCCGGCGGTGCTGCGTTTGTTGGTTTTCCTGATAATGTAAATATGTTTTAATATGGCCGGATTGTTGTCAATGCGCAGCCGTTTTTAAAATAAAAATGGCACATCATAATAATAATCAGCTCAGGAAACAGTGGTTTATGTCGGCGTTATTAAAGCAATTGGGAGAAACCATTCGGCAGCAGCGCTTGTCGTTGCAGCCGCAAGATGTCGGCCTGCCCGCCGCCGGCCGCCGCCGCGGCGGCTTGAGCCAGCAGGAGGTGGCGGTGTTGAGCGGGGTGAGCACGCGTTGGTTGGCGCGCTTGGAGCAGGGCCAGTTTAAAGCGGCCGACACCGAGCTTTTCCGGCGGGTGTTGAATATCTTGTGTTTCAGCACGCAAGAGCAGGAGCGGCTGCTGCGCCAGGCGGGCTGGCAGCCGGAATATTGGAGCGAGGTGTCGCAACAGCAGCTGCAAAACCACCTGCAAAAATTGCTCGACGGCATGGATTATCCAGCTTATGTGGTGGATCATTTGTGGAACCGGGTGCGCTGGAACAAACCGGCCGCGCGCCTGTTTACCCACTGGCTGGGCAAGCAGGTGCAATACACCAATTTTATCGATTATCTGCTGCTCGACCCGCACAGCCGCCTGTTTATCCTGCATTGGGAAAAACATGTGGTGCTGTGGCTGGGGCGCTTTTTCAATAAAATCCAACCTTATCTGGATAACGAAAGCGTGGCGCAGTTTGTGGCCGAACGCTGCGGCAAAAGCCCGGTGTTTGAGCGGCTTTACCACAAACGGCGGCAACAGCGCGGCCACAAGCTGGGCATGCGTTATGTGTTTCGCACCGGCAAAGGCGAGCGCGCGTTTAACCGCATGGCTTTTCCCGTGCAGGGCAGCAGCGGCTGGCAGCTGATTGTGTGGCTGCCGGTGCCGGTGAAAAAAGCGCCGGCGGCGGAAGAAGTTGCGGTAGCACATGCAGCGGATGCCGCTGTTTCGGTGGCGGCGCATGAGTCGGCTGCCGATTGAATCAAGGCCGTCTGAAGCTTTCATGCCTATTCAAATAAATAAGCTATTCTAAATATGATATGCAAAGGCCGTCTGAAAACCTTTCAGACGGCCTTTGCTTTATTTTTCAAGTGTTATGTTTGGAAAATAAAAGATTGTCGGCGGCCCGCCGCCTTGTAAGCTTACTTTTTTGAATGGGCATGAAAGCTTCAGACGGCCTGGTTTCGGTTTGTAAAACGGATATGCTACAATGCGCGGCTAAGCAACTGATAATCAAGGAACCTGAATGGAACATGCTTCCGTAGGCTCGCCGTTATTTTACGGCGTGTTTTTTATTGCCATTTTGGTGATGATCGGCATCGATATGTTGTCGCTCAAGAAAACCGGCGTGCACAAAGTGAGCGTGAAAGAGGCGCTGATTTGGAGCCTGGTGTGGGTAGGCGTGTCGTGTGCGTTTGGCGGCTGGCTCTATTGGGAGCTGGGTCACAATCAGGCTTACGGCCATGCCGTGGCCTCGCAAAAAGTGCTGGAATTTTTCACCGGCTATGTGTTGGAAAAATCGCTGGCGGTGGATAATATCTTTGTGTTTTTAATGATATTTTCTTATTTCAAAGTGCCGCCGCAATATCAGCACCGGGTGCTGCTCTATGGTGTGCTCGGCGCGATTGTGCTGCGGGCGGTGATGATTTTTATCGGCGCGGCGCTGGTGCGCGAATTTGAGTGGATTCTGTATATTTTCGGTGCGTTTCTGCTCTACACCGGCGTGAAGATGTTCCGCCACCACGATGATGATGCGGAAGATTTATCCGACAATAAAATACTCAATTGGCTGAAAAAACGCATTCACGTGAGCCAGAATTTCGATAAAGAGAAATTTTTCACCATTGAAAACGGCAAGCGCGTGGCCACGCCGTTGTTGCTGGTGTTGGTGATGGTGGAGCTGAGCGATGTGGTGTTTGCGGTGGACAGCATTCCCGCTGTGTTTGCGGTAACTACCGACCCTTTTATTGTGCTCACTTCAAATATTTTCGCCGTGTTGGGCTTGCGGGCCATGTATTTCCTGTTGGCCGATGTTGCCGACCGCTTTGTGTTTTTGAAATACGGGCTGGCGTTTATTTTGAGCTTTATCGGTATCAAAATGCTGATTATGAAATGGGTGCACATCCCGGTGGCCGGCTCGCTGGCGGTGGTGTTTGGCGCGCTGGGCGTGTCGATTGCCATTTCGCTGCTGTATAACCGCAAAAAGCAAGGCTGAGCATTGCCGTTGCTCAAAAGGCCGTCTGAAACTTTTGCTTTCAGACGGCCTTTTGGTTGGATGAAAAAGTGCGTGCGTACCGATATAGTGAAATCAAAGAAAAAAGGATACAAAAATAAGAAATCTCAAATCGTGTGTAGGGTGTGTGGCGCAGCCACGCACGCGGTTTCTGTATAAGTCACAGCGGCGTAGGTTGGGTTGCAAACCCAACGTTTCTTGCGGTTTGCAGGTTTTGTTGGGTTTGCAACCCAACCTACTCGTTGTGGCACTTTTTTAAGCATTTCACTATAAAAACAACGGGGTTTAAGTTTTCAAAGGCCGTCTGAAACTTTTTCAGACGGCCTTTGCATTCATACAATAATGGTTAATTGATTTGAATGGGTATTATTCTTTAATAAAGGTTACGCCGCTCAAATGCGACGACAAAATCGCGTTGCGGATGGCGCTGAGCGCTTGCGGGCGCACGAAGTTGCGGCGGTAGGCCAGCACCACGCGGCGGTGCGGCGCGGCACCTTCAAACGGGATAATGCTGAAGAGCATGTGGTCGTTTTCGGTGAGCGCGGTGGCCGGCAACACGCTGATGCTCAGGCCGCTGGCCACCATGTGGCGGATGGTGTTGATGGAGCTGCCCTGCAAGGTGTTGGTGAGGCCGATAATTTTTTGCTTCGAGGCCAATTCGGAGCAGCTGTCGAGCACCTGATCGCGCATGCAGTTGCCCTCGGTGAGCAGCAACACTTGCTCTTCGGCCAAGCATTGCGGCGTAACCGCATCCAGCTCTTCAAAATGATGCCCTTTGGGTACAATCACGAAAAACGGCTCGTCGTATAAAGGCAGCGTGACCACGCCCGGCTCTTGATAAGGCTCGGCCACCACCACTGCATCCAAATCGCCGCGTTTGAGCATTTCGGTGAGCGTGTCGGTGTAGTTTTCTTCCAGCATCAGCGGCATTTTCGGTGCTTCGCTGCGCAGCGACATAATCAGCTTGGGCAAAAGATAGGGCGCCACGGTGAAAATCAGGCCCAGCTTAAACGGGCCTTCTAGTTCGTTTTGCTCTTCTGTGGCCAAATGCCTGATGAGATCGGCTTCTTCCAACACGCGGCGGGCTTGTGCCACAATGCGCTCGCCCGCATCGGTGGTGATGATTTCATTACTGCTGCGGTCAAACAACGACACCGCCAGCTCTTCTTCCAGCTTTTTGATGGCGATAGAGAGCGTGGGCTGGCTGACAAAGCAGCGTTGGGCGGCGCGGCCGAAATGGCGCTCCTGAGCCACGGCCACGATATAGCGCAATTCGGTCAGCGTCATGGCATCAGGCCTTTTTTTGGGTTTCCGGCAGCGTGATGTTGAGCTCCAGCACGTCCACACCGTCTTGCGTTTCCTGGGAAATGCGGATGTCGTCGAGCGATACATGCACATATTTCGACAACACTTCCAGCAATTCTTTTTGCAGCGTGGGCAGATAATCGGGCGCTTGCGCTTTCACGCGCTCTTGCGCGATGATGATTTGCAGGCGGTCGCGTGCCACTTCGGCGGTTTTTTGTTTTTTACCAAACAGCAATTCAATCAAAGACATGGCTTAACCTCCAAACAGCTTTTTGAAGAAGCCTTTTTTCTCGGCATCCAGGAAACGCATTTCGCGGTTTTCGCCCAGCAGGCGGGCAATCACGTCTTTATAGGCTTCGGCTGCGATGGCGTCGCCTTGATGGATAACGGGCGAGCCGGCGTTGGAAGCTTGCAGCACGTTTTGCGATTCGGGAATCACGCCGATAAGCGGAATGCGCAAAATATCGCAAATATCCTGCACCGAGAGCATCTCGCCTTTTTCCACGCGCTCGGGCGAATAGCGGGTGATGAGCAGATATTCTTTCACCGCTTCGCCTTGTTCGGCTTTGCGGCTCTTACTTTGCAAAATGCCCAAAATGCGGTCGGAATCGCGCACGCTCGACACTTCGGGGTTGGTGGTGACAATGGCTTCGTCGGCAAAATAAAGCGCCATCAGCGCGCCTTGTTCGATGCCGGCGGGCGAATCGCAAATCACATATTCAAAGCCCATTTCTTCGGTGAGGGTGTTGAGCACTTTTTCTACGCCTTCGCGCGAAAGCGCATCTTTGTCGCGCGTTTGCGAGGCGGGCAGAATAAAAAGGTTGTCGCAGTGTTTGTCTTTGATCAGCGCCTGATTCAGCGAAGCTTCGCCCTGAATCACGTTAATCAGGTCATACACCACGCGGCGCTCGCAGCCCATAATCAAATCCAGGTTGCGCAAGCCCACGTCGAAATCGATAACGGCGGTTTTGTGGCCGCGCAAGGCGAGGCCGGTTGCAATGCTGGCGCTGGTGGTGGTTTTGCCCACACCGCCTTTGCCTGAGGTGATTACAATGATTTTTGCCACGATGTTTCCTTTTGCTGATTCAAATTGACTTTATTGCAGTGAAATGAAGAATGAAGGTGATACAAGGCAGGCAGTGCAGAAATACAGCAAGGCGCTGCAACGCTGTAGCACTTTAAGTTATCCATTTCACTCTATTTATTCGGCGTCGATGGCGCCGATAACCAAACGCTCGTCTTGCAGCGACACCTGCACCGGTTTTTTATGCAGGTGCGCCGGCAGATCTTGCTCGAAATTGCGGTAGATGCCGGCCACCGACACCAATTCGGCCTGCATCGAATGAATGAAAATGCGCGCCTGACGGTTGCCCGCGGCGCCGGCCAGCGCGCGCCCGCGCATGGGGCCGTAAACATGGATGTTGCCGTCGGCAATGATTTCCGCGCCTTCGCTGACCATGCCGGTCACAATCAGATCGGCATTTTCGGCATACACTTGCTGGCCGGTGCGGATGGGGGTGTTGACAAACACGGTGGGCTGGCTGATTACCTGTGCCTGCACCGGAGCGGGCGCCGGCGGCTCGATTACGGATTTGAGCTGGCTCTCTGCGGTGGTTTTGTCGGCGGGGCTGAAGGCCAAATGGGCTGCGGCGGCATAAGGTGCCCAAGCTTCATCGCTGTGGCGCAAGCCGATGATTTGCAGGCCGTGGCGGGCAAACAGGGAGGCCACGGTGGCAATATCGAGCGCTTCGGGGCGGCTGAAATCTTGCACGTCAAGCAAAAAAGGCATGCTGGAAAGCTCTTGATATTGGCCGATGCGCTGTTGCAGATGGGCTTCCAGCTCTGCGCTGTCGGCGGTGTGCAGTTGCACCGCCAGCGCATCCAAGCGCGCCGATTTCACTTCAAAAGCCGGTTTCATACTGTGTTGTTACCATAAAAAAATTTAATAGGCGAAGTTTACCGTGTTAATCTAGTCTATTCAACACAGAGGCCGTCTGAAATGCAAAAAACCTTTCATATCATCGGCGCAGGCAAAGTGGGGCACACGCTCGCGCTGCTTTTGCAGCAGCAAGGCTGGAAGCTGGCGGCGGTGGTGAGCCGCAGCGGCCGGGCATTATGGGCAGACTGTTGCGGCGGCAGAATGGTTCCTTGCATTGCCGATTTGCCGCGCGCCGATGTGCTGATTATCAGCACGCCTGATGATGCGATTGCGGCAGCTGCCCAAGAGGCGGCCGCTTTGCCGTGGCTGCACGGGGGTGTGCTGGCGCTGCATTTGAGCGGGGCGAAAAGTGCGGCGGCGCTGGATGCGTTGGCCGCGCGCGGGGTGCGCACCGGCAGCCTGCATCCGGTGTTTGCTTTTGCCGATGTGGCGGCGGCCGTGCGCACGCTGCCCGGCCGATTGTGTGCGCTGGAAGCGCCCGATGCGGCGGCTTTGGCCGGCTTGCGGGAAGTGGCGGCGGCTTTGGGGCTGCGGGCGTTTGAGATGCCGTCTGAACAAAAAGCGCGCTATCATGCCGCGCTCTCTGCCGCTTCTAATTTTTCGGTGGCGCTGGCCGCTTATGCGCAAAACCTGCTGCAACCGCTGGCGCTGCCCGAAGCCTTGTCGCGCGAGTTGGTGGTGAGCCTGATGCGGCAAAGTGTAGAGAACGTGGCTGCCATGCCGCCTGCCGCCGCACTCACCGGGCCGATTGTTCGCGGTGATGAAGGCACCGTGGCCGCGCATTTGGCGGCTTTATCGGCGGTCGAGCGCGAAGCTTACGGCGCTTGGGCGCGGCAAACCTTGATATTGGCGGCGGCGCGGCTGGATGAAGAGGCGTATGCGCGGGTGGAAAAAGTGCTGGCGTGCGGTGAAGTGGCGCAGGATTGAGCTGGTGCGGGCAGGCTGATATTGGGAGACATGAGGCCGTCTGAAAGCTTTTCAGACGGCCTTTGCGTGTCCGTATGATTGATTATGGGCGGGTTATATCCATTCGAAAAAATAACCTAACTGCGTTGGCTCGCCTAGCCGTACTATAGTGAAATGCAAGAAAAAGTTATACGAACTGCATTCTGAAACAGCGTAGGTTGGGTTGCCAAACCCAACGTTTCAGACGGCTTGTGGATTTGTTGGGTTTTCAACCCAACCTACCCGCCGTATCACTTTTTTATGCATTCCACTATAGTCAAACAGATAAAGCCACCTTTCGGATGGCTTTATCTGTTCATATCAAGCTAACGGCGACGGCCGAAAATCATCGACACCACGGCCAAAATCAAAAAGCCGATAAATAAAATCTTCGCAATGCCCGCCGCGCTGCCGGCGATGCCGCCGAAGCCCAAAACCGCCGCAATAATGGCAATCACAAAAAACACCACAGCATAATGCAGCATAGTCTTCCTCCTTTTTCGGTTATGATGGATAAGCCTTCATTTTTTACAACACCCGAACTGCTTGCAGGCAATTCAATATAACACGCATATTGAACATAAATAAATTCACATACCCATTTCACCAAAGCCTTTATCAATCCACCTTAAATCTTTATTCAAATTTAAATATTTTTTACACAACCTCGCTACCTGCATACAGCCAAACCACAATATCCGCTGCAACAAGCGCTCCATTGCCTGCCGCGCCGCATTTTATCGACAGCCGCTGCGCAGGCATATGCATACACCGCAACAATCAAAAAGGCCGTCTGAAACTTTTCTTTCAGACGGCCTTTTTCAAACCTTACACCCATTCAAAAAAATAATATACAAACAGGCAGCCTGTAGGTCGGATTCTCGAAT
>ERZ650312.439-NODE-439-length-23075-cov-15.683666_pt1 | contig 23075 bp, 14 predicted proteins | sample MGYA00376248_ERZ650312 | MGnify/ENA primary metagenome ERZ650312 (study PRJEB26733, sample SAMN07839316) | wastewater metagenome | biome: urban; feature: wastewater treatment plant; material: waste water | place: USA: North Carolina | collected 2016-07-28 ... | reverse complement strand
TTTAAATCGCCATTACTTAAGATTTGTGCTTGACCATTAAAGTCGCTATTAAATTTATTCGCACGATCTGGGTTTGGGTTATTGTTTAACTGTTTAACCCCGATATCAAGCTGCTGACGTGCCGCAATCACAGGGGCAGGGGTGCCATTACCCTCGGGAGTATTATTGAGCGTATCGGCTTTAATCGCCACATGATCGCCATAAATACGACCATAACTTAAGTTATTGAGTGTATTACCGGCAGCCAAGTAAGTTTTGGTGCCATTAATCAACCCGCGGTTTTGGATATTATTGGTTGCGTTAAGCTCGGTTAAATCGCCGCTTTCTAAACTGGCATCTTTTTGGTTATCAATGTTTTGTGCAGTGATTGCTAAGTGCTTAGCTGCCGCAAGCTTACCTTGGTTAATAAACTCCCCTTGAGTGGTTAAGCTTAAATTATCGGCTTCAAGCTTATCAGTGGTCCCATGGGTGAAGCTATCGGTGAGTGCCACATTGAGCGTGGGTGCACGCAGCTGACCCTCAGTGTTCACCAGGCTTTTGGCTGTCACATCCGCCTGTGTATAACCGTTAATGCTACCTGCACGGTTATACACATTGGCACTACCATTGACCTGGACACGATTTGATTCAATACGGCCGTTAGCATTATTAAGCGTTTGGCTAACATTTAATGTGGCGGCATTACCCGCGACCACTTGACCGTTGCTATTGTCGATCACTGCCGCGGTTAACGTGGCATCACCACCGGCAACCAACCCTTGCGATAAGATAGCATCGGGAGCTTGTTTGGTATCGCTGTTGCTAATAGTGCCGGCATTCACCGTTAAATCTTGATTGGCCAGCACCAAGCCATGATTGCTGTTATCAACTACGGCTGCGGTCACACTGGTGGTATGGCCCAATAACTGACCGGTTTGATTGGTTAAGTTAGCATTGCCGGCATTGACTGTTAACGCTTGTTTGGCCGCGATTTCCCCTGCCTTATTATTGACGCTGCTACCGGTGCTAGTAAGCGTCATTGTGTCGGCGTTGATACGACCGTTATCGTTATTGACATCCCCAGCGTGAATGCTGGCAGTGCCGTTGGCTAATATACCCAGGGGTTTAGTAGCATCGCTCGATTTGGTGTATTGATTATCCAGTAACCCTTGGGTGGTGATGGTTAAACTGCCATCGGCTGCACTTTGGCTAATGAAGCCGGCATTGTTGTTTAAGGTTTGCGCTGTTAGTGCTACGTTACTACCCGCTAAAATCCCGCTTTGGTTATTAAGCGCACCGGTTGCAGCCACGGTTAACGCATCGTTGGTGGCAATTTGACCTTGGTTGGCGACATTGCCCTGAGCAATGGTAATCGCTTTTGCCGCTTGAATGCTACCTGACTCGGTATTGGTTAGACTGCCACCTGCTATAGTGACCGCATCATTGACACTGGCAATGCTGCCTGAGTTAGTCGTGCTACCTGCGTTAATCGCCATCGCTTGATTGGCGACAATCAAGGCCTTGTCATTGTTAAGCGCGTCAGCATTCACCGTTAACGCCTTGGCAGCTGATAGCATGGCGCCATCGCCATTACTAATCGTCCCGCCGTTTACCGTCAGATCGTTGGCGCTTTGAATCACCGAGTCGCTGCCTTGCGAGTTGACACTGCCCGTTACCGTTAAATCGCCTTGACTGGTTAAAATTTTACCGCCTTGGTTATTAAGCGTTTGGTTAGTTAACTGCCCGGCAGTAATCGTTGCCTGCGCTGCTTGTATGACACCGGCATCATTAGTGACGGTGCCTGCGCTGGTTAAAGTTAACCCCCTATTGGTGATCAATTGACCGCGGGTGTTATTGACACTAGCACCACTAATACGCATGTCACCGCTGCCGGTATGAATCAGTGCCCCGTCTTGGTTATTGACAATACCTGTGGCGGTTACATTAAGGTTGCTGGCATTGCCACCCAATTGACCGCCTTGGTTATTAAAATTACCCGTATAAATGGTGAAATCGGCGCTGCCGGTTTGATTGATAGTGCCGCCTTGGTTCGACACATTGCCGGCGTTAATGGCAAAGCGATCCGCTTGCATCACTGCCTTGTGCGTCGCATCTAACGAGTCATGTATCAAGCTTGCAGGGGTGGTAAGAGCGATTTGTCCGGCTGCTTGGGTTTGCGCGCCGCTTAGAGTGATATCACCCGTTTTAGCAGTGAGTGCGATAGTTTGCGCTTGGTTTTGACTGCCAGTGTAGTTCAATGCGCTGCCTGTAACGGTTAAGTCGCCGGTGGCCAAGTTTAACCCGGCATTACTTTGCGCATCACGGCTAGTGATGGTTAAATGGGCAGGTAGGGTGCTTAATTTGCCATCAGGGGTAAGGCCGGCGATCAATTGACCGGTAGCCGTTTGAGTAAGGCTACCCGTATCCAAGGTTAGCTGGTTACCAGCTGCCATCATGGCTGTGTTGGTGAGTTGGCCTTGATTGGTGATAGCGGCATTGCCGCCCGCGTAGACACTACCGGTATTACTAAAGCGTTGACTGGTGGTGGTTAACTGATCACGACTGCTGATTTGCCCGGCGTTATTGATGTCAGCTGCCGTCACCACTAAGCTGCCATTACTGGCATAAACCGCCGCTTTGTTGCTGTTCGCCAACGTCCCTGTTAAATCTAGACGGCTGTCAGCTGTTGATGCGGCACTTAAGGCAGCGACCACCCCATTATCATTGTTTAAGTTGTTCGCGGTAATATCAAAGCGTTTGCCTTGAATACCACCGCGTTGTTGGTTGTCACTATTATTAATATCCCCGGCAATCTGCCAGGTTTGCTCGCCCAAGCTTAACACACTGCCTTGCTGGCTATTATTCACGCGGCTTGCGGTCAATAGAAGACTGCCACTGCCTGCATGCTGAATGTTACCGGTTTGGTTGTTTAACTCGCTTGTGTTAATGGTCAAGTTTTGGCTATTGGTGGCAATGACACCGTCTTGGTTATTGAGTCCGCCAGGTAAGTTTAGGCTTAAATCATGGGTGCCTGCTTGGGTAATATTGCCATGTCGGTTATCTAACGCGTTGGCGGTGAGGTTAAGCGTGTTAGCCGCCAATTTACCGTTTTGGTTATTTAACCTGCCTTTGGCATTTAGGCTCATGGTCTCGGTGGCGGTAAGCTTGGCGCCTTGGGTGGATAAATCACCCTCTGAGCTTAAGCTAATTTCCCCCGCTTGGGTGGTGCTACCGGCTAAATCGGTGGGGTTGCCGGTTAGGCTGAATTTGCCGGTAGCAAGGTGCGTGCCACGGCTGGTTAGGGCGCCTGTTGTATTGACGATCAGATCTGCTTTGTGGGTCGATAAGGTGCCATCGGCGTTTAAGCCAGCGGCTAGCACACCGGTGCTAGTGTTGTTCAGGCTGCTAGCGGTTATAGTCGTCGCACCACCACTACCAATAATGCCGCTATTATCAATGGCGCCGCTGGTCAAGCGATTACCCGTGCCGCCATACAGCTGACCGCTGTTGGTAAGATTTTGGCTTTGCGTGGTAAGCCCACCGGTCGCGGTAATGGCGCCGCGATCATTGTTTAATCCTGCGGCGGTGATATTGGCAGCGCCTTGGGTACTGATATTGCCTTGCGTGTTGATGAGGTCGCCTTGGCTGGTTAGCGTTAAATTGCCTTTGGCATCGACTGTCCCGCGGCTGTTATCTAGACTTGCAGCACGGATATCGGTCACTTTGCCTTGAATCACACCGTCGCTATTATTTATTGCCCCAGCACTGTCAATACGGGCATCGCCTAAAGTCGCTAACACGCCTTGGGCATTATTAATCGGCGATTGGCTGGTCAGGTGAATACCCTGCTTACTAACAATTTGCCCTTGCGCGTTGTTAAATTGGCTAAGTTGCCAGTTTAAGGTATCAAGCTGAATGCGGCTGTTTTGGTTATCAACGCTGTTAGCCGCTTGTAAACCATTGACCGCGATACTGGATTTATCCGTATTGGTTAAGGTTTGGGTGGTGACATCCATACTGCCATTGGCAGTAATGATGGCATTGCTGCCTTGGTTATGAATCTGTTTAGCCGTGATTTGTCCGTTAGCCGTCACCGGTTCAAGCACCGGTACAGACGTATCTGGGTTAGGATTGGTGCTGTTACTGGTATTATTGGCAACTTGCTGACTACCCGTCGCCGCGGTGCTAGGGGCGTTGGCTAAGCTTGGGGTAGTGGCAGTCGGTTGATCAGCATACAAGGCTTGACCAATCACCGCTTGGTGTTGGTTGGTCAGGCTATTCGTGGTAACAGCAAGGTTGCCGCTGCCGGTTTGTTCAATCCGCCCTTGGTTGCTAAGCGTGTCGGTAGTCAGGCTCACTTGTCCGGCACTTAGGGTACCGGTGTTCGTGGTGGTGGTATTGCGGATAGAACCTTGTGAGCGTGCGCTAATCAGTCCACTGTTGGTTAAGCTGCCACTATCAAGCTGCACGCCTTGTTGGCTACTGGCAATGGTGCCACTGTTAGTGATGGCATTGCCGTTGACGTTTACTGTTGCACCGTCTTTGGCACCCATAAAGCCGGTGTTGGTGAGGTTACCTTGGGCATCCAAACTTAAGCTATTGCTGGCACTAATATCCCCGGCATTGGTTACCCCTAAGCCTTTATCGGTACCAATCAGACGGATTTTACCGGCATACATACCACCAAGGCTTGAAACATCTAACGCAACGCCGGTAGCTTGGTTAGTTGCCGCTGGGTCTTTATGGGTAATTTGGGTGTTACTGGCATCGCTGTCATAGCTGACCTGATTGCTGCCTGAGATGACATCCAAGTTTTTAGCATACACCTTTGCGTTAATCTCATTGGTTTGAGCAATCAATTGCGTATAGTCACTGGTGCTGGTATCCAATCCTTTACCATCAATACGAATTTTGCCGCCATTCACATCAAAGCCGGTGAGTCTGCCATCCGCCATTTGTGCTTGACCAGTGGTTAGGGTGGTACGAGAGGCATTGATAAAACCGCAGCCCGAACAGGTAATACCCGCGGGGTTAGCGATCACCAGCTCGGCTTTACCCCCGGCAATTTCGGTATAACCGGCCAATTGACTGGGGCTGGTTGAATTGACCTGACCCAAAATAACTTTGGCTTCCCCTTTACCAAGCCACGGGTTGCCTTCCACCCACCCAGCCGTTTGGGTCTGGGTGTTTTTTCGGCTGTTGTTTAAGATAACGCCGTCACTACCCACATCAAATTGACTAAAGCTGTTTTTAGAGACGCCCGCCGCTGAGGGGGTTTGGATGTTAACTTGGGTTATGCCACTGGCGGTTGTTAAAATGGTGGCTTGTTCGTTTTTAGCGGCACTGCTATCGGCAATCACTTGGGTTTGTACGTCGGCATGGGCCCATTGTGCCGTGCCTAAACTGACTAAAACAGCTGCGGTAAGCGTCAACCATTTACCATAACAGTAGCCAACCATACCCCATGCTTGACTGTCAGCCGTGCTGTGGCTGTTGTCATGACCACCTTGGCTGCCAGTTTTGCCTTGGGCCACAGTTTTTTCTGAAACCACGACTAGGCGACCTAGGTTTTTATTAAAGATCACACGATACAGGCGGCTATTCATAGCGTTTTCCTTATTGGGTTACCCCTACGCTGTTTTTTTAGGAAGATGGGAGGTCAATGCGTGCAGCGAGTAGGGGTAAGGTAATATGTTGGTAAAAAACATCAAGCCCTGCCGTCTCTAATACAGTCAAGACAGGGTTAAAGAGATTAAAATTCAAAGTTTAAGCTAAAGCCTGAGACCCAATGTTTGTCACCAAAGCCATCGGGCTGTTTGAGTGGGTAACCGGTGAACACATCATAGCTTGCGTGCAGTGGGGCGATTTGACCTTTGATACCCACCGCAGCGCCGACCAGACTGTGGCCGAGCAGTAAATCGTTTTGGTCTTTGTTTTTCATGGACACATACCCAGCATCAACACCGGCGTAGATGGCATGCGGTTGGTTGCCTAAATACAAGCTCACATCTTGACGGGCTAAAACGCCGTGATCACCGGCCAAGGTGCGTTCGCCATCAAAGCCGCGCACGCTGTAACGACCGCCAATCGCCATACGCTCACTGGGGACTAATGCATCCATCGCATACTGGCCTTTGATAGTGCCGCTGTACACCCACTGCTGTGGTTTGTTAGCCACGGTTAAGCGAAACGGCCGGGTTAAACTGCTGCTAAGTTTGTAAATACCGGTACGGGCGGTGCCTTCGTTAAATAAACGCTCAGGCGGGTCAATGGCATCTAAAGCACCGGTACCACGTTGATAGGTTAGCTCAGTTCTCAGCGAAGCATCGCCTAATTTGCGTTCATCAGTCAGTCCTGCGGTCCAACCGGCGATTTTTCGGCGCTGTACGTCCACTTCAGTGTCGTCAATATAATTGTTTTGTGATTTCACAAAGCCGCCGGCATTAAGCCAGGTTTTACTGTTAGCATCACGGTGGGCTAAATAGTGACTGCCCACTGTCAGGTTGTCGCTTTCACCACGGTACTGGTAGTCTTGGTTAGCACCAGCCACCGTTTGATTATAAGTATAATGACTGGCATTGGCATCCAATAACCAGCGATCAATCGGTAGCACATAGCCTAAGGCATAGTTATCACTGCCTTTATCGCCAGGGACTTGGTCATTGATTTGATTGCCCAAGTCACGGCCATAGCTGACGTACAGTAAATCATTTAAATTGGCGACATTGTCGAGACTTAGCGTGACGTTACCTTGGTATTTACCGGTAGCTTTAGAGCCTGAATCGTCAATGCCAATACCTAGCCGCGCTTTACGGCGCTGCGCGTATTTGATTAACACATCACTGTGACCCGGCGCTTGCGAAGTACTGCTAGGACTGATAGAAAAATCAGCGTCAGCAGTTGGCACCCGCTTTAGGTTTTCAAGGCCGGTCTCAAGGTCACGGATGTTTAGGATATCACCAGACTTTAACGGCAGCGCAGGGGCAAAGTTGGCGGGTAGCTCTGTTTGATCGATATAGACTGGGACACGACTTTGACGGGTATCGGCTTTAATTTGGTCGATATAACCTGGAATAATGGTTAACAGTAAGGTGCCACTTTGCAAGTTCTGGTTACCAATGACCACGCGGGTCGTGGCATAGCCGCGTTCAATGATGCGATTTTGTACTTGAGTAACCACGCTGGTAATATCGTTAATCCCTAAGCATTTGCCCAGTACGCTGCTATTGCCTTGGGTCACTGGCAATAGCGCAAAGTCGAAGGTGTGTAGGTCTTGAGAGGCTTTATGATCAAGGGCAGTCAGGGCGATTTGGTTAATGGTAAAGCAAGGGGCATTGGGGTCAACCGTGGCAGAGACGTTAGTTGGCGCCACGGCTTTGGTGTCAATGGTTACTGTGGGGTTTGGAATCAATGCCTGATTGCGCGCGGCGTCGCGCTGTTGTTGTAGCTGTATTTGGTTATCAGCAATTTGTTGGGGGGTGAGTGCCATCGCTTGGGATTGGGCCAAGATAGGTAGGATTAGCCATAGGCTGATAGGATACATCTTTATGGTTTTGGGTAAACGAGGCAATGATTGAACAGCACGCTTGGGGAAACTAACTGTATAAATTAACGACATCTTAAGGCAAATCCATTCTACAAACAGGTGTTTAGTCGCAAATTTACGCTTGTCTTGTTGAATTGTAAATAACTGATCAAGAAATAGTTAACAAATTAACACTAATAAACATTTAGCAATAAACTGAAACATTATGCTCAAGATTTTATTGGCTATGCTAGTAGAGTTTTTTAGAGTGAAATCAGATTCCTGTTTCATTAAAAATACTTGTTTTTATTTAAAACTTTCTTACATAAAAATTTTTACAGTCTTGCTTTACCCACCCAAAACCACCCTATCTAACTACATCCCAAATCCCCGAAACGGCTCATTCTTAAGCTCCTTATCTTTTTCCAACTTTTTCACCGTCAAGGTTAACTGAGCATACCCCGATAAATCATACGGATGGCTACGCATATACGATTCTGCTTCTTGCTGACTCATCTGATGCTGTTTACCATCGCCACTCACCCCATACAACACCCCTTCCTTGGCATACCCCACCACCTGCTGTTTTAACCCATTAAACAACTTTTTAAATAACTCAATTACCGCGTTAACAATGGCTGAAACTGTGCCAACGACTGCACCAAAGTTGTTTGTTGCTGTTTTAAACTGCTGAGCGTCATGGTCATATCCTGCTTTAACCCTTCTAACTCGTCGATTAATTTGACCAAATCGGTGTGTTCGCTCATCATACCCTGTTGTGAGGTTATCAATTCCTGCATTTGTGTCTGCAAGCTGGTTATCGATTCCTGTAACGTCTCTAGTGAATCTTTTACCGCGTCGTCGTCGAGCAGTGCCATATTGTCCAAAGCCATTAATGTCGATTGCATTTTCTGCTGTAAGAGTTGATATTCTTCCCTGCCTAATTTCAGCATTTTTAGCTGTTGTCGATTGGTGTTTTCTAATTCGCTCAAGCAGCTCTCGACCTGCTTCAGTATCAGCTGGTTGTGAGCCATCACCTGTTTCTTGACTTCTGCTTTGATAATCGGTGTAAGCTGCTCGAGTAAGCTCGGTAATAATTGGGCTAAAGCCTCGGTGATTTGTGTCTGCTGTGCTTGGCTGGTTTGGCTCAAATGGCTCTCCACTTTGTTGTGCAAATCGGTCGACAACTGCTCTAAAGTCTTGGTAATTAGCTCGATTGGGGTTATTTGAGTCATCTTGAGTTACTTCCGTTTGGGCGTTTGTTGCAGTTGTGGCAGGCTTTCGGGTGCGGTCACCAGTAAGGTCTTTTCTTTGTTTTGATTCTCGCCCCAAAATGCCGTTTGTTGATTCTTCGGTGTTATCAGCACCCCACCCTCTTTGCCCTTGTTCTCGAAGATATTGACCATCGCTAGTGCTTTTGTTTCGGTTGGGGTTTGATCGATGTGTTGTTGTAAAATATCCAGTGTCTGCTGGGTGTGATAGACCTGTTTGCCCAGATAATAATTTCCGGCAAATAAAGCGATAGCCAGAAAAATCTCCAATGCGGTTAGCATCGAGGCTTTGAACCCGATTTTGTTCAGCTGTTGCATTTTGTGTTGATGGGCCTGAGTGATTTTTCGGGTATGTTGGACGGCTTGGTCGCTGATGCTCTGCATTTGATTTGGAATCGTATCCAAGTGATGCTTCGCTTGTTCGGTTACCTGGATTGACTTCTTGCTGACGGCCGATATCATTGTATCGAGACTGTCGTTCACGCTCTGGGTTGTCTGGGTTACTTTCTCGCTGATTTGCTCGGGCATCTGCGAGAGGGTCTGAATCATCTGAGTTAACTGTTGTTGTAACAGAACCATTTGCAATTGGGCTTTCGCAATCTGCTCGCTGTTTAATTCCAGGCTCTGCGTGACTAAGCTCTTGGCTAAGTCGTCCATCTGGTTCACAACTTTGAGCAAAGCGTTGCTCCAATCTGAGCTTGCGTTTTTCACGCTCTCGTCGATTGATTGCTTGAAGTTCGCTTCGATTTGCGCTTTCTCTCGTTTGTGTTTTTCCAAGCGACTCGAAACGTTGTCTGGTGAATTCTCGCTCATACATCATCCCCTTTAATTTAATATTGCGACCACCCACAGGATTTTTAATCGAAATGGATTTGCCATCTTTTGCCACCCGAGTGATTTCAAATGCTTCAGCAATGACACGAATCACATCTGCTTGCGTCTGAATTGACTCATCATCAGCAATCTCTTCAATCAACCACTCGCCAATTTTTTCTTCATCAAAGACTTTTTCGTCTTTAATGGCTTTACCTGCAAGTTTATCTTTCTCTTGTTGTTTTTTGAGGGCATACTCATAGCCTTTTAAGCGATAAGGCCGTTGTCGCTTGGGGTCATTGGGGTCTTCTAACCCATAATCGATATTGATTAAATCTTTCCATGAATCGACAAGATCAAAATCTTTGCCGACATAGTACACAGGCAATGCTTTACCCGTCGGCAGATGAATCTCGGCAAACACAAAATGTAATTCTTGCCTATCTTTGTCTTGATGCTCGACCCAATATCCCGAATACTCACCGCGCATTAGACCGGGAAACAAGTTTTGTTCAAACGATTCAATAATTTCAATTTTTTGCGCATCAGTGATCGATTCTCCAGGCGCAAATGATAAAACACCCGAAGTATAAATTTTGGAATTTTTAATGCCGTTAATCACTTCGGTTGTATCACTATCATTACCATAGATTAATCGAGCCCCATCGCGAGGTTTACTTCTATTGTCTTTATCAAATAATAAATAATTGCGTACCGCACCGCCCCCACCGGTGCGCGTCAGCTCGCCTTTTTTTACTTTACCGTGTTCAAAGAATCGCACTAGCATTTAATTGTCTCAGCAAAGTTTTTGATAACAGGTGAATCAGTTTGATCATTAATCACCGTTGAATCGCTAATAATATTATCCGCATTCTCTACGGCGTTAAGCGAATACTGTTCTCTTAATTGTTGAAGTTCATTAGCAATTTTTTGCAAGGCAAAAGCCAGCTCTAAAACATTTAATGTCTGCTTTACATCATTAGAAACAATATGTGCGTATCGAGTGAGTTGATTAACATTATTGCCGATACCTACAAGCTGTCTAAGCAATGTTGGATCAACAACAGGTAAATCATGAATACGTTTTGAAGGTTTTGGTAAGTCCAACAAAGACACGCGAACAAATTTTGCCATGGGCAGACCAAATGCTTCAGCACGAGATTTAACCAATTCATACTCATTATTGCTTAAGCGTAAATTCAAACGTGTCTGACGTAATTCTTTTTCTTCTGCCATTTCTTCAATCTTATTCTGATTCATTCTAGTTCTGCTTATAACAACGCTATTTAGAAGCGATTTTCAATAGTGACTTTTTCTTAATCGCTTCATGTTTAAAATTGACGATAGGATAAATTTTAAAAAGAAGCGATTTAGGGGGTGTCAAGAGGGGGAAGCATTCCCACTTTTGCCTGCGACAGATTAGCATGTAACGTAGTGAAATGGTAACTCTGTCATTGCTGGCTAAGAAAAGCTTTAATCCATTACATTTATCATTGATTTGATTATACAGGTGTATTTAAGAATTTCAATACCCTTCTACTTTATTTTTATTCTATATATTGTTATTATTTTATTTACGTACACAATATGGAGTATTTTATTTATGTCTGTCGCACTTACTATTAATGAAAGCAAGTTATTAGCTAAGCTTATAGATTCTTTTAAAGATAAGGACAAACTTAATGATGAGCATACTTTAATTAAGGCACTTTCGAAAAAATCGAGTTTGTCTGATTCGGATGTAAGAAAGTTAAGATTATTGCTTGGTTTTGAGCAAGCTAAAATTACTGCTCGTGAAACTAAGAAAAAAGCTAAACTAGCTTTGCAAATGCATGAAAACGAAAAGAAACAAGTTATTGAAAATCGCTATCGACGTTTTGGTTTGGTGATTATTGAGTCGTTAAAAAAGTTACCGGAAAATAAAGCTACGATTTCTTTGTCTGATTTTTTAAATCTGATGCTTGCTGATGAAAATTTGAATGAGAAAGATAAAGAGTGGGTTAGTGGTTTTTTACAAAATGATGTGATGAATGGCGATCCTAAAGATTAGGATAGTTTAATGGGTGTCGTTGTTACCAGGAAATATAGTATGTAAAAAGCGACAGGGTCTATTGTATGTCGCTTTATTTTTTTAGGTTTTTAGATGGGGGTGTGATTTTTTTAGAAGGGACAGTCATCGTCTTCATTATAATATTGCGCCAATGAAGAATTGTGATTGGATTGCTGTTGAATGAATTGATGACAGTCATCGCATATCCAATTGAATTTTTGGTTCTGATAGTTATAGGTCGGTTCGTAGATTTGTCGCATGATGTTGCATTGATTGCAACATGTTTGTGTATCAAAGATTTTGAAGTGGCTGACCATTATCCTTAGTAACGGTGCACTGATGTTGTAATACTGACAGATATGTGTGATGTGATCTAAATGATTGCCGTGAGTTTCTAGTGGGGTTTCAAAGTAGTCACGCACAATGATGGTTTGTTGTTCACTGATGTGGTTTTTTGCGAGGTATTTGTAGTCCATATGATGGTCCTTTTTTTAGGTTAGGCTTGTGGTTTTAGCGGTTGTTAAGGGGACTTGTTCTATGCTATTTCTGGCATAAGTTTTAGAAATTTATGTTCAAGTTGTTGGTATTTTTCTTGGTCGTCGTTTACGTCTATTTCGTCTAATATTTCTGAAATCCATGTTTGAATGGCTTGGGTGTTGTTGCAGCGTTTGATGAGTCCTAGAAACAGGTAAAGGTTGTCACCTGGTTGTATCCGCTGTTCTTTGATTAGTTGGCTTGTAAGCTTATTAATTTGCTGTTGGCGGTTTTTTCTTTGGTCAAGTTGGTCATAGAGGTGTTGGATGACGGGGTTTAGGTGCATTTTTGTGCTCCTTGAATTTTTTGTTGTTCGATTGGAAAATTATCTCAAGTATGGGATAATAGTTGAAATTGGGAATTTATATCTAAAAATAAAATTTATTCCCTAATTTAGGAACTATGTTAATATTATTTTATTCCTAAATCAAGTATTTATTTTCGTTTTTAGGGATTTTATTGTGATAAAGATAAATTTGCCTGTTTTATTGGCACAACGTGGACTTAAAGTTGCCGATATTGATAGAGATTTGGATATAAGTCGTTCGACCCTTTATCGTTTGTATAACAATGATGTGATAAAAATTGATATCGATGCCATTGATAAATTATGTAAGTATTTAGATTGCGCACCAGGTGATATTATTTTGTATGTAGATGACGACGAATCCCAGCACAATAAAAAAGAGCAACCTTATTAATTAGGTTGCTCTGTTCCCTACTACATAGCTGTATTTCAGTATCATACGCCATTCAATAATCCCAATGATGACTTCCCATTATTCCCTGCCATACCGTCACACAGGCTAACGCATCAGCTCCTGCTCGGTGCGCATTGCTATGTTCTACCCCAAAGTGTGCATAGCCTTGCTTAGGCTAAAATAACGATTAGATTTCAGTGTGTGTTCTTTAAACAATTGCAACTTGGGTATTAGTAAAATTAGCTCTCCCCATCCACTCATATGGGTGAATGCCATAGACCTTTCATACGCTTGTACTAGAAGGTCTATTCGTGTAGATAAGTATGTAGATAATCAGGTTTATAGAAATATAACAAAATGCCATTTCAATAATTTAGTCATTTTGCCCCACCCGCCCGTGTTTTTGTTATGAAAGCAAAAAGGGTGATATTGATCTAATTGGTTAAAGATGGTATGGATTTGAGATTGCGTATCCGCTGTTATTTAGTTTTAAGTCATCAAATTTATATATAATTGGCCAAGGTCATCATAAAATCGCTAATTTAGCCATTTAACATGTTCGCTTGCGGCGTTTTAGTCGTTTCTTTAGGTTTTCGATAGTGCCCCATCATAAATTAACTACAGCCTCAATACGTTCTCGTGATGAGTCTTTATCTAAACCTGAAATCGAGTGTTTCTCACCCTCTGTTTTGTAAAAAAGTGACATAAATGGCTAATACGTGATTTAGATACTAATTATTATCATTGAATGAATAAATATAACCCTTATTTCGCAGATTTCAATTAGTTCTAAAGATAGATAAAAAATTAGACAATATGTTTTACTAGTTTTTTTAGCTTTACAAGCTTTACGGTAGTTTTTTTTACATTAAAATCAATGGCTTATTACCAATTAAAAGAGTTTTAGTTAGTCATTAAAAGAGTTTTAGTTAGTCATTAAAAGAGTTTTAGTTAGTCATTAAAAGAGTTTTAGTTATAATTTAATGAGCCTGTATATTTACTATTTAAAAGGAAAGAGTTATTATTCTCTTTAAGAAAATAAGAGTGTATCGATATGGCTGACTTAGTTGTAAAAACCAATCATTTAAATACGGTGCTACAAAATTTATCGCTTGCTGAGATTAGGATTATGCAATTAGCAATAATTGATGCACGTGAGAACGGTAAAGGTCTTAATGCTAATGATCCTTTATTTATATCAGCTCAGCGATATGCAGAAGCATTTGAAACAACTACTGAAAACGGCTATCTAAGGCTTAAGGAAGCCAGTATACATCTTTTAAAACGCTATTTTAGTTTCATTAATCCAAGAAATAATCTTGTGTCAAGTAATTGGTTAAGCCAAGTCGAATATCTTGAAAACAGAGGAGGTATTGAAATTGTTTTCACCCCGGCAGTGGTTGAAGGTATTACTAGAATTGATGGGGCAATCGATTTTTTTACCAAATACTTATTAAGTAATACTATTAAGTTTAAAAGTGTTTACAGTGTAAGGTTATATGAACTTATAACGCAATTTAGAAACAAGCGTAATGGAAAAACAGACGAATTTCCGTTGGAAATTTTTAGAAAACAATTAGGTATAGAACCAAAGCAGTATCAAGGCATGAGTGATTTTAAAAAATATGTTTTAGATAGAGCTGTTGGAGAAATAAATGAACATAGCGACTTGTTAGTCGGGTATGATCAGATAAAAGACGGAAGAACAATTACAGGGTTTTGTTTTAAATTTGAAATTAAAAAGCAGAGTGTTAATAAGCAAAATAATATTGATAATAAAGCATTGTTGATAGAAAACTTAAGTGATAAACAGATTGCTAGAATTACACATAGCAAAAAATTCATATCCGATTATTCTAATATGGTTAATCCACAAAGTCCTGCTAACCAGTCGTCAAATTCTTGGATAGAGGAAATGTCTAAACGTTTGATAACTCATCCTGGTGACTTTATAAAACGTCCTTTGCAAGAGTATTTAGACGATGAACAGGCTAATAGATTTTAGTAATCGAAATCAAAACTAAATAATACTAATTACTTATAAAAAGAGTTTTTGTTAGTTAAGAGTCAATTCGTCTACTAGTTACTAACCAAAACTCCTTTTATTAAAATTTGAATTTTAAGAAGAGATTAAAGTTTCGAAGAATTTTTCAATCGCTTGTTGATGTTGATCTAAAATATCATTACTAAATTCAATTGTTGTCTTATTGAGATTTTTCTTAATTTGCCCCACTTTTTTGCCATCTATTGCAAATATTTTGACGGTACGATTACCGTTTTTAATATTATTACCTTTGTTGCCTTTTACTCTGATTTCGATTTCATTAAGTATGCCGTTTTGTTTGAGACCTTCTGTTAGTACCAAATCTAGAACCTCATTTAGTATCTCTACCATTTTTTCACTAGCTATATCATTGTTCTTAATAAATTGCCCTATCTGTTCTGCAGTTTTTGCAGTTAATAAAGTGGGAGAATTATCGAGACGTTGCTGTATCTCTAGGGGTAATTTCTCAAAAGATAATAATCGGTATAGGTCTTGGCGTGAAATACCTAGCGTATTTGCATATTCGGATTTGTTTGGAAAACCATTTTTAAAAGCTATGACGGATTTAGCGATTTCATAATCTGTTAAATCTTCTCGGTTAATATTTTCTGCCAAGGCTAATAAGCTATTTTTTTCGTCAGTGGCATCCATCACTATACAATCAATGTAGGGTTTTTCTAATAATTGAAAGGCACGATATCTTCTTTCGCCTGAAATAATTTCGTACTGATTGCTTTCACCGCTTGATCTTACAATGATTGGCTGCAGTAAGCCTAGTTCTTTTATGGAGTTAGCCAGGCTCTGAAGTTCTAACTCATCAAAAACCATCCTTGGTTGGAATTTATTAGGTTTAATATTTTCGAGTGCTATTTGGACATAAGTATTAGCGCCCGTCACAAAAATATCTCTACTATTAGAACCTAAATAGTCGTTTTTTAATTTTTCTTGATCTTGTGCCGATTTTTCTGCCAACAATTTTGCGAGTTTGCTCATAAATAATCCCCATTGGTATTTTTAAAATTTACTTGTTTTGTCCACTTGTGGACACATCGGAGATAAAGCCTATTTCTTTTGCCACCCATTTTGCCAAATCCCTAAATTGTCTAGCGATTGATGACTGAGTATCGATATCACTGATACTCAGATGTAGCTTTGCTGCTTGGTCGATTTTTGCACTACTCGGAATAGTAATTGGAATCACTTTACCTAGAGCAATTTCTAACTCATCGCGAATATTGCGGCACATTAATTGTCTTTCATCGTGTCTAACTAGTAGAGCACCTAATAGGTTTAGAGTTGGATTAATACGCTTTAAACTGTCAATATAGCGTTGCAATTCAACTACTCCATACATGCCGTATTGAGAGCCACTAAAAATAGGGATGATGTAGTCTGTCGAACAAGCTAGAGCATTACTAGTTAAAATTTCTAAGCTAGGTGGGGTATCTAGTAAAATAACATCATATCGGTTTTTTAATTTATCAATTACCTCTACGAGAACTTCCATGGGTCTAGGTTCTCTTTCTCTAATTTTGTCCTTATCGATTGTTAGTTTTAAAGAACTGTAAATTAATGAAACGCCATCAAAATGCGTAGTGTCATGAATTGACTTTTCTATAAGGTCATCTTTGGATACAGGATTATCATAGTTAGGTATAATCAAATCTCGAATACTAATATCTATTTCACTTGGATGTTTTAAACCAATGTGAGTACTGGCATTTTCTTGAGGGTCTAAGTCGATAACTAAAACCTTCATACCAAGCTTAGCGAGTTCTGCTGATAGATGAACAGTTGTGGCGGTCTTGCCACAACCTCCTTTATGGTTTGCAATAGTAATGACTCTCGCTGATTTATTCATAATTTTTTACTCTGCCATAAGTGTCCACATGTGGACATATTTGAATTATGAATATTATAAAGTGAAAAAATGAAAAAAGCATTATAAAATATAATGCTTTATAATTAAAAATGTGTCCACATGTGGACACTATAATAATCTTGATTTGAGTAAAATAAGTAACGATTTTCAGATAAATATGCTAACAAGATTAAATATATATATTCGTAAACGAAGAGAAAATTATTAAGAATAAATTACCGATATTAAGCCAAGCAAAAGAATATTCGACCACTCAAATTTTTGGAATAACTTCAAACTTGTAGAAGTCATCAAGTTTCCCCTGAAATGGTTTTGACTGAGTAAGCGAACTTCTCACACGATAACCTCCATCAACTCAAATCTATCAAGTGTTTTTCTTCATTATTGACAATTGATAGCAGCGTTCGAATATTTTACATTTTTTTTTCAGATATTTACCTCATCAATCATCTGAAAGTAATTTACATACTTTGCCTTTGAAAAATCTGCTGCAATGCTAAGGCAGCTTCCTGCATCTGTGGCACATAGCTAAGTAGCTCATCTAAGGATTTACGGATTGTGGGACCATGAGTAAACACCGTTGCAAAAACAGGATTATCACCATTGGGGATAGGTACTGCACAGGCGACCATGCCTGGTATAAACTCTTCGTTGTCGGTCCCCACTTGTGAGTGCCGAATACTATCAATTTTATCTAGTAATATATGCTTATCCACCAATGTGCTTTTGGTCAATGCATGTATAGTCATGCGATTGATAATTCTGTGGCATTCATTGTCAGGCAACTGGGCTAATAACAGCTTACCGCTGGCACTTGCCCAAATGGGCACATGTGTCCCAGCGGGTAAATAAATCTGTAACGGCCAATTTGACAAGACCCGATCTACATACACCACTTCTAAGTCTTGCATAATCGCAATCCCTACTGTTTCATCAATTTGATCCGATAATTTTTGCAAAACAGACAGCCGCTCGGCTTTGTAATGACCAGTCTGCCATAAATTCATTGCAAAACTGTGGGTACGCTGACCACAGATAATTCTGCCTTGAATGTCAAATTGCAAAAATCCGGTACTTTCCAGTTGTCCGACGAGCCGATGAGCGCTTGATAAAGGAATATCTAAGGCTTGTGCCAAATCTGCAATACTTAATGGAATCTGGGAATTGGCTACAAGCTCAATAATATGTAGCACGCGTTCAACGCTGGAGCCTTTCTTTTTTTCTGTTGTCATACCGTCTCTTTTACCAAAGAATAACTATCTTAGCTGCGAAAAATATACGCCTCTGCCTTTGATGTCAACAAGATAGGGTAAAACAGTACGAATTTATTCAATCATCGCTTGTACACTAAAAAATTCTATGATAATTTATATAATGAGAATATAATTCCCATTATATATTTTTATTACTCGCACAAGGAATGTGTATGATTAGCTTATTAGGCATATTATTGTCTTTGTCTCTCTTAATGTATTTGGCATATAGAGGACATAGCGTTATTTTATTAGCACCGATTCTAGCTATGTTAGCTGTTGTACTAAGTGGCGAATCCAGTACGATGTTAGGAATTTATACCCAAATATTCATGAAAGGCTTGGGTGGGTATATTGTAAGTTTTTTCCCCTTGTTCTTACTTGGTGCGGTCTTTGGCAAACTGATGGATGATTCAGGTTCAGCCTTAAGTATTGCAGAGTATTTAGTAGCGAAGCTAGGAAGCAAGCAAGCGATGCTAGCAATCGTCTTAGCATGTGCAATTTTGACTTATGGCGGGGTATCGTTATTCGTAGTAGGTTTCGCTGTCTATCCGATTGCAGCACAGTTATTTCGTAAACTAAATATACCTAAGCGGCTGATTCCAGGCGCGATTGCGTTGGGTGCTTTAACCTTTACGATGACTGCACTACCTGGAACACCCGCGATCCAAAATGCCATTCCAATGCCTTTTTTCAAAACAGATGCCTTCGCAGCACCTGTACTAGGCACGTTAGGCGGCATTATTATGTTGATTGGTGGCATGATTTGGATGAATCGGCAGGCAAAACTGGCAAGCATAAGCGGTGAAGGCTATGGTAACCACCAAGAGAAGTTACCCGTTTTAGAGCAGCACAATGTACCATCCATTTGGGTTGCATTGATACCCATTATTCTGGTTATTCTGATCAATTTTTTGTGTACGAAATGGTTGCTGCCCAGTTTGGATAGCAGCTACTTAGCCACCGAGAAATTTGGCAATATGCCTTTAAGCAAAGTGCTAGGTATTTGGTCAATCGTGATTGCTCTAGTGGTCTCTTGCTTGGCACTAATTACTTTAAATTGGCAACGCTGGAAAGACCTAAAAGAGTCTTTGAGTAGTGGCGCATTTGGCTCGTTACTTCCAATATTTAACACCGCCTCCGAGGTTGGATATGGTTCAGTGATTGCGACATTAACTGGTTTTGTGATTCTTAAAGAGTTTTTATTGGGTTTATCACCAGGTAACCCACTTATCTCAGAGGCAATTTTTATTAACGTGATGGCAGGTATTACCGGATCGGCCTCAGGTGGTATGAGTATTGCGTTAAACACGATGGGTGAGACTTACTTACAGTTGGCTCACCAATTTGGTATCAACCCAGAGTTGATGCATCGCGTGGCATCAATCGCTTCTGGCGGTTTGGATGCATTGCCGCATAATGGGGCGGTGATTACCTTGTTGGCCATCTGTCAGCTGACGCATAAAGAATCCTACAAAGATATTTTTATGGTTGCTGTAGTCATTCCGGTAATCGCACTCGTGGTTGTTATCACTTTGGGCACCCTATTTGGCTCTTTATAACTTCACCTTCACACATAAAGGAATATGAACGATGTCTAGCACCATCCTTTTACCCAGAATCATGGAAGTAGGCTATGAATCCTACAAAAGCTTACCTTCGATACTTGAAAAACTGAACGTCAAAAAACCCCTGATTATCACCGATAACATGATGGTGCAATTAGGCTATGTCGCCAAGGTCCAAGCCGTATTACAAGAAAATGGCATCGCCTCAGATGTCTTTTCGGATACCGTGCCAGAGCCGACTGATAAGTCGATTGAAATGGGTATCAAAAAAGTACAACAGCAAGCGTATGATTGCGTGATTGCCCTAGGTGGCGGCAGCCCCATCGACAGTGCTAAAGCCATTGCCATCTTGGGTAAGTTTGGCGGTGAGATACGCGATTATAAGTTTCCTCGTCAAGTCAATGAAGCAGGCTTGCCAATAATCGCGATACCTACCACTGCAGGTACAGGGGCGGAGGCAACCAAATTTACCATCATTACTGATGAGCAAAAAAATGAAAAACTGCTATGCGTCGGTACAGGTTTTATGCCGATTGCAGCGGTGATTGATTATAGCTTTACCATGAGTGTGCCACCGCGTACGACTGCAGATACGGGGATTGATGCGATGACCCATGCCATCGAAGCGTATGTTAGCCAAAAACGTAATGTTTACAGCGACCAGCAAGCGTTAGCCGCGTTACGACTCATTGGCTCAAGTCTGCAAACTGCTTATCATGATGGTAGCAACCAAGCCGCCCGTGAGGCGATGATGCTTGGATCGACCTTGGCGGGTATTGCCTTTTGTAACTCATCCGTGGCACTGGTACACGGTATGAGTCGTCCGATTGGGGCATTTTTCCATGTGCCTCATGGGTTATCCAATGCCATGCTACTGCCTACTATTACCGAGTTTTCGATTCCTAATGCCCCAGAGCGCTATGCCGATTGTGCTCACGCATTGGGTATCACCGCCGCTGATGACAGTGTTGACACTGCCAACCAAAAATTGATTGAATTTTTAAAAGCAATTAATCAAGAGTTTGAAGTACCAACCTTACAGTCTTTTGGCGTCGAACGCCAATATTTTGATGGTGTGCTTGATACCATGTGCGAGCAAGCATTTGGCTCTGGCTCGCCCAATAACAACCCTCGCGTTCCAGATACGACACAAATGCTATCGCTGTATCGTAAACTTTGGGACTAATTAACCACTGACACTATTTCATCTTACCCTATTTATCAAAACTAGCTATTTATCCAAGGAGGATTACTTATGCAAACCATCGGACACTTTATAAACGGCGAGCTCATCGTAGATGACAGCCCAACGCAGCCGGTTTATAACCCATCGACTGGCGAAGTCAGCAAACAGGTTGCCATCGGCGGTGCCAAAACCATTGATGACGCAGTCGCTGCTGCTAAAGCCGCCTTTCCCGATTGGCGTAAAACGCCGCCCCTAAAACGGGCTCGGATTATGTTTAAATTTAAAGAACTACTTGAACGCCATGCTGACGAAATCTGTCGTCTAATCGGTGAAGAACACGGTAAAATCGTGCATGATGCGGCAGGTGAATTACAACGTGGTATCGAGAATGTGGAATATGCATGTGGGGCACCCGAGCTGTTAAAGGGTGAACACAGCCGCAATGTCGGACCTGACATCGACTCATGGAGTGAATTTCATCCATTAGGTGTTGTCGCAGGTATCACCCCCTTTAACTTTCCAGTGATGGTGCCGCTCTGGATGTTCCCCATGGCGATTGTATGTGGCAACACCTTCGTATTAAAACCGTCTGAAAGAGATCCTAGTGCGTCGCTATACATTGCCCAATTGTTAAAAGAAGCAGGCTTACCCGATGGTGTATTAAATGTGGTCAATGGTGGCAAAGATGCTGTCGATGCGATCTTGACTCACAAAGACATCCAAGCAGTAAGCTTTGTCGGCTCGACCCCTATCGCTGAGTATATTTATAAAACTGCTGCAGCTAATGGCAAACGTTGTCAGGCATTGGGCGGTGCCAAAAACCATGCGATTGTGATGCCCGATGCCGACTTAGACAACGTGGTGAATTCATTGCTAGGGGCAGCGTTTGGCTCATCGGGTGAACGCTGTATGGCGCTGTCAGTGGCGGTAGCAGTAGGTGATGAGATTGCCGATAAAATGATTGCGGCACTAAAAAATGCGATGCAGCAGCTAAAAATCGGGGTACATTCAGACAAAGCCAATGACTTTGGGCCCGTGATTACCCATGAACACAAACAAAAAGTACTAGGGCATATCAAAAGCGCCTCAGAACAAGGTGCGTCGGTATTGGTTGATGGCTCACGTACGATGCCAGCAGGCTATGAAAACGGCTTTTTTGTCGGTGCAACCTTGATTGATAATGTGACGAAAGAGATGAGCAGTTATCAGGCAGAAATCTTTGGCCCTGTCTTGCAAGTGATGCGAGTACAGACTATGGATGAGGCGATGACACTCATCAATGAGCATGAATATGGCAATGGTACCTGTATTTATACTCGCGATGGCGAAGCAGCTCGCTATTTTACTGACAATATCCAAGTAGGGATGGTCGGGGTGAATATTCCATTGCCTGTGCCAGTGGCGTATCAAAGCTTCGGTGGTTGGAAGCGTTCATTATTTGGTGACTTGTTTATGTATGGTCCCGACGGTGTGCGTTTCTTTACCCGCCGCAAAACGATTACCCAGCGTTGGCCAAGTGCCAGTGTTCGCGAAGCTCAGCAGTTTTCAATGCCAACACTAAACTAAGCGCTGCAGAAAACTAGCGAATTTTAACGTTGTTATCGTTCTTCCTACCCGAAATAGCGCTAGTTGCAAAAAGAAGCGGTGTTGGGTAGTTAGGATAGGTATCTTCTTTGAAGTCAAAGCAAAGCTGTTGACGAGTAAAACAGCTTTGCTTGCCCAATTATAAAGTAGGACTATTCAATTTTTAAAAGACCTCTTAAGGCTCTATAAAAACTACTGGATAGAAACAGGCAATGCAACATTCTTAATTGATAAACTCGTTGACGAGCGAGTGAACCTTGCGCTAATCGAAAAAGCATTTGTTGATAACGACGTATTGTCCAGTTTTGACGTCGGTGACATCAGCCCTATTGCGTTATTGTTTCAAACAGCCAGCCATATCATTCATCAGATAAGGATAGAATTTAACAAACAAACGCATACTGTCGTATTTGATAGGGAAGACTACATTGAAGAGAATTAGCCTAAGCTAAAAATTTCATATTAATTGGGTGATGTTAATCTTAATGATTTCTATTAAAAAGATAATCCCCCGACCATCCCCGCTACTGCGTGCCTATGCCTAGATGAAGCGAGATAATGTCCAAATTCTGTGCTGAACCCCTATCAACTCCCTATCACACCCACATTAAGACTTTTCACCGGCACCAACCGATACAACGTCTGCGGATGCACCCCTAGAATTCTTGCCACCTCAGGATAAGTC
>ERZ650312.433-NODE-433-length-23221-cov-7.672537_pt1 | contig 23221 bp, 19 predicted proteins | sample MGYA00376248_ERZ650312 | MGnify/ENA primary metagenome ERZ650312 (study PRJEB26733, sample SAMN07839316) | wastewater metagenome | biome: urban; feature: wastewater treatment plant; material: waste water | place: USA: North Carolina | collected 2016-07-28 ... | reverse complement strand
CGGGACAGGTCATGCACTTGTCGCATGTGCTCCAACGGCAACGCCGTCCCCCCGGCGTTGTTGTGGGATGTCTCCATGCAGACCAGGGCTGTCTTGAGCCTGCCCCGTGGCTCCACCAGGACCTGCTCCAGCCGTTCGAGGTTCATCGCCCCGGCGACGCCTGCGATCGGCTCATAGAAAGCGCCCGTCAACGTTGCTGCGCCGCGTTCCGCCGTGTAGATGTGCGAGGAAGCCTCCGTCACCACGAGTTCCTGGCGGGCGGTTTGCGCCAGGATGGCCGCGAGGTTCCCCATGGTCGCGCTGGGTACGAAGAGAGCGGCCTCCTTGCCCAGCAAAGTCGCAACGCCGCTCTCCAATTCTTCTGCCGTCGGATCGCCGTCCAGGCCGTCATCGCCCAGCGGCGCCTTCAGCATGCTCTCGTACATCGCCTCCGTCGGCTGCGTGACTGTGTCGCTGCGCAGGTCGACCGCCGATTTGCAATCAGTCAACGGTTGCCCCCGTTTTCTTGACCACTGCCGACCACTTGGCGCGCTCCGCGGCCAGGAAGGAGGCGAACTGGGTTCGCGAAATCAGCTGGGGCGTGATGCCCTGCTTGGCAAACACCGCCCGCACTTCGTCCGTGTCCAATGCATTGTTGATCTGCTTGTTCAGAAGGTCCAGCACGCCCTCGGGTGTGCGCGCCGGCGCGACAACGCCGTAGAACGCCGTGTAGGTCAAGCTCGGGAAACCCAACTCCGCCAGGGTCGCCACCTGCGGCAGCGCGGCGTGCCGCTTTTCAGACGAAACGGCCAGTGGCCTGATCTTCCCGGCGGCGATTTGCGGGAGTGAAGCAGTCAGCGAGGCGAAGTACAGGTCGACCTGGCCACCCAGCAGGTCATTCATCGCAGGGCCGGCGCCCTTGTACGGTATGTGCTGCAGCTTGATGCCGGTAGCATCACGCAGGCTTTCTGCGACCAGGTGACCGACTGTTCCACTTCCGGATGAAGCGTAGAACAGATCGCTCTTCTTGCCGGCCTGGATGATCGACGCAAGGCTGTCGAAGCGGCTTCCCGTGCGAACGACCAGCACGAGCGGGCCCGAGCCCATCAGCGCGACCGGCACCAGATCGTCCACCGCGCTGAAATCGAGGCTCTTGTAGAGGTACGGGTTGACTGCAAGGTTGCTGGTTTCTCCCATGACCAGGGTGTAACCGTCGGGAGCCGCTCTTGCGCCAGCGCGCAGCCCGATGTTGTTGCCGGCTCCGGGTACGTTCTCGACAAATACCTGCCAATTGGCCGTCTCGGTCAGCCTGGAAGCCACCAGCCGCGACATTGCATCGGTGCCTCCGCCCGGGGGGCTGGGCGAAATGATGCGGATCGGCTTGGAGGGATAGTTGTCGGCCATGCCTGGCCCCGCAAGCGACGCCAACGCGAGAGCGCACAGAACAGAAAAAATCCTCCTGCTGGTGCGTGTCTGGAGAGACTTCATGTAGATCCTTGGTGAGGTGACTCGGATGACCAGAGTTTCGGCCGCACCAACAGATCAGGCAACCGAGTCTGTTTAACTTCTGATGTGAGCATCGCTCAAGCCATGGGCCCCTGCGAAGGCGCCGAAATGAGTCAAGCCGCGGGAACGTCTTTCAGGCAGTTCCGCGCAATGGTCAGAAGCTGTGCTTCAGCCGCTCCCTCGTGGTGGCCGCCACCATCGCGGCCGCCAAGAGGACTTTCTTTTAGCCCTTTGGGCGAGGGATTTCCCGGAGCCCAGGGTCCGCGCCAACGGTCGGCAACTGCCAAGAGACGACAGTCAGGCGTTATGCGCGACGGGAGAATGCGCGGCTCACTCACGAGGCCGAGCCGGCCACTGTGCGTCGCATCGGCGACGCTCGCGGCAATAGCAGCCTGCCTGCCCAGTGACTGCTTGAACCCAGGCAGCGTAAGTTCGCCGTTCGGTGTCGATCGACAGCAATCGCTGCATTGATGCCGCTCAGACCATCAATAATGAGTACTGCCGTTGGTTAAAACCGCGAGTCCTCTTGATGGGAAAGGGTCGGTGAAGGGGTGCCAGTAGAGTCTCTGAATTTTTACGATCTGAGTACCTCTTACAACCGTCACTCAGGCCAGCGCCAGTCGCAGTGCCCAACAGCCGCTTTGTGGCAGCCAGCAGCAATCGCTAACAACCCGGGATTCATCGAGATGAATCCAAAGACGTCGCTCAGATGGTTGATCTTGACGCCCTGCCAATCGACTATGGAACGCCACCAGCTTGCAGGCGATGGACAGCCTTTGCGAAGTTCACGAACGATCTGCGATCGCTAGGGGTTCCAGGGACTGCAACGAATCCAGATGAATGTTTGAGCTGTATGCGCCCATGGCGTCTGCCTTGCTCATACGTCCATCCTTCATGAAGCAGCCGTCGCACGAGCTGTTGGATCTCCTTGCACGTACTGTATCGCTTCATCTGACAGCTCCATTGCTCGAATGGCTATACCGTGAGGCAAAGGATCCGACGGCAAAACGCCAATCGGTGAACGCTTGTGTCGCACCAACAACGTCCACTGGCTGGCTGTAGCTATAGCCCTGCTGCCCCCTAGAGTTCTGAAAGAAACGTCCCCGCGGATCGAGCATGAGGTAAGACTCGCTCATCACGTCGTTGTCTTCGACGCACATAACACCCTTGTATCGCGCATGCCGGGCGATGAACGCCTCAAACACTTCAGATGAAACTGCCAGATCGCCGGTGACCACCGGCAGCATACGGAAAATCTTCCAGCGATCAGGGCGGAAAGTGTCGATGGTGTTACCCATGTCGCCTTCGGCATTCAGGGCATTGACAACGGTGTTCAACTTGACGTGTAACCCTGGGTTGATCGTCCTTGCCTTGGCCAACAATCTGGCCAGTTCCTGGTTGTTCAACAAGGAGCCACGCCTGTCGACTCGGCCAATCCCAACGTTGGTGGCATCACTTGCAGCGTCAATGCTGACCCCAATCATCGAGACCAGTGGTGCAAGCTGGTCCAAGAATTCCTCTGTAATACGTGTCCCGTTGGTAATGATGGATGTGTGCATCCCAAGGGAACGTGCTTCGGCCAGAACTCGGAGCACAGCCTTTGGATACAGCAATGGTTCGCCTCCTGCAAGGTTCAGGCGTACAGCAGACCACGAGAGTGCCTGCTGAAGCGGATTCGACAGGTTGCTAGGTGCAAAAAATGAGGCAATCTCATTCAGCAGCTTTTGGGTTCGCCCCCAGTCGTGAATCAGCTCCTTTTCAGCGCCATCCCATTTCGCGTAGCAGTAGCGACAGGAGAAATTGCAGGCCTCCGTGATGTGCCAGTTAATGACCAGTTCGCGAACGCGTGGGCGTGCGGACGCCTCTCCCATATGGAGATTTTTCATTTGATGTGCTCCTGGGTGAGTAGTTAGGCGTCTGGAAGAGCGACGTAGCAAAGACGGAAACCGACCTTCGCTCCTTCATGTCGCATCGCCAAGTGAGCCGGCTCGAGAGAACCGAACACCCCTGAACCTGTCGCCACAATGCCGCGACCAGCCTCAGCGAACGGCGCTGAGCCTTGTTGATATCCCAAGAGCCACTCACAGAAGCCAGCTACCGAGAGAAAGGGCAATCCCTCGCTGTTGTGGGTCCAGTGCAGGTTTGGACCAAACGAGAGGGTGCCATCTGGCCCATGGCAATGGCGGGAGTTCTTCCCAAGCTCCCCATCCCCTCCCACCACGGCCCAGTCCAACTGCTCATAAACGGGGTCAATGGGCCGGTTACCAGCATTGCAGCTAATGACGCGAACAGGATTTACCCGACTGCGATCCACTGACGGTGCAGGAGCGATTTGAGCCCATTCTTCAGGCTCCAGCAGCCTGACAGGGAGTTCGTGTCGCCTCTCAAAGTCGCGGCAGTACGCAACGGCGTCCAGCCATGTGACACTGACTGGAAGATCCCCCGAGTCGCCAGAATTTACCGACATCAGGTCTCGCTCGATGTCCAATCTCCTCGCGTGCGCTTTCTCCAATCGGTTCCGTCCCCAATCCGTTTCTGCAAGGAACGATGCGTATTGATCGATCGTGATCAGTGGCGAAACCATCAAACGGTAGTCCCTCAGCCTATGTGAAACGAAACGATGGCTGGCCGGCCCTGCCTTCCTTTTGGGAGCCTTAAATCCAGGACGAGACAAGAACTCGCGCTCAATCAGCTTGTCATACCCAGGCCAGTTGGCAATAGTTCCACCGTCAGCGTAGTGACGCTTTTCTGCATCGTGTTCAAGCTTTTCTTGCCAGTCGCCGCGCGTGAAGTAGCGCCGCGCTGCTATCTGGCTCATGTCCATGGCCGTGGGCACCTCGTGCTTCTCAAAGAAAGGGTAAAGAGGGTTTGAGGTCAGCTCAATATCTCGCTGATCTCGGACTACCCAATCGAAGGCTCCATTTGCCCCTTTAAGAAAAACTAAATTCTCGTTTCCTGGAACCGGTATCACATCTACCCAGCCAGCTTCTGTCAGTTCGATCTCTTCGCGGAACAGCTCAAACATCTTCAGCTGGAGATCGATGTCTTTTTCAGTTGTCTGATAGAGAGTGAACTCTGGCGGTGCTGCGGCTGGCATCACCAGGTTGTCTCCCAGCATGTTGTACATGCAGCCCACGTGTTCACTGATCGCGTTGAGCATCAGGAACCGACCTGTCAGATCGATGAATCCGGGGTCATGCGATCCCCGTATGTTCACTGCTCGCGCCAAAGTATCATCTGAGTATTCGCGACCAAATTCGTACCAATCTACAACGTTAATCATTCGACGTCCTGCAATCTGGTGGATATCAAAACGGTCGTAGCCGATGGGTGCAAACAGATGAGACCCGACGCCCGTGAAGATCTTCCGCGGCATGGGAAGGCCAGCATTGAAAATTCGGTCGGAGACCTGTCGCGCCTTCAGAGCACCAACCAAACGAGGTGGATGCGCCCACTTGATGAGATCGGTCGGGTCAACCATGCCGTGCTCTGAGAGCAGTGTCATGATCGTGGGGTGCACATTTTCCCGCCAGTCGTCATAAGACTTGGCCCCTAGTGCACGGGCCAAGGAATGCTGCAGGTCCGTTGACTTGAGAGTTCGCTCTTCTGATTTCGGCATGCCGACTTTGCGCTTTTGCGTGCGCAGCCGCGCCACCGCGGATTTAAGCTGGTCAGGGTGCAGCCCCTCCAGCTTCAGAGACCAATAAGGCTTGGCGGTGGTGTCATCAATACCAGGCTTTTCAGCCAGCACGTAAACAGTGCGTTGCGAACTAAGCAGTTCTTGGGGGGACATATTTCTCTCCAATCAAGCCACGGCGGAGCCGCCGTGTTGCCTCAGGCCACAGGTGGTGGTTATCGGTGAAGATTTGGAGAGGGAGGACCAAGTAGGTCCTTTGAGCCGATCAACCGGGGAGGCAACTTCCCGGCCGTGGTTGCTCAGAACCACACGCAATGCGCGTTACGGAGATCATAGCGTCAAAACGAAGCTCTTGTAGCAAGTTCGTCTGAATTGCAGAAACCAGATGCTCGTGACCACAGAGCCCACGGCAAGGTCACCACGCGCGCCACATCTACCTGACCGAGCGGAACGGGGCATGATGCCAGTTGTAATTGGCGAAGCGTCGTAATGACTCCTGCGCTCCACCAAGCTTTTGATCCACTGCGAAGCCACTTTGCATAGACGAAGTGCGGTATGACAAGAAACTGAGTTCAGTGCAGGAGGCTGCCGAACTCCGGTTTTATCCGAGTCGGGTTAGAAACTGCATCAGGCTGACTGCGGAAGTTCGACACCTACGAGCTAGACATCTGCACGAAAGGTGATGGCAGTCATTCGCGAACGGTTCGGCTTAGACAAGCGTACCGACGTTTAGACGTTACCCTCCCGAACCTATGGGCCCATCTGACGCAACGTGACATACGCCCCTTACCTCTGCTATACCCATTCCGTTTGCCGATTGACAACACGAACTGGGGACCAACGCCGCAACAATCGAGCGAGCAAGGAGCGCGAAACAGAATGAGCGATTGGGATTTTCTTCACGACATGCACGACCGCGGATACAGCGCCGACGACATAGCGGATGCTGCGGCCTGTGGCTATGCACCTTGGGAAGCCAAGTACATCGACCGGCAGTGGGCCGAGGAACAACTTGAGGGCGAGCCAGAGGACACTGCCGCCTCGATTCAACCTGTACGAAGCAGGGAAGGCTTTCCGTTCAGCATCCTGGAGCAGACGGAAATCTTCCAAGACTTGGTCGACTGCGCCGAGCGGCATTTCGAGAATACCGGCAGATACCTTCAGGTGTGGGGCGAACTGGGAGAAATCTACGCAGAGATCAAGTTCGGTCTTCGCCGTCATGCGACCCACGCGCCGGGCTCTGACGGCACGATTGATGGCATGCGGGTTGAGGTGAAGACCATCTCACCCGAAAAGGCCAGCGACCACGTATTAGTCAAGAGCCAAGGCAACTTTGAGAAGCTGCTGATCATTCGGATTGATCGGCACTTCCAGTTCCAAGGCAAGCTCATCGACCGCAGCCAGTTGAGCGGCGGCGCGGGCAAGTACCTCAAGGGTCGGCTTCTCTAACGCTGTGACTGGAGTCGAGAAAGATGCCTTTCCGGTAGATGATGGGCGAGTTGCAGTCGGTCGTTTCCGCACGACAGAAAGACGGCTCCCGCTGCATTTGAGTCCGTTGATTTCCATGCAAACCTGATCCTCTGGCGAGGCGCTTGTTTTTGCAGCGGCGATGTTGGCGCAGATGCGCTAGGCCCTTGGAGCCACCCAGTTGGAGATGGCGTCCTTGTTCGCCGCATCTCCGCTGTCGTATTCCCGGTTAGAGAAGGCTCAGGCCCCCCCACGCACTAAACAGCTTGCAAAGATTGAAGAAGCCTTGAGGATGGGACCGAGCGTGGCCGAGTAGAAGATTCGCCAGGCCACAAAGGCCTGACGGCAGAGCCAGTACGGCGACGGGGCTAGATCCGCCTGGAATGATTAGGCGTAGCTGCCACTTTGGATTTGCAGCAGGGTGGACTGGATCAAGGCCAGCCCTCCAGGCTCTTTCAGTAGATCCCATGGGCGGCGATTTCCGAATGCGGGCAGTGGCGCAGTGAGCCACCCTTGCAGCCAGGCCTGGGCGTTGAATCCGTCAGGGCGCCCTGACTCCTCAACGATCTGCTTCACAAGGTCAATCAGCTCTTGTGGGGGTGCTGCTTCGCGGGGCTTGGCCATGCTGCATTTTGATCTTGCGGAACGCTGGCTGCAAGCTCCCTACAGTGCTCCATGTGCGGTACGTTTTGTGGAACTTCATTTGCTGGGTGCCGCATCATCAATTGCAGTTTCAAAAACTACCAATTCTTGCGGGACAATCTCAACGCCTTATGTTCTGCACCAGACACTACCGTCTATGGTTGCCAGTCAGAAGATTGTGAGGGGTTCAATGAGCTGTTTGCGAAACATGTACCCTAACTCTTCGTAGATGGACTCCCCCACAACAGCAAGAGCCTGACCGATTGGGGACCAGAGGGTAGAGCACCTGCAGTCGTATATCCGGCATCTGTAGTGGGATCGTAAATGTCCCGTGCCGACATGGAATCTGCGTCACCGCTTCGCCACACGATACAAGCGGCTGCGGGAGAGCCGGAAGAGTTATCGGCGTAGCGCGGTGTGGGAGTAACCCGGTTGGCCATGATGGTCGATCATCTCGTCGCAAGTGGTGAATCAATACTGGCTGTGGCCTGACCCTGTGTGTTGCCTGTTCGCTTGTCAGGCTGGCATCACAAAGCTCTGGCGGTTTTCTTTCCTGCTCAAGTGGGCAGCCTCATCAAACGGCTTGTGATCTCTGAGCGTTGCATAACAAATGCGCGCCAGCTTGTTGGCCAGCGCACATGTAGCTTTGTTGTGGTTACTGCGACCTTGCACCTGTAGCGCCCACCAGCGCACGCCCTGCACCTGCTTGCCCGCCCCTTGGGCCACCTGCGCCGCACTGAGCACACTGCGCGCGCCGTGCGTGAGCAGCATGCGCAGGTAGCGGTCGCCCTTCTTGGAGATGCGGCCCAAGTACCGGCTCGATCCCGAGCTGTATTCACGCGGTGTCAGCCCGAACCAACTAGCGAAGTGGCGTGCATCCGTAAAGTGCGTCACATCGCCCGAAGTAGCCGCCACCATCGCGGTGGCAGTGAGCAGCCCAACACCCGGCACCGACAGCAGCAAGGTGCAAGCCGGGCTTTGCCGTGCTGCCAGGCTCAGTTGTCTCTCCACCTGGGCGATGCGCGCTTCCAGCAGCCGTATTTCTTCAAGTAATTGCCCAGCGGTGTGGCGGATCAGTTCGGGAACGGCGGACTGCGGATCAGCCAGCACCCGGCCGAGGGCTTCGATGCCAGTGCGGGCACCTTGGGGAGTGGCAATACCAAACTCCCTGCAAAGCCCCCGCAGGGCGTTGATGCGTGAGGTGCGGGTGCCCATCCACAGCGAGCGAATGCGGTGCAGCCCTTGCAGGGCTTGTTGTTCGACAGACTTCACGCGCACGGGGCGCAGGTCTGATGCCCTTGCAGCTTCAAGCAAGGCAGCCGCATCTTTGGCATCGGTCTTGTTGCGCCGCACGTAGGCGCGAACGTACTGGGCAGGCAGCAAGCGAACTTGGATGCCCAAAGCGTTGAGCCAACGCGCCCAGTGGTGGGCGGAGCCGCAGGCTTCCATGACCACCAGGCCCACCGAGCGATTGACGAACCAGCGCTCGAACTGGGTGCGCGTGAGGCGCTGGGTTTCAACGATGTGCCAGTGCTCATCGGCGACGGCGATCTGGAAGACGGATTTGGCCAAGTCGACGGCCACGGTTGTAGCATGCATGTCGGACTCCTTTGTTTGAACACCTGATCCCCACGCCCATGAAGACCAGTGCGCTAATTTCGCGCAAACAAACGGGGGAGTCCATCCCATCAGTCAAGCGGCCCTGTCGCGGCGAGCCGCGCCAGTCCGCTTACCTCCAACGTTTGAGCGTCCGCTTTCAGGTGCCACCACAGACTGCTCCTGGCCGATAGTACTCACTCGCTGGCATGTTGCGCTTGAGCTTGAAGCGAACCTTGGCGCTGTCTTAGATATTGACGCCAAAATAGTAGATGAGTCCCAAGGTGGCATCTGTCTCAGACTTTCTCAGCGAATGGTCGCCAGACGCAATGGTGAATGGCACCAAGCAGTCGCTTCGTCTAACAGACTAACAAACGCAAGTTCGTTGACCGTACCGTAGGATCTTTGCGAGACGTTTAGCGTCGCCGGCCCTGCCCCGGCTGGGCTACGCCACTAAAGACAGAACAGAGCGTCCTTAGTCAGTTTGTCCTAGAAACCATGGCAGCTTCGAGAGACAGGTCCGGTCTGAGCCACGTAGCGAGGCTATCAGGCAACAGCGGCGCCGCTCCTGTGACCACAGCGCCGAGATCCGCGACTACCTCTTCGACAGTAACACCGTCGTCCTGGTACTTCTCCTCGTCCGTGATGGGCTCGAAATCAGGTCTTCCCAGGAGCACCTCGAATAGCTGGGCGCGGCTCAGTACTTTCTCGTACTGGAACTGTTCATAGTCGTTAGCCAGGAAAGGAATGCCTATGCGCACGCACCCGTTTTTTGTTACTTCTGCTAGGCTGTTCACCCGATCAATGCGCCCGATACGCTGCTCAAGGCGTGCCGGATTCCAGGGAAGGTCATGGTGGATGACTTCTGCGCATTCACGGTGCAGGTCGATCCCCTCAGAGCCGATTGCTGTGCATACAAGAATATCCGGTGCCAGAGGTGAGTTGAAGGCCGCGCAGATGGTCACCCGCGTTTCCGGGTCGACTGATCCAGTCAATGTAGCCACCACGCGGTCTTCTTCGTCCTCGCCTGTCTTCAGGTTGACGCCGCGCCAAAGGCTGCGGCGCTGCGTGTTGGTACGGTCACGCGGATTGATCGTGCCATTGGCACGCGCCAGCGCTTGCAGGAAGCGCACAATTCGACTCCACGCGCTTTCAGCGGCGCCAGAGGAACGCAGACCTTCATAGACAGCATCGTTCCGGGCAGCTCTTTCACCTTCGCGAAGGTAGCGCCTGAGTAAGTCTGTTCGCAGCGCCACCTTGCGCAGACCCACCTGCAACTCGGCAATGACGCCATAGAAAGCTTCGGGCGTAGCGGCCTCCAATTCGCCGTTAGCAGGCGTCAGCCGACTGGCCTCGTCCTCCAGCAGCCGCCACAAAGCTTGGTCAAATGCAGTCGCGGATACATCCGTCGTTTCTTCGATCCAGAGGTTGCGTTGCCCCCACGCCGCCACCACCTTATCGTGCATGCGGCATATCTCCTTCGCATCGGGTACATGGTTCTCGCGCGTGCCTCTCACATCGAGCAACAGCGGACCGTGGGCGCCTGCGCGTACGCACTGTGCCAATACCACCAACATTTTGAGTGCGGGAGACGGAACGATCCGGCTTAAACGTACATGCTCCTCCAGGGACCAAAGGTCGAGCAGCCGCAGCACTCGGCGCTCAGTAGGCAACGTCTGCGCTGAGATCAATGCATTGAGTACGTACTGCCTGGCAGCCTCGCTGTCGCGATCAACGCGCACCGGTTGTCCCTGCAAGCGAAGCCAACTACGATAGATCGGCAAGTCGGTGAAAAGGCTGTCATGCAAGATGGACCGGCGCAGACCAGCCCGCTCGTCGGTATCCACCCCCCAGTGGGCCTCGATTCGCTGACGCACTGCTTCGCTGATTTCGTGCACCGTCGGCACGCGCTCGCAGAACACTAGCGTCTTGCGGCCTTGGAGGTAATTGGCAAACACCCGCCCCACCGTCGTGCTGACCTTGGGATGATCGAAGTGATCCACCATGCGCTGGAAGCGTCCCAAAGCGTCCTTCAAAGACTGAGTCGACGTATCGATTTGTTTGTGAACCTCTGCGTTACTGGCACGGAAGGCCGCACGGCTGGAAGAGAGCCCGCGCATCAAATGCGCAGAGGTGTCTTTTCCTTGCTGCCCGCGTATCAGCGAACGAACCCGTTGGTCAATGCGCATCGCAAGGTAGTTGATGAATTCGTGCCTATCGTCCCACAAACCTCGGGCGCGGTAGAGTGCGTGCCTCGGTGGCATCATTGATTTGCCGAAATCAGCGCCAGCATGGAAGTGACGATGGGACCGGTCTTTAAGGTGCCGGACGATCAATTTACGCTGTTCAGCGAGTAGATCGTCAATGCATTCACGGTATTCGAGCGCCAGCTTGCACAGTCGCACGACGTCAGCAGCCAGGAGTGCATCGTTAGCGGCCCTAGCGACCCGCTCGCCTACCCCAGAGGACTGTGCAGCGCATAAGGTGGCGAGGCACGTCGCATCGTCAGGGGACAGTTTGATCAAGGCTTCCTCGAAGCGACGGCTGCTGGCTAAGCAACTGGCCACAAGACTCGCAGCCCCCCCGTCGAACATGGCAGCGAGAACTCGCGCGCTCTTCCCCTTCGGAGACATGGCATAACCGAGCACGCGCCGCATCTCGCCCTCTTCCAACTGAAAAGGGGTCGCCGACATCAGTAGCTTGCTTGCGACTGCAGGCGCAATGATTTCGCGGAAACGGTCGGCCCCGTTAGCACCCGACTTCCAGTTGTGCGCTTCATCAACGACGGCAAGACAGATACCTGACTCCTTCAGCTTCTCTGTGACGACACGATCGAGGAAGGTAGCGAAGAACTGCTGCACAGTACGCTCGTCAACCTGCTTGGGGGTCATTCGAATGGACTCCCACTGCGCGCACAGATCCGGATTCTGTTGGAGCACCGCATCGACACAGGCACCGGAGCGGTATAGGTTAGTTCGCGCCATCTCGTCAAGGTCACGAAGCTTCAATGGACCGACGATCCCGCGAACCGCTTTCAAGACAGCCTTACGGGTGTCCTGCCACCGCCCCCTGAGCAAGCATGCAAGCACGTAGCTGGCGAACTGCTGGCGGGCGACCGAATCCGCGCGTGGACGGCGACCCAGTGAGCCCATTCCGAGAATTAGTACGTTGGGTTCAAACTCGTCCTGCACACGAGTGAAGTCTCGGAAGAATCCTTTGATGCGCGCGAGCGCATGGTACGCTGCCTGCGGCTCGCGCGTGAGTATCTTCACCAAGCGCTCAATCTCTCCGTTCTCCTGAGCGTTCTTCATCTCCAGGAATGCCTCCCAGGCCGGCACGGAATAGTCGGACTTGAAACGCATCGCCAGAGGATCCGTCCACTGCAACCCCTCCACGGCTGTCCAAGGTGAGTGCCGGTTAGTGATCCATTGCTTGCGCACAGCAAACGTGCGCAAAGAGAGCAGCACGCAACGCAACGTCGCTTCGTGCACTCTGTCGAGCGGAGCGTTTGCATGGTCATGCAAATTCGACAGCAAGTCCCAGTAATCGCGCACCACCAGTGGCCGCAGAGACCGACGCCGCCGCGCGGGAAGCAGATACGTATCGCTGAAACTGCGGATTTCCTGTTCCCATTTCGAGCGCAACACTGAGCTCGACGGGGTGACCAGTAGCGCGCGCCCGCCCCTACCCAGAAGGGTGCTGGCCATCACAGCCATGGCCACATAGGTCTTGCCCATGCCCACCTCATCTGCCAGCAACTGGGTGTCGTAACCATTTGCTAGCCTGGTACAAAGCTCGCGCGCGGTGGAGCGCTGGCGATGCCAATCGCGTGCAAGTTCCGGCCGAGGTGCCTCGAGGCGAACAATGTCGTCAAACTGCAGCGCCATCGCGCTCCCTCCATTCATCTAGGTAGTCCTTTAGCGATGGATGTACTGGTACCGTATTCCACAACGCAAAGATGTCGGGTGCTGGCAAGCTAGGAGCGAGGTGAGCCAACTCTCGCCTCAGCTGCAGTAGCTCTCCCAACTTGAAGACAGCTTCCGCTTCCGACATCGAGCCAGCCGTGCGTCCGAGTACTCGAGTAAGTGTGCGTAACGGGGCCGCGACCTCATCCCGCCATGCGGACTCCCTCTCGTGCTCCGGGCGAGCTAACACCGCCTGTGCACGGCGCACCAAGTCGTGTTCGATACGGGCGAACAAAGACAGGTAGGTCTGCATCCGAACCATAGCGTTCGCTTCGCGGTCACCACGAACGTAAGAAATTTCTTCTTCATCACTGTCGCTGTCGTCGTCGCTTTCTTCCCCGTCAGGATCGAATTCATTCGGATGCAGCGGCGAGGAGCTCTCAAGGCCAAGTTGATAGGACATCCACTCCTCCGCGGACAAATGAACCATTGACGCCCGCTCTGCAAACAGCTTGGGGTCATGTCTAAAGGGGATCCAATGCTGGGTTTCCGGCAGCGCCAATGGCCTGAAAGCCAGATTGCGTCCACCGAGAAGCCGACCAAACAGCGTGGAGGCGGCAAGCGGTTGCGACACACCTGCATCGAAAAAGAGACGCTCTCTACCCCAGTACACCTCGTACTGGCTAAGACGGTGCAGTTCCTGCCCGCGTACCATGAACTGGAGCGCCTGTCGGTTTACGGTGTACTCGAGGGTGACACCCTGTACGAAATCAGGCCACATCGCGCAGCTCTCGTAATCCTCATCCTCCTGCGCTTCCTCATCGGGCTGATCGCCCAACAAGGAAAAGACGTTCGCCGGAGCCGCGGAAAACCCGGCACAAATTTGATCCACCAGTTCCGTCCACGGTCCGTCGACGAACCAGGCAACACCGAGCTCCTGGTTTTCGCCAAGCCAGGCTTTACAGGTGAAATTGGCGCTGCCGACATAAAGCAAGGTGCGTGCTCCGTCGTGCAGTGCCAGGACTTTTCCATGAAGTTTGCGTTGAATGATGCGTTGGCCAAGGTCTGCCAGGTCGTTCGACCGAGCGATCCTCTCCATTTCTGCCTGGCTGAGTTCGGCAGGCACCAGCTGCAGCACCGGCTCAGCGACCTGGGCAAAGTGCGACCGCGCGAGGTGGGCACGAGCGGAAGCGTCAGTAACGAGGGTAAGTTTGTCAAAATGACCAAAATTCGCGCGCAGCTCCGAAGCCAGAATGCGGCGGGACGATGCGCGATCAAAGAACGGCGAGACAGCCAATACCGCCAGCGCCGGGCCACGGCCGTCCTCGCTCCACAGGCGGCGCATGCATTCCATGCCTGTGTTCCCATAGCCGGAAGAAACGAGGTGCTGTGTACTAACAGCTGTCTGATTCCAAATAGCGAGGCGATCTCTCGCCGCAGCAATAGTGCGCGCAAGCGGCTCCGACTCAAAGCTCGCATAGCCCGACTCCAGAAGAGAGAAGAATTCCTGGAAGACCGTGGCATCCGCCGTCTCCAACCGATTGCATCGCAAGTGCAGGAAGACTTCCCTGTTGGTCAGCAAGCCGGTACGCGTCAGGTTCATGGAACCGATGACCAGGTGAATGGAGCGTTCAAGCACGACCAAGAGCGCTTTGGGATGATGACAGGTGTATGCCGGCATTTGCACCGGCAGTAACTCCAGGAAGTGCGGCGTTGCCTGCCCTTCACGGGTCTTGCGCGCGTCGTACACCACCACAGGGGTCAGCTCCGCGATACGCTTGAGGTCAAAACCACACGGTTCATACAGCTCATCCAGCGGACGACCGACCAGTAGATTTATGAGCTGCTGATCGTCGAACTCATACGTCAGCGCAACAATGTGCCGCACAGGATTGTTCCGGGCTTCATCGGCGATCGTCTCGAAGACGTCGCGCAAGGAGCGGTGCTCGGGCTTCATGCCTGCTTGCCTCCATGAGCGAAATCGTAATAGCGGCGGCAGCGCCCAAAATGCCAGTCGCGCCGCGAACGGAACCCCAGCATTCGCAACGCGGCTTCTGCGCTTCGGGCCTGTGCTACCGATTCAGTGAAGGCTCCCAGTTCTGCACGATCCACTTTGTCACGCAGCAAAAGTTGCTCTCCGTCGAAGAAGGGCGAAACGCCTTTCGCCCGCTGATGTGCAACGTGGTGCTCGCAGACGATACGCTCAAGAGCGTCGTAGGCTGGGGCTGACGAAGCCAGTCTTGCAAAGAGACCGCTGGCGTCGAGCCTCGGTTCGGCAACGAGAACGCTGTCGCGCGCGCGCTCGATGATGACCTGGGCGATTTCCTTCTTGAGCGCATTACTGAGATCCTCGATCCCTGCACTGGCGTATTGCAAGCGCGCGAGGCGTAGATCGAAGACAAATTGCACGAACCCAGATAGCACTTCAAAGTCCGCGACAGCTCTAAGCGGCCTGGCGAGCGAGGGGTACTTTTCAGGTAGCCCTGTGATGAATTGGTGATGCTGATCTGCGTCCGTTTCCGCAGCGACGAGGTTGGAAAACTCAACTGGTGAATCCCACAGAGAACGAGTCACTGGTCGGCTGAATTTCCATGCGTCGATCAATTTTCGCCACTCCCGCCGCTCGTCAGCGTGCGGCACAGCACCTAGGTGAAAGTGGTCCGCCACTACCTCAAGCTCTTTGAACGTTAGCTCGTGGCCGTCCATCCATCGGGAAAGCCAATCGGTCAAGTCGATCTCTCCACGCAGCCGCGCCGCTGCAGCAAGGCTCTGCCCCTTGACAGTGAGCTGCCGCCCATCCTTCTCCAACAAGCCCCAAGATATGCTGGGCTGTGAGTAATGGCCCAGAGTGCCGTAGCCCAGACGAGCGTAAAGAGGGTGGTTGGCGGGAAGTTCGTCAAGGCGGATCGTCTCTTCGCCATCAACGAGGCGGCTGTACTTGCGGATGTTTATCACGGCGCTCTTGCGCATCGCATTCAAGATCCCCCAGAGAACCTCAGCCCGACGGAAGTCTCGGCCGAGCGGCATTCGCTGGCGTGGCTCCCGTTCCGACAGAAACTTCAGGATGGCGCACAAGACCCCGTGGTACCCAGGATGGTTCGACAGCACAGTGAACTGTTCGAACAACTTTTCGCTCAACACTCCTGCAGGCCGCATGAAACCGAGCGGGTCCAGAAAGGACGAAACGCGCTCACTCACCACATATTCGCTGAAGTACATCCGGTCCCTTCGATTTTCATTACTCAGTGATCTGAGTTTTTTAAACGCGCGCCGCGCTATGTTTTTTTAATGATAAGTTGCGCTCTTGCCACAGTAGCAATCTTGAAGAGCCCATGTTAATTTTTTCAGAACCAACATCCGGATTCATGCGGCGTCTTTCTCAATGACCTGCAGTTGCACATGCATCCTTCAGGTCTCTGAAAAACCAACGAGAGCGTTGGGCTAAGCGTGGACCCTTGTTGCCCTGTTACTTGAGGTGATCAGCTGGTACGAAACACCTGCCGAGGCGTTGGGTAACCCGCTGGGCGAAAGTAGTTGCTACGAAAGATTTCACGTACAAATCCCGACTCGGTCGTGCAGCATCCAGACCCTTCCTAAGTCGTAGTCAATACGTTCATTAGCTGCTGGACTGCCAGCGTGATGCATGCTGACGAAATTCTTCATCCGTGAGGACTTTGTAGTCGTTCCCGTAATAGCAGTACAGGCAGGGCCTCCCGTCTTTCGCCTTGACGCGGGCCTGAATCAGGAAACGTGTGCCAACTGGCTGAGACCTTCGCATCGCCATCGAGCATTCAACATGCATGTCCAAAGGGTAGCCCTGCCCAGGAACTGGCCTGGCGCGAAGGCCGCTGCTCGCATGTGTAGTGGCTCCCAAATAGGTCTCGATGACGACTTCCCGGTAGTGGGTCATGGGATTTTTATTCCTTACTAAACATTTGGTGCTCACGCATCATCATTGGCCGTACTCGCTGCACTCAGGGGATCTATTCAAGCCAGCTACGGAATGGACATTCACAACTTGAACATCCCCAAGAATTCAACAGCGTCATCGATTCCGTCCATGGTTTTTTCAGGTTGGTAGCCAACACACAGGTGAAGCCGCGACTGCGCCGTGGCAACCCAGTCAGGCATCAAGGCATGCACCGGCAACTTGTCAGCGATGGCGCAATTGGACGCCCAGTCAACGAAGTCCTGCGCCGGACCCTGCAGCAGGTGCGCGACTGTCCTTCGCAGGCTTGGCTCGGCATCAAACGGGTTCACGAATTCGCCTGTAATCAGGTCGCAGTTCACCGTTCGCCAGCAGGCAGCCGGGATATGCTTGATGTTCGGCCCCGCGGTGAACACGTAGCGGCGCTCCACTGGAAGCAAGAGGAACATGAGATTCCAGGTCTCCTGCTGCGACGAACTCAGTGCGTCCAGGATTGCTTGGAATGCCGGATTGGGCGGCTTGCGGCTGTAGCTCAGGATGTCGGTAGTTTTCAATTCAATCTCCTTATGGGTGCGTTACTTGACACCAAGCGTCCCCAGAAACTTCTCAAAGCTAGCTTGGGTCGTGCCATACCATTGGGCGTAACGGCTGGCTTCCAGCTGCAATTGCTCGTTCCTGCGCGCTTCAATTTTTGCCACTAGCCATGGCTCATAACGCTCACAGACCAGCGGAATCTGCAACCAGGAGGACCAGACCGATTCAGCATCGGGCAGGATGTAGATTTCTGACTGCGCGGGAAGGCAACTCTCCATGGTGTCGCGCGGGCGTCCGACCGTGATGCCCCAACCGTCAGGGCGCTGGAATGGGATAGCGACGTCGGTCGGTCGCCATAAAACATACATCCACTGCTCGGGGTAGCGAATAGCCTTTTCTTCGCTGACATCCACTACATGTTGGTCGCACAGTTGTAGGGCCGCACCACACCACATGCCCGGGCTCCATTGATCTGCGGCTTTCATATCGGTTCTGCTCGCTCGCTGAGCTCTGAGAACATCATGTGTTCAAGCCGCGTCTCATCCGTCAGGCCGTGAAGGTAATCCACCATTTCACGCGCCTGCGCTCCATCACACCCGTCGCAGAGCACGGCGAGGATGTCGAACCACACGGGTACTCCCTCCTCCCCATCCGGTTCGACCAAGACCTTTCCCTTGATGACGGCGACGTGTGGTTGTGTCATGACGACTGGCGTGCCACATTTGCCGCAGGGGCAAATCGGTCCGCCGAGCACGCGGTTGTGCTGGAGAGTTGCTGGCAGCGCAAGCCTTTCCAATTGCTCGGGCAGTTGCTGTTTGCAGCACACAGAACTGCAATACCGAGCTAAGGTGGTGATCACCCGGGAGGTGAGGACGGCTTGCTCCGATGGGGTTTCGCCAGGTCGGCTGTATTCCATGCCGTGGCCTTGCAGGGCAAACACGTAGCGAACATCCCCGAGAAGAGCGTTGCAGTGAGCGCAGTTCATATGGACCTCACACCTGTTTCAGCGCATCGATGATGGGGACATCGTTCGGGCTGTTGAGCACCTGGGCAAGTTGCGCCACCGGCACCAGCATGACCGCCTGCGATTCCCATCCCATATTGGCAGGGTTGCCACCCACGCGCTCTGCCAAGAAGTACCGGGTGTAGCTCTGGCTGCGTTTGACATCCACCAGATGCTTACGCAGGCGCACCTGCAGTCCTGACTCTTCGTAGGCTTCGACCAGCGCAGTAGCCTGGGTGGACATGCCATCCATCGTCCCTTTGGGGAATGTCGCTTTGTAGCCGCCAAAGGCATTGCTGGGCGCTACCACCCAGACCCGGCCATCAGGCTCACGGATCACGACGCCTGCGGCCTTTTTGTACCCAGCTGGCACTTTGAATTCCGGCTCAGGCACCGCTGTCGTTGCAGCAAGGGCTTCCCAGTCCGATGCACTTGTTGGCGCGGTACTCCAGGCCGAGGCCGAAACGGCATTGATCTCACTTGGCATCGGCCCCTCAGGGATCACGCAGGCAATGGCTTTCGCGTCAGACCAAGCGGCCAGAGGACTGGGCTCGCTCGGCTTTTTGAGCTCGACACGCTTGCCGTGTTTCCCCAACTTCGGATGAAAGACTGGCCCGCTGGCTTGGATGGGTTTTGGCGCAGCTTGGTACTTGGCGGGCTCCGTTTGCAGGCGGTGCAGCACATCCCATACATCGTGGTACAGGTGCGCCCGAGCAGTCCCCTGAACCTTGGCGACCTGGCTCTTGAAGTTGCTGTACTGCAACTGGTCCACCATGCTGGCCATCGCCGCAGCCACTTCCGCACGAGGTGCGACCGCGCGTAAGCGGTAGTCATTGGTTTTGCTTTCCTGCACTTCGCCCAGGCCGGGCAAATATTGTTCGCGCAAAGCGTCCAGATCACCGCGCACCCGTGCCCTCACGGTCAGCGTATCCGCTGCAATGTCACTGGCTTTTTGAACAACGCTAAAAAATCCCACTGGCGTGATCAACCACATAACTCTTCCCTGCTAATTTCTTGAATGACCGCGTGTACAACATGCGACGGCTATGCACTCAACAGGCCGTGAGACCCGCTGCGCCCCACCACATCGCCGTCAATGACAGCCCAACTCAACGCGACGTGCGTACACGGCTTTGAACACTCCTTCCAGAGTTGGGTGCGTACCCCGCAAGCCGTCCACAACCTGAGCTGCCCAGTCGAAATAGGCTTGCTTGCGCTCCGTAGACCAATCCGCAGGCGGTGAAGCCAGGATGTCTCGCAGGTTGCTGATCTTGTCGGCCAGTTTCACCAGCCGCGCCGCATAGGACATGTGCGGCGCATGTTCAATCTGCAGTTCCTTCCTGCGGGCTTTGTCGAGCGACTTGTCGTCGGTGACCTCCATCACCACGCTGGTGATGTCGTTGCCGAACCGCTCTGCCAATTCCTGCTCGGTCGTGTCGGTGTCTTCCACTGTGTCGTGCAGCACGGCGGCACACAAAGCCGTTAAGTTCGTGACCCCACCCTCGTTGGCCAGGACATTGGCCAGTGCGATGGGGTGGTTGATGTACGGCGAAGCCGCAATGTCTTTGCGCCGCTGAGCCCGGTGCTTGTCGGCAGCGAATGCAACTGCTTCGACCAATGTTCCCACGCTCGGTATCCGATTGCTCATGTCTAACTCCTTCAAAATGATCTTACATCGGAATCATTTTGATGCTTATTTATTTCCATGAGAACACAACCCTCGGGCACAATCGCACTACCATGAGTAATGAACGACTAACCGCCTTGAGCCAAGCCCAGCGTGACCGCCTGGCTTTTATCGAGTTGCGTTTACGGTTTGTGGGGGACTTGCAGCGCCAGGACCTTGTCAAACGTTTTGGTGTGAAGACGGCAGCCGCGACGCGAGACATGAATCTCTATCGGGAGCTCGCTCCGGCGAACGTGAGCTACGACGCTAGCGGCAAACGGTACGTGCTGCCGCCTGGCTTTGAGCCCATCTTTGATTACCCGACCGAGCGGGTATTAACGTGGTTGACGCAGGGCTTCGGTGATGGGGAGCCAGCCCCGTTGAAGTCATGGGTGGCTTGCGAAACACCCTCGAACATCACGCGGCCTGCCCTAGATACCTTGGCTGCTGTGACGAGGGCTATCCATCGCCGGTGCCCATTAAGGCTGGCATACCACTCCATCAGCAGTGGCCGTAGTGTTCGTGAAATCGTGCCGTTCGCGTTGATCGACACAGGCTTGCGCTGGCATGTACGCGCGTTCGACCGCAAGAGCCAGGAGTTTCGGGACTTCGTGATCACGCGCATCGAAGAGCCCATCTTGCTGAGCGATGACGCCGTGGCCGATCACGAAAAAAGCGAGCAAGACATCCAATGGACACGGATCGTAGAGCTTCAGTTGGTGCCCCACCCGGACCAGCCGCACCCCCACATCACGGAGATGGACTACGGAATGAAAAAGGGAGTGCTGGAACTGCGTGTCAGGGCGGCTACTGCGGGCTACATGCTACGTAAATGGAGTGTGGATTGCTCGGCAGATCACAGCCTCAAGGGTAAAGAGTTCAGACTGTGGTTGAAGGACCACCTGACACTTTACGGTGTGGAGACTGCAGTACTCGCACCAGGCTACTCGGTAACGCAAGGTAAAGCCGACACTATTTCAGAGTAACTGGCAATTGCTCAGCCTAAAAAAATACTGCGAAACCCTGCAGTTCGTCGGATAGATGCCGACCATTCATAGCATGCTGCGCGCCATGCAGCAAGGCAGCCTGGATCTGAGCCTGACATGCGCTAGTATTGCGAGAACCGTTTGTGGAAAGTCTCTCGTAAGCCGCCCTATGCGCGAAGATTCTGGAAGCTTTCGGCCAGGCACAACTCGGTGGTTTCGGACCCCGGGATCGAAGTTCCTAGAACTTCATCCTCGGCAATGAACTCTCCCGGTCGTGCCGCCTTTAATTCTTACTAGACCCTCCCGCACGTCAGCGGGAAAACTTGTCGAAGTGCCGCGCCCTGTGTTCTTCAGAACGCTGTTAGTGTGGTGTCTCAGAAATAATTTGAATTATTTCTGGGTTTGTCGGTCAGAGCAGTTTCCGTAGCGGAGATTACGCCCATGACCCACCCCGGACGTCCGCTACAAAGCTGCAGATCACAGACGCTGAGCGCGCACTGGTGCTGTGCGTGGACGAAAAGAGCCAGATCCAGGCACTTGATCGCACCCAGCCGGGGTTACCCCTAACCTTTGGCAAACCCAGCACGCGCACCGTGGCAATGTTCAGCTTCGTCGTGGAGCACATAGTCGTGGGTGCACCGCTAGGCAGCCCGGTTGCTTCGGAAGTAACGGCTGTTTGTGTCCTGGCGCTCGGTCCTAGCTAACCATGGAATGAGCTTCACGAGGTTCTTTGATCACTCACCAACCTAGTGCCGACTGGGTGAATCGGGGTAGCACAATTCTCGACTCAGCCTTGTCTCCTACAAACAGCTAGGCACAACAGGTCGACCACGGCGCCTTTTCCACTCCTTGCCTCCTGAAATCGACAAAGCGTTAGCGCTTTGCATATCCATTGAATTCCGTAATAGCAATATGGATCATTCGCCAGACTACAACCGCGCTCTCAAAGGGCCGATCTGCCCATCACACCTAGTAAAAACAGCATTACACAGGCACCACAAATTAGCCCACTTGTAAAAAGAGACACTTGAGCTCACCTAATCAAAAAAAGTTTCAACCGGTTGAAACTTACCAACCATCTCCGTCTTGCGCTTCAAGGCTCACCGTTTGTTGGCTTGGAAGATGAAGTCTGTCGCGACTCCCGCCAGTCTCACGTCATCATTACCCGGGGTGTACTACAGCCCCCCTCAACCATCCAGCGTCCTGCAACCACCTTGGCGTGGACGACGCAAAACTCATCCTCCCTTGAAGAAGGCCGGGATGTAGAACTCACCAGCCTCAGCAATGTCTAGTAGTTGGATTACTTTGAAATTCCTCGGACAGGCCAGCAACGGCTGCACACCCAGCTGGGCGAGAGTCCATCGTCTATGGCCTGCATCTGGCCTATCCGTTTATACCGTAGACGCAAACGCGCAAACGGCGTGCCCGCCAGCGTATTGAATGTGCGCCTTCACCGTCGGCGCTTGAAATTACCACCCACCCTCCCTTGAGGAGCAGGGCGCTAAAGTCATTGGGCAGGCTTTCTGATCAAGGCTGCGAGCATCGATGATGGGTCTGGTTTGGCTGTAATGCAGGCAGCTTGCCAGTTGTAGGCGCTTCACTCGGAGAACGCTATGGATCCAGTCCGTCATCGCCTTGTGACGCACGGCCTTGAAATAACAAGACCCATCACCAATATTCGCACGAAGAGATCTAAGCATCCATGGAGTTTCAACCGGTTGAAACTCACGTTGAGCAACCGCGCTCTTCAAAAATGATGACTCCACTCATTCGTTTCTACATACAAGGCAAAGTCAATTCAGCTGCATTACGACCCTTGAGCACAGAGGCCATCAAACCCGCCGCTACACATCTAGCCCCATTCTCAATCATGAGCAAATCTAGTTTCAACCGGTTGAAACTAGATTTTTGAAGAAAATTTTCTTTTACGTTCGCTTGTTCGCATAAATACACACAAAAAAATTAATGATAATGTGCGACAATTGAAAGATAGGAGGACTTATGGCGGCTCAGATCATTACTGTATTTAATCAAAAAGGGGGGGTGGGCAAAACCACAACCACATGCCAGCTTGCGGGCACTTTGGGGTATAGAGGGTTTGATGTGCTGGTCGCTGACATGGATCCCCAAGAGACCTCTTCGTCCTGGATTAGCAACGGGCCTGAAGGATTTCAGTTTCCTGCGACTCTGTGGGCAGGACACCGATATGCACGTGAGAATATTACAAGCGAGTTAGGAAAACTGGCGTCCAAATACGACTTAATAATTGTTGACTGTGCGCCTTCAGTCGACAACGCTTCAACGTGGGCTTCGCTCTTGGTTAGCGACCTAGCAATCATCCCAACAAAGCTCAGCCCAGCGGATACATCTGC
>ERZ650312.432-NODE-432-length-23228-cov-6.633323_pt1 | contig 23228 bp, 19 predicted proteins | sample MGYA00376248_ERZ650312 | MGnify/ENA primary metagenome ERZ650312 (study PRJEB26733, sample SAMN07839316) | wastewater metagenome | biome: urban; feature: wastewater treatment plant; material: waste water | place: USA: North Carolina | collected 2016-07-28 ... | reverse complement strand
TAGGCAAAGCCTAAAATGAGGTCTTCAGCGTGAGGGCTCTCGCAACTAATTGCTCTGGAGTTTAGCTTGCAGGAGTGGGGTTGCCTAAGCCCCAATTTTTTGGCTTTTTAACCGTGTGCTCCGGATACTTTTTTGAGGCTTGAATTTGATTCGTTGTGTTCAGCCTCTTTTTTCTCTTTCTCCCCTACTTTTGCAGGATCTTCACTTTTCACCTCCATTTGGACGCTACTTTTTTTGGACTCAGCGTTTATAACGGTTTTTTTAGCGGTCGGTTTTTTCTTTTTTGTTTTTACCGGCTTGCAAACTACTTTCGGTTTTTTCTTTTTCGCTACGACTTTTTTTACCTCTGGAGCTTTTTCAACTACAACCGCTACCGGAGTCTCTTTTTTGTTTTCCGATTGTTTGAGCATATTACCTATCAGCTGCCCCATTTCGCTAGCAGGGTTCACATCCTCTATCACGACTCTTTGTGGAGCATCGGATGAGTGTCTCCTCTCCTCTTTTGCCGCCTCCGGTTGTTTACCGGATTCGCTTCGTATTATGAAGTTATCGGCAAACATAAAAGAGCAAGCCACACCGGCCAAAAGCACCGCTTTTTTCATTCTACCACCTTTTAAAAATAGATTTGACGTAGCCCTTTGAAAAAGGCAATTATACGCCCTTTGCTTTATTCTAGCAAATTTTGAACCAAAATTAAAAATATGCTAACCGAAAGCTAACAATGCTATACGGATGCTAATCATTTCGGGCATAATTTAGGCATAATTTAGGCATAATTACGGTTTTTAAAAAGCAAACCCGATAATTAAAAACATAAGAGACAAAAATGTATTTTTTTAAATTTCTCCCAAAAATTAAAGAAGAGTCGATCTTTAAGAGTTATTTTATATTTTCATTTACGATTATTATACTAGGGGCTTTCTCTATCGGTTATTTCATTATAGGAGAAGAGAGGGAGCATTTGGAAGATGCGATAAAACGGATTGAACTCTCTATCGTTACACAAAAAAAAGAACTCATAAAATCAGAGGTAAGACGGGTAAAAGAGTATATCGATATAGAGCGTAAAAATACTATTAGCGACACGAAAGAGCGGATACAAGAGCAGACAGAAAATGCCTACAAAATTATCGAATCGGAATACAAAATATTCAAACAAAACAACAAAGAGCTAAAAAGAAGCATTGAAAGCCTCGATTTTTTTGAAGGTCGAGGGTATATATTTGTTATCAGGATGAATGACGGAGTATGGGAGATACCCCCGAGGGATCGAGGCAGAGAGGGGAAAAGTGCATACGAATACAAGGATGAAAACGGCAAAACACCGCTACTAGAACTCAAAAAACAGGTGGCGGCAAATCCAAACGGGTGTTTTGTAGAGTATAAATGGAAAAATCCGGTATCCGGCAAGGTAGAGCAAAAAATTTCATATGTAAAATACTTTGCTCCGCTAGACTGGATGGTTGGCTCAGGCGAGTATATGGAAGCCGTGGAAAACAGGCTAAAACAAAAAGCAGCAGATCATATCCTCAATATGCGGTTTGCAAGCGACGGTTACACATCTATCTACCAAAATGACGGGAAGATCATATCCGTTCCTAGTGTCGGGAGGCTTGCCGGATTCAATATCTACGAGGCAAAAGACCCTTTAGAGCAAAAAACCAAAGAGATTGTATCGATACTAACAGAGCAGGCAAAAAAGGGTGGCGGGTTTTATAGGTATGAGTGGATAAAGCCTAGCACCGGAAGAGATACCCCGAAAATAGCATACGCAGAAGAGTACAAAGAGTGGGGCTGGATTATAGCAACCGGAACGTATATCGACGATATAATCACTGAAGAGAAAAAACGCACCGAAGAGATACGGGAGAATCATAAGCACAAACTCATCTCCACAATAACTATCTTTGTCGTTGTCTCCATAGTGACGGCGATCTTTCTGGCAGTCGTTACGGCATCTTTTAACTCTATTTTAGGTGGATACAAAACAAGTTTACGACAAAAAAACAGTGAGTTGGAGGAACTAAACAAAGGGTTGGAGGCTAGAGTATCTGCCGAAGTGGCAAAAAGTGAGGAGAGGCAATATCTACTACTAAAACAGAGCAGGCTAGCCGCAATGGGCGAACTGATCTCAAATATAGCACACTACTGGAGGCAACCGCTAAATGCCGTCAGTATCATACTTCAGGATTTCCCAATAGCCTACACCGAGGGGGAGATGGATGAGAAATACGTCAAATCAAACACCCAAAAGGCGGTATCGCTGATTAACGATTTATCGAAAAGTCTGGAAAAATTCAGAAGTTTTTTTGCCCCCGATACCGACAAAACAGCTTTCGGGATAATATCAAAAGTCAAAGAGGCCTTGTCGCTACTATCTGCATCGCTTGAAGCAAAAGAGATATCGGTATCCATAAATAACACAGAAGAACTGGAGAGCATAGGACACCCGAATGAATTTATGCAGGTGATTTTGAATATATTGCTAAACTCAAAAGATGCGATTGTAAAAAACAAAGTCGAAAACGGGGCAATCGATATATCAATCTCAAAACAAAACGACGATGCTCTAATAACAATAACGGACAACGGCGGCGGGATACCGGAAGATGTGATAGATAAAATCTTTGAGCCGTACTTTACTACAAAATTCAAATCAAACGGAGCCGGAATGGGGCTTTATATGAGTAAATCGATCATAGAAGAGAGTATGGGCGGAACAATAGAGATAACATCGGTCGAGAGCAAAACAACCGTAAATATAAAGGTTCCGGCAAAATGATAAAAAACAAACAAGAGTTTTATGAATATTTAGAAGCCGACGCAATGGAAATAGGGGTTAAAACGGCGAAAGAGAGGTTTTTTAGTGAAATATACAGATACCAAAAACTACTCCGAACCGTTGAGTATTACATAAATTGCAGAAAAGACATAATAGGCAAACTGGTCGGAATATACTACCGTTTTAGATTCAAATCTGAGTCCATCAGGCTCGGATTTTCAATCACTCCAAACACCTGCGACAAAGGTCTAAGGCTCGGACACTACGGCGATATAGTCATAAACGGCAAAGCAAAAATAGGGAAAAACTGCACGATAGCCGGAGCCGGAACGCTAATCGGAGAGGATCTGCTAACCGGTGAAGCTCCGACCATAGGGGACAACTGCTATATAGGGCCTGGGGCAAAGGTGTTAGGAGGGATCAAAATAGCGGAAGGGGTAACAATAGCCGCAAACGCCGTAGTCGTAAAAGACATCACGGAGGGCTACATCACCGTAGGGGGAATCCCCGCCTCAAAAATTTCTGAATTTAGCATAGAGACAAAGTGGAGAAAGGGGGCTACAAAATAGGGATAAAAATCGTAAATACTGCCCCCGCATCGCTATTTTTGAAAGCAATATCACCGTTAAAACTGTTTTTTATGATCATTTTTGACATATAAAGACCTATTCCGGTCCCCTCGCCCGGTTGTTTGGTTGTAAAATACGGCTCAAATATCCTACCCGCAACACTCTCTGAAATTCCGGTACCGTTGTCACTGACATTGATACAAAGCTTATCCTCTTTTGAGATTGACACCCATATAAATCCGTCAAACTTCTCGCCAAGATGCTTGCGTTTATCATAAATTGCATCTTTGGAGTTTGAAAGCAGATTCAAAACAACCTGTTTTAGCTCGTTTGGATAACCCAACACATTTGTCTCCCCATCGTCAAAATTAGATTCTAATTCTATAGATATCCCATTTGCTCCAAACTGTATCGATATGAGCTCTATAGCTGCCTTGACGGCACCCATAGCCGAAAAAACCGTTTTTTCTCTGTCGGTTTTAAAAAACATACGGAAATCGTCAATCGTTTTTGACATAAAATTTACCTGAGACATCGCCCTGTCCTCAAACGACTGTATATACTCTGGATCCAGTTCTCCGTAAGTATATGCCGCCCTCACATCCTGAATCATCAACCCTATAGCATTCAGGGGTTGTCTCCACTGATGGGCTATTGCCCCTATCATCTCCCCCATAGCTGCAAGCTTTGACTGTTGCGCCATGAGCCTGCTTTTTTCCATATTTTTCTCAACCTCTTCGGCTACCCTCTCTTCCAAATGGGCATTTAATCTCTCTAGTTCAGCGGTTCTGGCAACCACCAATGCCTCCAACTCTTTGTTGAAGTGCTTTAACTCTTTTTTACTGTTTGAGAGCTCACAATGGGTTTTTACTCTGGCTTTTAAAACGCTAGGCTCAAACGGCTTGGTTACATAATCGACACCACCTAGCCTAAATCCCCTCTCGATATCGTGCGCCTCATCCAAAACAGTCAAAAAAATCACCGGAATATCTGCGGTATTCTCATCGGCTTTTAGCTGAACACACACGTCGTAGCCGTTTATGGAGGGCATCAGAATATCTAAGAGTATGAGATCCGGTTGAGGTTCGGTGGAGGCGATTTTAAGGGCACTCAAACCGTCTTTTGCGGCGACTACATGGTAATCTTTTTTGAGCATCTCAACCAGCATAGAGATATTTTCCGCCACGTCATCAACAACCAAAACCCTATAGCTCATATCAATCTCCAAATGTTTATTTTGTTTCGTCTTTTTCTTAGCCAAGATACGCCTCTACGGTCGCTATCAATAAATCCGGCTCAATCGGCTTAGTCAAGTACTCCGAAGCACCGACAGAATACCCTATCGTATCGTCAAAAATATCGTTTTTTGAGGTCACGAAAACAACCGGAATCGACGATGTGACCGGTTCCGACTTTAGAAGTCTGCAAACCTCATAACCGTCCATTTGGGGCATGATAATATCGAGAAGTATGAGATCCGGTTTTGAGTTTTTAGCTATTTCAAGAGCTTTTTGTCCGGATGTTGCCGCTACGACAGCATATTTATCTTTTAGTAGCGCCACTAAAAACTGTAGGTTTTCCGGCGTATCGTCTACAACCAAGACCCTTTTTTTTGCATTACTCATACGTCACACCCTCTTTTACTTTTAGCTTTAGCATAGTCTCGGCGATCAGCTCTCTCATGTTTTCAATATCAAAAGAGGCCAACGCTTTGTCCATTTTCTCCAAAACAACCCCTGATATATATAGGGAGGCTGATTTTTTAAATACTTCAAAATCATCCATAGCAACTCCGATATCAAGCTCCAGATTGTCGTTTATTTTTGATAACAAATTTGATAAGCCCTCCGTCTCAACGACCATGGAGTCACCCTCATCACAAGCATCGCCGCAACAATCACCACCGTCAAAATAAAAGTTTATAGACTCTATAGTCTTACTATATAAATCGGCTGTTTTACCGATGTGGGTATAGTCGTATCCGTTATTGTTTTTTAACGAATCGTCCAGTTTGCACAAATCATCGTACACCTCTGCACCCAGATTGCCGCACAACCCTTTTAGCTTGTGACACTCCTCTTCGGCCTCTATGATTTGACCGCCCTCTATGAGTTTTACGGTTTTTTCAAAATCGTCACTATAGTTGGCGGCAAAACTATGCAGAAGCTTTAGGTATAGAGCTTTATTGCCCCCTACCCTCTCTATCCCTTTTTGCGTGTCAACAAACGGTATAGCGGGGATGGCTGATTTGACAGAGCCGTCATCCACCGCATCCTCTACCTTGTACCTGACCACACCGTCACCTATCAGGGCTACGAGTAGGGTAAACAGTTCAGCCGCTACGAAAGGTTTTGTGACATACCCGCTCATACCGGACTTCATAGCCTCGTCGATATCGCTTTTTACCGCATTGGCACTAAGTCCTACGATCGGTAGCTTATTGAAGTATTCACCATCCATAGAGCGTATCCGTCTCGTCGCCTCCATACCGTCGAGTCTTGGCATCTGGATATCCATAAGCACCAGATCGTATTTTTTGGATCCGGCTACTTTTTCCACGGCATCGAGACCGTCCACCGCAACATCTACGTCAATCCCCTCGCGCAAGAGCATCTCAACGGCAAACTCTCTGTTTATATCGTTATCTTCGACGACAAGTATCTTTTTTTTATCGAGCGACTCCAAAGAGACCGACACCTTTGTCTTTACCCCACCCTCAGGCTCAGCCCCGCATACACGAAGTAGCGTATCCATAAGGCTTTGTGCGGTAATCGGTTTTAGCAACAGACCGTCCAGATCAACCTCTTTTATCCTATCCATCAGATCCTCTCTCCCAAATGCGGTAACCATCACAAATTTCGGCTTGACCGGAATATCAGTATCCTGTTTTATCGCCATGATGGTGTCGATACCGTCCATCATAGGCATACTCCAATCTATCAAGGCTACGTCGTATTTTTTTCTTTTTAGCTCTTCTAGCGCCTCTTTGCCGCTTGTTACGACTCTGTTTTTAACACCTATAGACTCTGCCGTTTTGGATAGGATATCTCTGGAGCTACTCTCGTCGTCTACTATCAGCATATTGATAGCCGACAATATCTTTCCGGCATCCCCTACGCTCCGGTGCCATGTGGCCGCCTCCTCCCACACAACCCCAAAAGGGAGCGAAACACAAAACACGGTACCGATACCGACTTCGCTAGATTCTATCCATATTGAGCCGCCCATCATTTCGGTAAGTTTTTTGCAGATAGCTAACCCCAGACCGGATCCGCCGAAACGTCTAGTGGTACTGCTATCAGCCTGTGAAAACTCGGAGAAAATAAGTTTTTGCTGCTCCGCACTCATCCCGATACCGCTATCGGCAACCCTAAAGAGCACCCTTACGCTGTCGCCGTCAACACTCAAAAGCTTTACCGATAATCCGACAAATCCGTTATTCGTAAATTTGACGGAGTTGTTTGTCAGATTCAGCAAAATCTGCCCCAGTCTCAATGAGTCCCCACGGAGTATAGGCGGGATGCTATGATCTTTGTCTATATTAAAGATAAGAGCCTTCTCAAAAGCCTTGAATCCGACTATGTTCGATACATCCTCCAGCACCTTGTCGAGCCTAAAGTCTATCGTCTCTATCTCTATTTTTCCGGCCTCTATTTTTGAAAAATCGAGAATATCGTTGATAACCCCCAGTAGCGACATCGCCGCCCTCTGAGACTTTACGACATAGTTTCGCTGTTGGTCATCCAGATTTGTTTTTTCAAGCAGATAGAGCATCCCTAAAACGGCATTTATAGGGGTTCTGATCTCATGACTCATATTTGAGACAAACCTGCTTTTGGCTAGGCTAGCAGCCTTTGCCTCCTCCTCGGCCTTTTTCCGTTTTTTGATCTCTTTGTTTAGTAGATAGAGCCAAAACGATAAAACCGCCAAAACCGATACGGCAATAGATAATATATTGGCTAGCAAGGTATAGTCTGTTTTTTGGGCGATATTTAGCTTTACATATCTATTGTATATCGTCTCGGTCTCATCGTCCGACACCTTGTCTATAGCCGCATTAAGCCTCGTAATCAACCCGTCGTTTTTTGAGCTCATTACAAGCTCCAGTTCGTCGTTTAGTATACCGGCCACCCTCACATCCGGTATCCCGCTGTTTTGAATACCGTATGCGACTATCGGAGCTATCTCCAAAAACAAATCGGCTTTTTTTGCCTGCAAGGCCATTAGCCCCTCTTTTACATTGTCAACCTTGTATGTTTTGATAGCCGGATAGTATTTTTGAAGGTAGTGTAGCGCAGAAGAGTCGGCACCCACACATACGAGCAGGTCTCTTTTTTCGACTTCGGAGAGTTCGTTTATCGGTTTGTTAAAATCTTTGACGGAGGCCAGAACGAGTTTGAATCTCAAAAAAGGCTTTGTGATCTTATCCCCACCGCTAACATCAAACGAGATAAGCCCCGGAACCAAATCGGTCTTGCCGTTTTCATAGTTTTTTAGGACTACGCTCCAGTTTTCCTCGTAGTCGTATACAAATTTTATCCCGCTTTTTTGCTCCAAAAGGGTCATATAATCAGGGATAATTCCGGTTGCTTTTTGGTTCTTTACAAAAACCAGAGGCTCCCATGGGCTTTGTCCGTATTTTACCGTCTCATCCGCACTCAAAGCAAACGTAAACGATAAAATCCAAAACAAAACAGTCCGCAAAAGCCGCAACATCCAAAACCTTTGATAGTCTTTAGAAAGCTTAATATTAAAGATAAGTCTATATTTTTAAAACTTAAATTTTTACATTTTTTTAAAATCGAGTCTAAAGCAAGCCCCACCGTCTTTATTTGTAACCGATATTTTGCCGCCCATTCTATCTTCTACAATCATTTTTACCATATATAGACCTATTCCGGTCCCTTTCTCCCCTTTGGTACTCACATACGGTTCAAACACGCTTTTGATGATTGATTCGCAAACACCGCCTGCATAGTCGGCAATCTCTATACTATTGGCTTCTTTGTCCAGACAGATTGTAATCTCTCTACTTTTAGGCATAACCGAGTTTATCTGATCTTTTGCATTTACCAAAAGGTTTATAAATACCTGTTTTAACTCAGAAGTATTCGTAAACAGCTCAAAATCGTCTCCGTTAATTTTTACCGATATGCTATTTACTTTTAACTCTCCAGACAACAACCTGATACTCTCCCCTAAAATCCCGACTACACTGCTCTTGTGCGGTTCACCCCTTTTAAAAAAACTTCTAAAAACATCAATAGTAGAGTTCATATGCTCAACCAGAGAGACAAGTTTTTTAGAGTAATACTCGACGGCCTCTTTTGTGAGCTCCCCGTAATCATTGTCCAGTTTTAGCTCTTGGGCTATTATCGCCACCGCATTTAGAGGTTGCCGCCACTGATGCGCTATAACACCTATCATCTCTCCCATTAGAGCGTTTTTTGACTGTTCAACTAGCAACTTCTCTTTCTCCGTCTTCTCGGCAATCTCTTTTTCTACCCTTTGCTGGAGCTGCCTGTTAAACTCTTCGAGAGAACTTTGGCGGTGTCTGTGCTCGGTTATATCTTTTATGCAGCCGATAATACCCCATGCCTCTCCATCGGTATCAAGAAGTGCGTTTTTGTAAAAAACTACATTTTTACCCTCACCCGTCCTACTGGTTATCATAAACTCATATCTTTGAGGCTTTTGTGGGTTTTGGAGTAGCTCCGTATCTTTTTTTGCATACTCTTCGGCACAGTAGACGGTGCATATATCGGATGCTTTTTTGCCCAATATATCGTCTTTTTCAAGCCCCAAAAAATGGGCAAAATGAGAGTTGCAAGCTATGTAAGTCCCTTTTGTATCTTTTATAAATACCGGAGCAGGTAAAACATCTATAAAGCTCTCTAATCCCGACGTTTTCATCTGCGCCTCATGCGGGGGGGGTAGTTTTGCTTTCTTGCATATCAACTCCTAAGCTCTTTTTTAAATGGAAACAATTGTAAACAAAAAAACCTAACAACGGCTATAAATATTAAAAAAATATTTTGAATACTGCACCGCCGTTTTGGTTTTTAGCCTCTATCTTTCCGTTTAGTTTTCCCTCTACTATCATTTTGACCATATACAGACCGATGCCGGTTCCCTTGTCACCTTTTGCACTGACGTACGGCTCAAATACGATATCGATGATATTTTCATTGATTCCGCCAGCCCTATCCGAGACGCAAACCGACTTTTCGCCTGAATCTAAAACGATATAGATATCCCTGCATTCCGGTTTTTGAGATACCATCTGATCTTTTGCATTTACTAGGATATTTACAAAAACCTGTTTTAGCTCCGATGCGACAGACATAATCAAAAAATCATCACCGGATATATCTACCGTTATGTCGTTGATTCTAAACTGATCCCCCAGTAGCGTGACGCTATCTTCGATATTTTTTTGAATTGACTGGGTTTTTGGCTCGGCAGACCGAAAAAAGTTTCTAAAATCGTTTATCGTATCGACCATATGATCTACTTGCTTTAGTATCTTGTCAGTATAGTCCTTGAAGTTTTCAGCCGTTAGTTCACCGTCTTCGCTATCTAGCTGCATCCCTTGAGTCAGTAGCGATATGGCGTTTAGCGGTTGCTTCCACTGATGGGCTACGATACTTATCATCTCTCCCATCATCGCATTTTTGGATTGCTCAATCAAAATCCTCTCTTTTTCAAGCTTTTTTAGAGTCTCCTCCTCTACGCTTTTTTGGAGTCTGCCGCTAAGCTCCAAAAGGGCTTTTTCGTATTGCAGTCTCTCTGTGACATCTTGTATACACCCGATTATCCCGCCGATTTCACCTTCCTGACAAAAAAATACGTTTTTATAAAAAACGACGTTTCTTATCTCCCCTCCGTGGTGCTTACAATCCACTACAAACTCGTATTTTTGAGTTTGTCCGGGGTTTTGGAATAGTTCATTGTCTTTTTCTATATACGTAGAGGCGATATCCGGAGCTGTCAGTTCGGAAATATTTTTACCCAAAAAAACATCCCGTCCAGCTCCAAAAAACTTGCAAAAAGCATCATTTGCCCCTATATATTTTCCGTCTTTGTTTTTGATAAAGACCGGAATCGGTATATTGTTTAGGAGAGTCTCAAAAAAGCTACCGTTTTTTGCCGTATAATCTCTCAGTTCACCTATGACTGATTTATAATTTTCTTCGATAGACATTTATTTTTCCTTTTAGTCTAGCTCTTCCAAAAGTCCGAAAATCATTTTTCGTAGGTTTACGACGTTTATCGGTTTTGTCACATACATAGCCCCAAGCGCCTCGATAGTCTCCAGTAGCTCCTCCTCGGTATGTGCGGTTGCAAAAATGATTTTTACGTCCGGATTCAGCTCCCTTATCATCGATAGCATCCGAAAACCGTCACAATTTGGCATATTGACATCACTCACGATGATATCGGGTCTGTGTTCTTTATAGGCCTCAAACCCTTTTAGCCCGTCGGAGGCCAGATATATGTTTTCAAACGTTTTTTTAAAAATATTTGCAAAACATTTGATAGGTTCCAACTCGTCGTCAACAAACATAATACTTTTATCGCTCATCGGCAATCCCCCTATTAGTTATCTAGCCATATTTTGAGAGACATAAACGTATCGCACGCCGCCAAAATCGCTTTTTTTTGTTCGATCTCCCTCTTTACGTCACCCTCCAAAAAACCCAAAAAAGTACCGAAAGACCCCATTGGACTTTTCCCGCCGTTTGTCAGGTATCTCATCCCCTCGCCGTCCAATCCAAGAGCTTTTGCCGCCATAGGAGCCTGCACGGAGGCTCCGACCATAGACCCCTCCAAAACATACATAACCCCGTAAGCACCTGCCGGACAATCAAAGTGCGGCATATACTCATCGGAAAACCCGTAGTGCGTAGTGCCGCCCAGATACTCCAAATCCTCTTTTAGGAGTAACGACCTAGCCTGAATCACGGAGTCCAAACCGGAATACGTCCAAAAAGGCACCTTCCGGATTTTGTCCTCTATCGGCTCTATAAAGGCAAGCATCATCGACAAAAACAGAATATACGAATCCATATCTATTGTTCCGGCGGCTATTGCTTTTGAGAGCCTGTTTAGCTCTATCTCATCGTGTAGCGGCTTTGTTATGGTTTTTAGCCTAGTCCTTATCCCGTCCGTCATCATATCCACCTCGGCAAAATATTTATCAGTTTATACGCTATCGTCCTATCCTCGCCGCTCCACGGCCTACAATACCCTCTTCTGACCTCAACCCATTTGTCAAACGACTTTCTAGGGGATAATGCTATGGCGGCTACATCTTCCGATACCGGCTTATCGGGATTTCCAGCCCACTGCACCTCATACGGCTCTTCAGGGCGAAACCAACACATAAAAAGATCTTGCTTGCCCGATGTTTTTGTCTGTATAGCCAAAGCCCCTGCCGATGTTATATCAACCTCTTCACCCTTAAATAATACGCCAAGACTATCCGACATCAACAGATGTTCAGTCATATTGTCTTTTAGATTGTTGATAAAGCTGATATCCGGAGTTTTTCCGACCGTTAGCGTCTCGTCATCTATAGCCATGGCAAAACCGGAAGCCCCAAAAAGCCCCAAAACGGTTTTTCCGTTTTCTATCACCCATGTCTGTATAGAGCGGTAGTTTTTGACACTACCCAATAGCTCGTTTAGGTTCATCTCCATCCCGTCTAGCGCTTTCATCTTTTGGGCGGTTCTGTATGACGAAACCGATACGGAGTAGTTTTTTACGACCTCTATACAATACGCCCTCGCCTTGTGCGACAATACCACCGGAGCCGATGCGTGGCAAGCCACCATCCCCCAGAGCCCGCCTAGCGATTTTACGGGGATGGAAAATGATGATTTGACACCCATATTTGACAGATATTCTACGTGCACAGGAGCCACGCTCCTAAGACCCGAATACGTCAGATCTATAGTCGCCTCGTCCAAAGCCACTACAGGAACACTCTCACCGTCCGTGTCGTATATATATCTCGACGGATTAAGCATATATAGATTTCTGGTAATCGCCGGAATATCCGATGCCGGAAGCCGAAGCCCCAGATAGCTCCCCATAGCCCCTCCGACGCTCTCAGCCGTTACCTCTCCAGACCAATCCGGCAAAAACCTATACAACATCACCCGCTCAAACCCCGTAATCTCTCTGATATAGCCGACTAGCCTCTCGCATTGGGCATTAAATTCGCTATTTGTATCAGGGGTTTTGAAAAAATCATATCTAATTTCGGTTAGCCGTCTAGGATTGATAAAAAAATCAGGACTCCTCTCAAACTCGGCAATAACCCCGCCGACATCGGTATACAACGATACGTCATACAAGGTGCCGTCTTTTTTTATCTGTATTTCATTTAGTACGCCTACGCTCTCGCTCATCTTTGAGATGATCTCCTCTAGTCCCAAACCCAAAAAGTCCGGCCTCTTGCCAAGGGCGTCGCTGTAGTCTATCCCCAAAATATCGTTTACGTTTTGGCTCGTGTGCGTAATCCTCATCGAACCTCTGTCGATTCTGACAAGCGCCCCGTGCCCTTGAATCATACCGGATAGATGGAGCATAGCACTCTCACACCCCTCCAGTAGTTTTTTGTATCTCTCCTCTTTTGCATTATCCATCATTGTGCCCCTCCAATATAATACTCACACAGAGTCCACCGCCTTTGACGTTTTTTGCCCTGATTTGCCCGTGCATATTTCGCTCAATTATGGCTTTTGCCATATGCAGACCTAGCCCTGTCCCTGCTCCGGCATGTTTTGTCGTATAGTACGCATCAAACATCTTTTGCAGTGTTGTCTCGTTTGCCCCTTTGCCGTTATCGGCTACGTCTATGACTATCTGTTTGTCTTGTTTGCGAAGCGCAACCCTTATGACTCCGTCTATCTTTTCCGTCTCTTGTCTATCCAGTATCGCATCTTTGGAGTTTGAGATAAGGGCCAGCAACACCTGAGTGAGCCTGTTTTCGTTTCCGCATACCTTTGCTTTTTCGTCACACTCTAGTATTAGCTCTATATTTTTGTCTTTTAGCTGGGCTTCACAAATGGCTTTTGCGGATGCCACCGAATGAAAAGCGGCAAATACCGTATCCTCCCCTTTTTTAAAAAAGTTTCTGAAATCGTCTATCGTTTTTGACATATACGTCAGTTGAGACATCAGGGTATGATACTGCTCCTCCGCCTCCGTAGATGTCAGCTCACCGTCTTGATAGGCTACTAGCATATCGGCGGCTATGAGGCTGATGGCGTTTAGCGGTTGTCTCCACTGGTGGGCTATCATCGATAGCATCTCGCCCATTTGGGCGCTTCTGGATTGCTCTATGAGCATTGCCTCTTGTTGTTGCCTCTCGTTTTCTAATGCTTTTTCTTTTGTTCTGTCTATCATGGAGACCACTACATAATCTATAGACTCCATCGTAAGTACGGAAAAAACGCACGAGGCCGTATGTTCGGATTTGCTCTTTGATATTATCTGCAACTCTGTTTCTAATTTATCCATTGAGGATTTGCCGAATAGATAATCCTCTATCTCCCGTTTTTTTGCGATTCCGATAGTATTAAACTCTATAAGGCTCCAAAAGTTTTTTGTCTCCAATTCGTTTTTCTCGTATCCGGACAACCTACAAAACGCATCATTCGGCTCCCTGATACTCCCTAGCCTGTCAAAAATACACATCCCGACGTTTGCCGATCGAAATATAGTAGAGGCCAAAAGTTCTTTGTCGGTTCTAGCGGCTACCTCGGCTTTTACCTTGTCTTCGAGTTCGATATTTAGCCTCTCTAGCTTTTCGTTTGAGATCTCTAGCTCGGCTCTCTGCTCATCCAGAAGTCTCTTTTGCTGGCCTCTCTCTTCTAGTATGATCTTTAGCTCGGCGTATGCTACCTGTAGCTCTTCGTTTGTGGATTGTAGCTCCTCGTTTGTCGTCTGCAACTCTTCGTTTGAAGATTGTAGTTCCTCGCTACCTGATTGTAGCTCTTCGTTTACGCTTTGTAGTTCCTCGTTTGAGGTCTCTAGCTCTTCGATTACCGTTTGTAGATACTCCCTCATAGCCGACAACTCGTATTCGAGTTCTTGATTCTCTTTTTGACTCATATCCTGCGATGACGTAGTTTTGAAAATCTCCAATTTTTCCTGCGGAAACTCCAAAAAAGACAACACATAATATCTCTCACCGTTTTCATACCCAAAATTTTGCGCCAAAAGCTGTACGTATACCTCCGTATCCCCTTTTGTAATTTTTGTTAGTTTGGAAAACGATTTTGTATTGGTTTTACGTACGTCGTGTAGTACCGCTCTGGCAGAGAGTGCCAGATCTTGCGATATGAGCTTAAACACGTTTAGCGTAGCATCTCCGGTCTTTCCTATCGTAAAATACGGATTTTCATCGCCGCTAAACAGCAAAATATCAAATCCCTCGTTTAATACGACATAATACGGAAATACCGAACCCATAACGGCGTTTGCCGCCGCTTCTTTGATATCTTTTGGTTTTTTTGTCGAAATTTTCGGCTTTGCTACGCCGCTAGCCTCTCTGGTATATACCGAGTATGTCAGCGTTTCGCTTTTTGCGCTATATAGTGATTTGAATATTTTGTAGTTTTTGTCTACGACGGCAAACCAGTCGTCGTTTGTAGATACCGATTCGGATTTACCCAGAAACAATAATCCGTTTACCTCCAATGCGTGATGAAAAGAGGCCAAGATTTTTTGCTGCAAATTCTGATTAAAATAAATCATCACATTTCGGCAGGAGACCAGATCCATTTTTAGAAACGGCGGATCCTTGATTAGGTCGTGGGTTGAGAATATGATCATATCTCTGAGCGGTTTTACGATCTCGTACATCTCCCCTTTTTTTAAAAAATATTTTTTTAGTAGAGATTTTTTGATTATATTTACGGCTGATTCAGGATACTGCCCTTTTCTGGCAAACGTCATAGCGTCTTCGTCGAGGTCTGTAGCAAAAATCTGTATTTTGTATTCCGAAACACTAGACCCTAGTATTTCGGATAAGGCTATAGCCATACTATAGGCCTCTTCTCCGGTAGAACAACCGGCAATCCATATCCTGATATGAGCACCTTTGTGCTTGCTCTCCAGATTTGCGGATAGATAAGTACCCAAAGACTCAAAAGCTTTTGCATCCCTAAAAAACGATGTAACACCGATAAGCATATCTTTGTATAGATTGTCAACCTCCAAAGGGGTTGACTCTAATCTATCTACGTACTCTTTTATATTGGTCATTTTTAGAGCCGACATCCTCCGCTCTATCCTACGGTTTACAGTGGCTTGTTTGTATGATGAAAAATCTACCTTTTTTCGTTTTAGGAGGAGGGAGAAGATTTTGTCTTTGTGTGAATCTTCCCATCTATAATCGCTATCCTGTCCCGATATTCTCGGTCTTTTGATTAGCTCTTCAAACTCAACGGCAAAATCTTCCGGAGGTATTATGATATCTATATGTCCGGTATTGATGGCCGATCTCGGCATACCGTCGTATTTTGCCGTTGACGGGTCTTGGGATATAGTGAGACCCCCTTCGGCTTTTATAGCCCTGACACCTCTGGAGCCGTCGCTACCCGTACCGGATAGTATCACCCCTATCGCAAACTCTTTTTTCCTCTCGGCCAAAGACTCAAAAAACAAATCCACGGACGGTTTCGGTGTGGAGCCCGCCTGAGCTACTTTGAGGATAATACGCAGATCCTCGGATATAAATACATCCTTGTCCGGAGGGGTTACGTATACGATGCCTTTTTTGATTTCGGCTCCGTTTTCGGCATCCATCACCGTAAGCATAGTATCCCTAGCTAGTAGCGGAACCATCATACTCTTGTGCGTTGGGCTCAGATGTTGGGCTATGATATACGAGCAATTGAGATCCGGCGTTAGATTTCTCAAAAATAGTTGCAAGGCCTCAAGTCCTCCGGCGCTAGCACCTATGCCTACAAAATACATCGGACTCTCATCCGACGTAGTCTTTAATTCGGGGGAGGAGGGGGGGGGCGTAAATTCTGACATTTGAATGCTACCTCTCAATATCGGTTGTTAAGTTTTTCGGGGGGGGGTTGCCGCCTCTCACCTGTGTATTGTTTCCTGTTGTTTTGGGATATATGTGACATTCCGGAAACAATGGGACGAGTATAGTAAAAAAATAATTAAACATCTGGTCTAATTTTTAAACATTTGTTTAAACAAACGAAATAGTATAATTCCGCCGCTTAGATTATCGATACTATAATTTTTTAATATATTTTTTGGAGATATATAACAAATGAAAATAGAATACAAAAAAATATTTTGGCAAAAATACTAACGCCCGTGGTATTTGCCGCCTTATCTATAGGGCTTTTATTTTTATTTTTTACGTTTTACAGCCACGAGAGGGCAGTCATGGAGGATGCAAAAAAGAGAACGCAATGCGTAAACGATATTTTAAAAAAAACTCTTGCTTACGAGAGTGAAAAATCCGTCGGATTGTTTACTTTTTTTGACAATAATCAAAACGTAAAATCCGCATTTGCAAAAAAAGATAAAAAAGCTCTATACGACGAGATGCTACCGATATATCAAAATCTAAATAAGCATTTTAATATCACCCATATTTATTTTTTTGAAAAAGACGGTCGGATACTACTAAGGGCTCACGAATACGAAAAAAGCGGAGACTATCCTAAACGAAAAACGTTACAGAATGTTGTCAACACAGGACAGATTAGTAGTGGAATAGAGTTTGGAATACACCGGAATCTAACACATAGAACCGTAAAGCCGTACTATATAAACGGCCATCTGGAGGGGTATATCGAAATCGGCAAAGAGATCGACGAAATAATGTCAGATGTGTCAAATATCAGCAGAGCCGATACCGTCACGGCAATCAAGCGCTCCGTCCTAAAACCGGATGATTTTGAAAAATGGAAAAGCCACCAAAAAAATCCGAGATTTTATGCCGATACGAAAAACTATTTTCTAATCTCAAGCACCGTAGCACAACCGGATAGTGAGATACTGGGGTATATAGACTCAAACGGATTTGAACCCAAAAAAGTCAAAATAAACGACAGGGTATGTATACTAAACTCCATACCGCTCATAGATGCCGGATCCGCTGAAATAGGGAGAATCACTACGATAGTGGACGTACAGGAGCAGGAATCGAAAGTAAAAGAGACGGTAATCCTATCGACGCTAGTTGCCGGATTCGTATGGGTTTTTACCACTTTGTTTTTTTATAGATATTACTCCAGAATGGAGAGAAAAATCAATGCCGCCCTGACCGACCTCTACAAAACCGGAATAGTAGACGGCCTAACAGGCGTATACAATAGACGGTATCTAAACGAAACGGTATCGGAAGATATCCAAAAAGCGCTCAAAGAGAAGAAAAAAATATTTTTTATAATGCTAGATATAGACTTTTTCAAAAAATACAACGACATATACGGTCACCACAAAGGGGATGACGCTATAAAGGCCGTTGCCAGAGCAATCATCGATATTTTTGACCAAGACGGCGAAAAGGTCTATAGACTCGGAGGCGAAGAGTTTGGTGCTTTGGGGATGTCGGACGATATAGCTGTTTATGAACAAAAAGCGTTTGCGCTAAAAAACAAAGTCCAGAAACTGCAAATAGAGCACAAAGCAAATGAAAATATAGGATATCTGACGGTATCGATAGGTATGTACGTCAAAAACGACTACACCGATGAACCTTTTGAAAATATATACAAATCGGCAGACGCTTTGCTATACAGAGCAAAAGAAAACGGCAGAAACAGGGTTGAGAGTAATCTATGATAAATAGCGGTTTTAGCCTGTTTCTAATAAAATAAGAAACTTTTTTTATTGGGAATTTTTCGGATGAAACAAAAAAATACAAAACATACTGAAAAAAAACAAACAATATCCGTATATGATAAAACAAACGATATAGCTGCAATCAAAAAACATTTATCGTCAATAGACAACGATGAGATAAAAAAAGCACTCATAGCCAACGGAATATACGATTCCCAAATGCGGCTAACACCTTCTTTTAGATAACAAGCCGTGAATTTTGAGCTATACGCCGATAGCCCTAGATTTGTTCTCGGTTTTCACGGTTGCGATGAATCGGTTGCCTCAAAACTATTATCAACAAATCCAACATTTAAACAAAGCAAAAACCATTACGACTGGCTCGGCAACGGAATGTATTTTTGGGAAAACGACCCAGTAAGGGCTCTTGAGTATGCCAATGAAGCGCAAAAAAGGACTCCCGAAAACTACCCAAATCCTACCGTAATCGGCGCTGTTTTAAATCTTGGCCATTGCCTAAATTTGACAGAAAATCACTACAAAAAACTACTCAAAGACGCTTTTTCGAGATATCGCAGATTCGCCGAAGAAACAGGTGCCGAAATGCCAAAAAATAAACAAGCATACAAAGACGATCACGATAAACTATTGAGGCCTTTGGATAGGGCAGTAATAGAATTCTTGCATGCAACAAATACGCCGCAACGGCAGTTTGATTCCGTACGAGGAATGTTTGTGGAGGGCGAAGAACTTTACGAGGGAGCCGGATTTCATGAAAAAACGCATGTCCAAATAGCAATTAGAAATCCTAAAATGATAAAAGGCTATTTTCGGATTATTGCATCACATATAGAAGTAGATTAATTTTCCACAAAGGTTTTCGGTTGCACTCAAAAAAACAGACACTTCAAGCGCTTTTTTCTATGCCGGTCATAGTCGCCTCTCTGGGCTATTTCGTGGATATTTACGATTTGATCCTATTTGGAATAGTGAGAGTCCCCAGTCTAAAAGAGATGGGGCTATCTCCGGCTGAGATAACTACGGTCGGAGCCGAAATACTAAATATGCAGATGGCCGGAATGCTCATCGGCGGGATACTATGGGGTGTTCTCGGGGATAAAAAAGGGAGGCTCTCGGTACTGCTAGGCTCCATCATCCTCTATTCGGCGGCGAATTTTTTGAACGGTTTTGTGCAAGACGTAAACAGCTATATGGCGCTTAGGTTTATAGCCGGAATAGGGCTTGCCGGAGAGCTTGGGGCGGGGGTGACGCTGGTTGCGGAGATACTCCCAAAAGAGATTAGAGGGTACGGAACTATGATGATAGCAACCGTAGGGGTCACCGGAGCGGTTGCGGCAAATTTTATAGCCCAACACTTTGACTGGAGGACGGCCTATATCATCGGAGGCGTACTAGGATTCGCCCTATTGCTCCTTCGTGTCGGAATACTGGAGTCTGCGATTTTTAAAAACCTAAAAGAGAAAAATATCAAACGGGGAAATTTTTTCTCCCTGTTTAGCGACAAACAACTTTTTGCCAAATACTCAAAATCAATCATCATAGGGCTTCCGCTCTGGTACTGCGTCGGGATTTTGATACTTTTTTCACCTGAATTTGCAAAAGAGTTCGGGATAAGCGGGGTAAATGCCGGAAACGCCATCATGCTATGCTATATAGGGCTAACGGTCGGTGATTTCGGGAGCGGATACATAAGCCAAAAAATAAAAAGCCGCAAAATCGCTATAGCCGGATTTATGCTCTCTGCCCTTGCCCTCAGCATTGTATACGGTGCACTCTCAGGTGCTTCGTCTACTATGTTTTATCTGGTTTGCTTTTTGATAGGGGTCTCATGCGGCTACTGGGCGCTCTTTATCACCGTTGCGGCGGAGCAGTTCGGGACAAATATCCGCTCCACGGCGGCCTCCACGGTTCCAAACTTTGTACGGGGGATGGTTGTCCCTATGAGTGCCGGATTTATCGCCCTCAAACCCTCTTTTGGCCTCCTCGGTGCGGCTGCGGCAGTCGGTATCATAGTGTTTGCGGCCGGACTAATCGCCCTTTGGAAACTGGAAGAGACGTTTCACAAAGATTTGGACTATATAGAGGTCTAGGGTGGAGTATCTATGGGTTGCGATAGGGGGCGGGCTAGGCTCCGCTTTGAGGTATTTTACGGTTACCTCCACGGCGAAAATACTTGGGACAAACTACACCCACTACGGTACATTGGCGGTAAACTGTATCGGCTCTTTTTTGGCTGTATTTTTTATGATTTTGTACGTCGAAAAGCTCTCACTAGATCCGGCGGTGAGGCTATTTTTTGTTGTCGGTTTTTTAGGCGGTTTTACTACGTTTTCGGCATATAGCTACGAGACGATAGCGATGCTACACTCAAAGCTATATTTTTCGGCAGCTATGAATATACTATCGTCAAATCTACTATCACTATTTTTCGGATTTATGGGACTTTTTGCGGCAAAGGCTCTCATAAGATAAAACTCCATAGCGTCCTACCGAACCGCTATGGAATAAACATATTTAGAGCCTAAAAGATTTGGAGATAGATTGAAGGGTTTGGACGTGCAGTCCCAATGTTTTTGCGACGTTTCCGGCGAGGCCTATCGCCTCTTTTGCCGATTCGCTCTCTTTTGCTTTTGCTACGGTTAGCTCAGCCGCATTTGATATTTTAGATTTGAGGGCATCTGCATTTTCAAAAATGACTTTAAATATCCTCTCTGTCGATTTAATCTTCTCGATCCCTTGATTTATAGCGCTCAGACCTTCATTTGTCGCCCCTACGGCGTTGTTTGACTGCTCTTTTAGCGCTTTTACCTTGTTTTGTATATCGGCTGTGGCATCTTGGGTTTTCTCCGCCAGATTTCGTACCTCGTCGGCCACTACGGCAAACCCCCGGCCATGCTCCCCTGCCCTTGCAGCCTCAATGGCGGCGTTTAGGGCAAGCAAGTTCGTCTGGTCGGCAATATCGCTGATTAAAACCGTGATATTTTCGATATCGGCTACACTCAGACTCAACACGTCGATATTGCCCTTAAACATATTCATAGTTTGAGACATCCCCTGAATGCTTTTTAGGATCTCGTCTAGCGATTTTCCACCCTCAAACGAGTTTTTAGACATAGTCTCCGACGACTCTCTGGCCTCCATCATCAAATATTCGATATTTTTGACCCCGTCCAGCAAAGAGATATTGTTTTCAGAGAGCCGCACCGATGCACCGTCCAAATCGGTAGAGGAGGATTCTAGTTTTTCCGATATCTCTTTTAGGTTTGAGACAAATCCCCGTAGTTTGAGCACCATCGAGGCCATAGCGTGCCCAAGTTTGTCTTTTTCACTTTTTGGCATCGAATCCTTACCGAGATCGCCCGTCGATATACTCTCGGCCACTTTTGTGATGTCGTTTAGCTCATCTACGAGCATATTAAAGACTCTGGCTATATCTCCGGCCTCCGTCCCTATCTCAGGCTCTATCTTTACCGCAAAATCTCCGCTTTTTACCATATAGCTGATAGCATCATAGGTATCTAGCATCGTCTGTTTGGCACCGTGTTCGGCTTCGTTTAGCCCCCTTGATTCATACTCCGGCGGAACCCTTAAGACATCTAGTTTTTTCATAATCCAAAACATTATGAGTCCGACTACAAATGCCCATCCAAAAGCGGCAGCGGCTCCGATACACTGTACCCATAGTTGAGCCAGATTGTCTTTTAGGGGCAAAGCCTCGGCAGGTGCAAAAACAGCAAGGGCAAGAGTCCCGTACAACCCGTTAAAGCCGTGAACCGGAATAGCACCCACCGGATCGTCGATTTTTAGTTTTATGAGTAGTACTTCCGCAAAGTAAACGATAAATCCGGCACCTATGCCCATAAAAAATGCCCCCATAGGCTCTAGTACCGCACACCCTGCCGTAACGGCGACTAGACCGGCCAACGCTCCGTTTAGGATGTGTTCGGCTCTAAATTTTCCTGTAAATATTTTTGAGACAAAAAAAGCGGTAACGGAACCGACAGCTCCGGCAATAGATGTATTAACTACAATCTTTGCGATACTGCCGTCTCCGATAAGGGTGCTTCCGCCGTTAAAACCGAACCAGCCAAACCAGAGTATAAATGCCCCAAAACAGCCATCGGCATAGAGGAACCCGGAATCTCGTTTGCGCTTCCGTCCGCATTGAATTTACCTATTCTACCCCCCAAAATAATGGCTCCGGCCAGACCTACCCATCCGCCTACCGAGTGGACTACGGATGAACCGGCAAAATCGACAAATTTCATACCTGCTAGCCACCCCTCGCTACTCCATGCCCAATGACCGTAAATTGGATAGATGATTGCAGATATAACGACGGTAGATATGAGGTAAGCTTCAAACTTCATCCTCTCGGCAACCGCTCCGGATACGATTGTAGCCGCCGTACCTGCGAAAACCGCCTGAAAAATGAAATAAGCATAGTCGTACGGCTGGGTTTTTCCATCCAGAAAAAATCCGCTCATACCGATAAGACCGCTCTCGCTTGTCCCAAACATAAACGCAAAACCGACTATAAAAAAAGTAACCATCGAAAAAATAAGGTCACTAAAGTTTTTAAGTGAGACGTTTATCGAGTTTTTGGCTCGTACAAGTCCCGATTCCAGAGCCGAAAATCCGGCCTGCATAAAAAACACCAATGCGGCGGCTGTAATAATCCAGACAAAATTTAGATTCTCCTGTGTAGCCATCGCCGGAGCGGCGGCAAACAATTGTGATGAATTTATCATCATTAATACGGCAAAAAATAGCCATATACGGCTTGCTCTCATAGATATCTCCTGCTTATTTTTTTGACAGTGTACTAAAAAATAATGATTAAAAAAAGCGAGAATCGGGGTTTTTGACCCCTGATTTGCAAAAATATAAAAACTACCCCGAAACAAAAGCCCCAAAAGAGCAACTAGTTGCGAGAGCCGTCTGCTGAAGACCTAATTTGCGGCTCTGCTGAAAATTTGAGAATTCATCAAAATAACGGCTAGTTGCGAGAGCCGTCTGCT
>ERZ650312.431-NODE-431-length-23240-cov-11.689066_pt1 | contig 23240 bp, 20 predicted proteins | sample MGYA00376248_ERZ650312 | MGnify/ENA primary metagenome ERZ650312 (study PRJEB26733, sample SAMN07839316) | wastewater metagenome | biome: urban; feature: wastewater treatment plant; material: waste water | place: USA: North Carolina | collected 2016-07-28 ... | reverse complement strand
ACCACCAGCCGCAGCAACTACAGCTTCGTAAAATTCTGACATTTCACGAGTCAATGTAAGCACGTGAGCATCGTACTCAGTCACACCAAAGTCCGCCACGAAACGTGCACGACGTGCAGCAGGAAGCTCAGGCATAGTTGCTTTAATGGCTTCAATTTGCGCATTAGGAATAATTACAGGCAACAAGTCTGGGTCAGGGAAGTAGCGGTAATCGTTCGCTTCTTCTTTCGAACGCATTGAACGGGTTTCCATCTTCACAGGGTCAAACAAACGTGTTTCCTGATCAATGGTGCCATCCCATTCCAAAATTTCCATTTGACGCTCAATTTCGACATTGATCGCTTGTTCAATGAAACGGAATGAGTTTAGGTTTTTCAATTCACAACGTGTACCGAACGGTTGACCTGGACGACGTAGCGACACGTTACAGTCCGCACGGAATGAACCTTCAGCCATGTTGCCGTCAGAAATACCCAACCAACGCACCAGTGTGTGAATCGCTTTAATATAAGCAACCGCTTCTTCAACTGAGCGCATATCGGGTTCAGATACGATTTCTAATAAAGGCGTACCTGCACGGTTTAAGTCGATGCCAGACATGCCTTCGAATTGGTCATGGATTGATTTACCTGCATCTTCCTCAAGGTGCGCACGGGTCACGCCAATGCGTTTGGTTGTGCCATCTTCAAGTTGGATGTCGATATGACCTAAGCCCACAATCGGGTTATCCATTTGGCTAATTTGGTAGCCTTTTGGAGAGTCAGGGTAGAAGTAGTTTTTACGCGCAAACACAGACGCTTGGTCGATGTAAGCATCAATACCCAAACCAAAACGGATTGCCAAATCCACCACTTCTTTATTCAGCACTGGCAAGACGCCTGGCATGGCTAAATCAACAAGGCTGGCCTGCGTATTTGGGTCTTGACCAAATTCGGTTGATGAGCCTGAGAAAATTTTAGAATGGGTTGCAAGCTGAGTGTGAATCTCAATACCAATCACGACTTCCCAACCATCAATCAGGTTTGATTTTGGTTTAGCAGTATTCTTCGCCATTATGCGTTCTCCTCAGCAATTGCAGCGCGTTGAGTATGCCAATCGGTCGCTTGTTGATACTGATGTACCACAGATAACAGTTGTGATTCAGACCAGTAATTGCCAATTAATTGTAAACCCACAGGCAAGTGATCTTGGTCAAAACCAACAGGCGCACTAATTGCAGGTAAGCCCGCCAAGTTCACCGCGATGGTGTAAATATCACCCAAATACATTTCAACAGGGTCTAAAGACGCGCCAATTTTGTAGGCAGTTGTTGGTGCAGTTGGTGCTGCAATTACATCGACCTGTTCAAAGGCTTTTAAGAAGTCTTGCTGAATTAAACGACGGACTTTTTGTGCTTTCACATAGTAAGCATCGTAATAACCCGCAGAAAGGGCATAAGTACCAATCAAGATACGACGTTGCACTTCTGCACCAAAACCTTCAGAACGTGAGCGTTTGTAAAGGTCTAAAATATCTTGCGGATTTTCTGCACGGTAGCCATAACGCACACCATCGTAACGAGAAAGGTTAGACGATGCTTCTGCAGGAGCAATCAGATAGTAAGTTGGCACGTAGCTTTCCGTCATGTTGAGATCAATCTCAACCAATACTGCGCCCAATTCTTCTAATTTTTTTAGTGATTCTTCAACACGTGCTTTTACATCAGCATCTAAGCCTGCCACATTGAAGTATTGTTTAGGAATACCAATGCGTAAGCCTTTGAGTGTGGTTGCATTCAGGTTCGCCACATAATCTTCAACCGCTTTATCCATAGAGGTTGAGTCTTTGGCGTCATGACCAGCCATCACATTCATTAAATATGCGCAGTCTTCTGCAGAGCGTGCCATTGGGCCTGCCTGATCTAAAGATGATGCATAAGCAATGATGCCGTAACGTGAAACACGTCCATACGTTGGTTTTAGACCCGTCAAACCACAGAACGATGCAGGCTGACGGATTGAGCCACCTGTATCTGTACCTGTAGCAAATGGTGCTAGATCAGCCGCCACGACTGCAGCCGAACCACCTGATGAACCACCCGGTACATGGTCAAGTGCCCAGGGGTTTTTTGTTGCACCGTAGAATGAACTTTCAGAGGTTGAACCCATTGCAAATTCATCCATGTTCACTTTACCTAAAGTGACCAAACCTGCATTTTTACCTTGCGCCACCACAGTTGCATCATAAGGCGAGATAAAATTGTCCAGCATTTTTGAACCCGCAGAGGTTTTAATGCCTTGGGTACAAAAAATATCTTTATGTGCAACAGGAACGCCTGTTAAAGCTGTCGCTTGACCTGCCTGACGTATCGCATCGGCTGCATCTGCCTGTGCCAGTGCTACTTCATTGGTCACGGTGACATAAGAGCGTACTTGCGGATCAATTTTGGCAATACGTTTTAAATAATGTTCTGTTAGTTCGCGAGAGGAGAATTTGGCTGCCGCTAAACCCTCAGAGATTTCACGAATCGATAAGCGATGTAAATCTGTCATGAGAAAAATTCTTTTACCTTTTTATGAAGTCAAAATGTAACAGCCGAATAAATTATTCAATCACACGTGGAACAAGGTACAAGCCATCCTGAACTGCAGGGGCAACAGCTTGATATTGCTCACGATGGTTCTGTTCGGTTACGACGTCTTCACGTAATGGTTGCGGGTGGTCAAATGGGCTTTTTAAAGGCTCAACGTCATCGGTATTTATGCCTTTTAAACTTTCCATCATGCCTAAAATTTTATTTAGACTTTGAGCATACTCAGCAGATTGCGTATCATTGAGTTTAAGACGGGCAAGATGGGCAATTGCTGAAACTGTTTGTGCATTTAAATCTGCAGAATGCTGAGCATCCGAGGTAGACATAACATCACCTAAAATCAGTATTAATAAAAAATTTCAAAATATCGTGCGTTATAATAAGCGATTGACTTGTTCAACGCACCACATTTAGTTAAAGTTGCCAACTTGCGTCCACATAAAGTTTAATCGAGAACGACTCCGTGATTCTAAAACGACTAATTGGCTTGTTTTCGCCAGACCTAGCCATTGATTTAGGTACAGCAAATACACTTATTTATGCGCCAGGACGAGGCATTATATTAAATGAACCGACGGTTGTGGCAATTCGTCACAGCGGTTCACAGAAAATTGTTGCCGCAGTCGGTCTTGATGCCAAACAAATGTTGGGTCGTACCCCTGCAAACATTTCTGCAATTCGCCCAATGAAAGATGGTGTCATCGCAGATTTTGAAGTGACTGAAACCATGCTGAACCAATTTATTGGCAAAGTGCATGAAAAGCGTTTATTCCCACCTGCACCGCGTGTCGTGGTGTGTGTACCATGCAAATCTACATTGGTAGAGCGCCGTGCGATTCGTGAAGCCGTGTTTAATGCGGGTGCACGTGATGTACGTTTAATCGAAGAACCAATGGCTGCTGCAATTGGTGCAGGCATGCCTGTAGAGCAAGCTTGCGGTTCAATGGTGGTAGATGTTGGGGGTGGCACGACAGAAATCGCGATCATTTCACTACAAGGTTGTGTTTATTCAGATTCTTTACGTATTGGTGGTGATGTGTTTGATGAGCAAATCATTAACTACGTGCGTAAGGCACATGGTTGTGTGATTGGTGAAACCACAGCAGAAACCATTAAGAAAGAAGTCGGCATGGCTTTGCCAGATGAAGGTGCTAAACCACTGGAAATTGAAGTGCGTGGTCGTAACTTGGCAGAAGGTGTGCCACGTGCCATTACTGTAACTTCTGATGAAATTACCCAAGCGATTTCTGATCCATTACAAAGCATTGTATCGGCAGTAAAATCTGCACTGGAACAAACGCCTCCTGAACTTTCCTCAGATATTGCAGAGCGTGGAATTGTGCTCACCGGTGGCGGTGCGTTATTGCGTAACCTAGACAAGCTTTTGGCACAAGAAACTGGCTTGCCTGTGGTAGTCGCAGAAGAACCATTAACTTGCGTTACCCGTGGTGGTGGCAAGGTCTTGGAATTCTTTGATAATCCAAACCACGATATGTTATTTGTTGGCTAATACATAGGATTCGGCGGTGCAAACAAATCTGTTTTCCAGACAACCGCCATCTTTTCGCTCTTTTATCATTGCGGTCATTACTTGTTTGGTCATTCTGTTCTTTAACTGGCGTGTACCGCATGTAATTCAACCTGCACGTGATGTTTTGTATGCGGCATATAATCCAATTTATGCCCTTGCAAGCTATCCTGTATTGTCGCGAGAATGGCTAAGTCAACAAAGTAAGTCTGAGGCTCAATTGCGTCGTGAAAATACCGCGATGCAGGCAGAGCTATTACAGGCTCAAGTCCGTTTGCAAAAATTATCTGAACTCTCTGCAGAAAATACCCGCCTGCGTGGTCTACTCGATACCCCTCTAATCATTGATGGACGCATGGAAATTGCCGAAGTGATTGGTACAGATGCCGATCCTTTGCGTCATATTATTGTGATTAACCGTGGTTCACAAAATCAACTCAAAGTCGGACAAACCGTTTTGGATGATAAGGGCATTATGGGGCAGATTATCGCTGTGTATCCACACAGTAGCCGTGTCATGTTGCTTTCCGATAAAGAACACTCGCTTTCAGTGCGTTTGGAGCATACAGGCATGCGTGCGATTGTGTCAGGTACGGGCGATTTGGGACGTTTAAAAATGGAATATGTGCCGACCAGTGCCAATATTCAGGTTGGTGAAAAGGTCTATAGCTCAGGCTTGGGTGAGCATTTTCCTGCAGGGTATTTGGTTGGAAGCATTACCAAAATCAGCCGACATAATTCTGGTGAGTTTGCACAAATTGATGTGATGCCTGCAGCACAATTGGCGGGTGGTCATCATGTGGTGGTGCTTTTCTCAGAATCTTTAGCGAAGGAGCAGCCAAATGCCAATCGCTAAAATTGGGCAAACTCGACTCGGACAAAACAAAAATAAAGATCCACTGTTGCCGATTATTTTTTCTGTCATAGCTGCATCCGTACTCATGGTGTATCCATTGTCTTATACAGGCTCGGGTTGGCGACCATTGTTTATGTTGATGGTGACTTTGTTTTGGGTGCTTGGGCAGCCAACTTGGTGTGGCATCTGGTTCGCCTTTGGTACAGGCTTGTTTGCAGACTTACTTCTCGATGCACCTTTGGGTATGAATGCCCTGAGTTTTGTGGTCATTACTTTTGTGGCGCGTTTCCTGACTCGCGAACGCCGTATTATGACGTTTGCGAATTTATGGGTCATCAGTGCAATCGCAATTTTGGCACACCTCGCCTTGATTTGGGTGTTGCAAGTCATGGGGGGAATTCAGTTCCCATTTGCGCGTCATTGGCAACCTTTGCTGAGTAGTATTTTACTCTGGCCTGTGCTGTATTATTTCTTGCGAAAATGGCGCATTTAATTCTCGCTTCAAGTTCACCGCGCCGTCGGGAACTCCTACAACAGCTCGGACTGGAATTTGAAATTTACAGTCCAGATATTGATGAATCTATTTTAGCGGGCGAAGACGTTGCCACCTATGTTGAGCGTTTGGCGTGTGCCAAAGCCGATGCTGTTTTGCAGCTATTTCCTGATGCTATGGTGTTAGCTGCTGATACCAGTTTGGGCGTAGATGGGCAGATATTGGGCAAGCCAGAATCCAAAGCACATGCCTTTGCCATTTGGTCACAACTTTCTGGTCGAAAACATGATGTTTTTTCAGGTGTTTGTGTGCGTACACAACAGAAAAAATCCAGTATAGTGGTACGTACACAGGTTGAATTTCAATCGCTTAGCTTAGATGATATGGAAAGTTACTGGGCAACAGGTGAGCCGATTGGAAAAGCGGGTGCTTATGCAATTCAAGGCATCGCAGCACGTTATATTCCGCGTATTGAGGGTAGTTATAGCAACGTTGTTGGCTTGCCGCTCTATGAAACCGTACAGTTATTACAGACAGTTAAGGTACTAAATTAACTGCTGCACAAAAATTTTTATAATGTTTTGAGTTTTATTATGTCTGACGAGTTGTTGATTAATGTCACACCGATGGAGTGTCGAGTGGCATTAATTCAAAACGGCACGGTCAATGAACTATTCATTGAACGTACCGCTAAGCGTGGTTTGGTGGGTAATATTTATAAAGGCAAAGTCGTGCGCGTGCTGCCAGGCATGCAAGCCGCCTTTGTCGATATTGGGCTGTCGCGTACCGCTTTTCTGCATATCAATGACATGATTTGGCCGCGCAGCCAACCTACACCGAATGTCTTTGAATTATTGCAGCCTGGGCAAATTCTAACCGTGCAAGTCATGAAAGACATGCTAGGTACTAAAGGCGCACGACTAAGCACGGATCTTTCTATTCCTTCACGTTATTTGGTTTTAATGCCGTATGGCAGTCATATTGGCGTATCTCAACGCATTGAATCGAATGAAGAACGTGAGCGTCTACGTGGCATCATCGAAACCATTCAGGCCGAGCATAAATTGCCAGGTTCGGTAATTGTACGCACAGCAGCTGAAGGTGTCGATGAAGCGGCCTTAGTGCAAGATATGTGTTACTTGGCAAAATTGTGGGAATACATTCAGCGTAAACAAAAAAGCATTGCTGTGCCTTCTCTAATTTTTGAAGAGTTACCATTGCCGCAACGCGTGATTCGTGATTTAGCGAATGATAACACCGCCAAAATATATGTCGATTCACGTGAAATTCATGCCAAATTAAAAGAATTTGTAGATGAGTTTGTGCCCAATATGCACAATCGCCTGATTCATTATCCAGGTGAGCGTCCACTGTTCGATTTATATAATGTCGAAGAAGATATTCAAAAAGCGTTGCAAACCCGTGTGGCATTAAAGTCGGGTGGTTATTTGATGATTGATCAAACCGAAGCTATGACCACTATTGATGTTAATACAGGTTCTTATGTCGGTGGTCGGACTTTAGAAGACACTGTATTTAAAACCAATATGGAAGCCACACAGGTCATTGCCCGCCAGTTACGTTTGCGTAATTTGGGCGGTATTATCATTATTGACTTCATTGATATGCAAGAAGCACAGCATCGTGATGAAGTCTTGAGTCAGTTTGAGCGTATGCTTGAACGAGATCATGCCAAGACCAAAATTACCCAAGTGTCTGAGCTGGGCTTGGTCGAGATGACCCGTAAACGTACCCGTGAATCTTTAGAACATTTACTTTGTGAAGCCTGTCCAACTTGTCAGGGGCGGGGCTATGTTAAAACAGCAGAGTCAGTTTGTTACGAAATTTTTCGGGAAATTTTAAGATATGCGCGTGCATTTGAATCACAACGTGGCTTTACTGTTGTTGCGCATCCATCGGTGATTGACCGATTGTTAACTGCAGAAGCGCCAGCAGTGGCGGATTTAGAGCATTTTGTTAGTCGTGTGATTAAATTTCAGGTGGAAAATTTATATACGCAAGAGCAATACGATATCATTCTGAGTTGAAATTGTAACAGGATATCGCTAAACAGTTGTTACATCTGAAATTTTACTTTTTTGAGCGAATTCTCAATACTAAGCATACAGCGTAGCCAAAGCCGAATATCTCCCTCGGTTTAGCAAATGAGGTATGTCATGGGTATGAGTGAAGTAGTAATTCAAAAGAGTTTAAAAGTGTTAGATCGTAAAGTGACACATAACGGTTATATTGTAGATGAGCAAGGTAAAGAAACTCAAATTACCACCGCAATGATCAGCGCAGTTTGTCAGCAATTATTAAAACAGTGTCGTACTATTCAAAAATAAGGGGCAGCAATTGCCCCTTAATTGATTCTGTTGAATTGTTTCTGATGGATTGACGTATCAATCCACGATTTTATTGACCCCTTCAGGCGCATCAATAATCTGTTCAAAACGCTGAATTTCATCTTCCAAGTGTTGCAATAAGTTTTGCATTTTTGGTAAGGCATGACGACAAGCAGTTAAACCTACTTCCAATTTGTCTAAATAGCTAGTCATGGTAATGTTTAAAGCTTGCCCATCTAATACAATTGAAGCAGGGTAAAGCGCATCTAGTTTTGCACCATTCCAATACAAAGGTTCAGTAGGGCCAGGTACATTGGAAATCACCAAGTTAAAGGCCTGACGCTTTGGCATAATGCCTGACAAAATATTTAAACCTGCAGCACCGTAAACAAAAGCACTATAGTTCATAATTTGATTGGCATTCATGCGTTTAAAACGCTGTTTAGCATTTTGTACACTGCGACGCACAATTTTTAAACGCTCAAGCGGATCTTCTTTGTGTGTACCTAAGTTGGCTAAAATCATGGTGATTCGATTGGATACTTCAGAATCATCATCACGAATAGAGGCAGGCACCATTGCAATGAGCGGTTTTTTAGGTAAGGCATATTGGCTGAGTAAGTATTCACGCAATGCGCCTGAGCAAATTGCCAGTACCACATCATTAATAGTTACGCCCAAAGCTTTGGCGATACGGCGCAAACGTGCGAACTCAAAAGATTGCGCAGCAAAACGACGTGAGGCGCTTACACGTTGGTTTAAAATGGTACTTGGCGCTTGGAAACTAGACACATAATCAGGGTTACGTCCCATATCTTTAGCAATAGTCTGTGATACTTCATAGACTGCGCGAGGAGTTGCTTCAACATGACCTTTAACCCCACCAAAAATTTTCTTTAAACGGCTGACTTTCGGTTCTTTCAGACGTTTAGTACGTGGACCTTCTACACACCAAGGCGGTACAATTCTTTTTGCATTTTCGTCGTGCGAAAGGGATTTTTCCACCAAACGCATGCCTGCAATACCATCTACCATGGCATGATGAATTTTAAAGTACATCGCAAAACGATTATCTTCAATGCCTTCAATAATATGGCAAGTCCATAAAGGTTTGGCGCGATCAATGAGTGAGCTATGTTCTTGTGAAATATAAGTCAATAATTCACGAATACGGCCTGGCTTTGGCAAGGCGATATGACGGAAGTGATGATCGAGATCGAATTCTTCATCTTCATCCCAAAATAGACCATTGAGCTTATTGTTAAACGGTGCTGCAATAGGCATTGACTTTGAATTGCGAATATCGGCAACCAAGTCTTGAATAAAAGTGTCTGGCGCATGTTCTGGAATTTGGAATAGGAATAATCCCCCCACATGCATGGGCTGTTGTCGTTTTTCGAGTGACAGGAAAATAAAATCAATAGGGTGTAATGGTCGCATATTCTGGATTGCCTCACTGCAATTTTACGCCTCTTCTTTGCTGAACAGGCTTTTTAAAGTTATAAAAGATTTAATTTCAGTATAGCTTTTTTATCAAACAAATACAGTGGTTTTTGCGCCATCATTCGTCAATAAAAATCACAGTAGGTGGGTGATTTTTATTGACCTTAATAAGGGGAGAGATTATTTCAGATTTCCTACATGCAGACCACATTCTTTGTGCGTTGCTTCTTCCCACCACCAACGACCTTCACGTTCATGTTGGTTTGGGAGCACAGGGCGGGTGCACGGTTCACAGCCAATCGAAATAAAACCTTTTTCATGCAAACGATTGTATGGAATTTCCATCATGCGAATGTAATTCCACACGTCACTGCTTGACCAGTTTGCCAGTGGATTATATTTGATTAATTGCTTGGCTGGACCTGAAAAGCCTAAATCTGCTTGTATGACAGGAATATCTTGGCGTGTACCCGGGCTTTGGTCTTTACGTTGTCCTGTAATCCAACCATCTAAAGTTGCCAGTTTTTTGCGTAAAGGTTGAACTTTACGAATTCCGCAACATTCCTGATGTCCATCTTCAAAAAAGCTAAATAAGCCTTTTTCTTGTACCAATTGTTGGACTGCTTCGGTTTCAGGAAAGCAAATTTCGATCTCAATATTATAATATTTGCGTACAGTTTCTAAAAATTGATAGGTTTCAGGATGCAAACGTCCTGTATCTAAACTAAATACACGAAATGGCAAACCTAAATTGGATGCCATATCAATTAGCACCACATCCTCTGCACCTGAAAATGAAATTGCGACTTCACCTTGCTGACTCAAAGCAAGCTTTAAGATGTCACTTGGTGATTTATCTGCATATTCAGTCGCGAGTGCATCAACAATGTCTATGGTGGGAATGGTATGCATAAGTCTTCCTGCAGTCGGCTTGAGGGCTAATCTTTATACTTGAGTGGATTATTTTAATGGAATTCCTAATAAGGTCTTATCACTAAAAAATAAATGCTTATGAATGAAATAGATTTAAAAAAGATCAAGGCAAATACCAAATCTTCGGCTATGATAGGAAAAAATTTTTAATGGTATTTTGGGAGAACCCATGGAAATCGTATGTCTTGATCTTGAAGGTGTGTTAGTTCCAGAAATTTGGATTAACTTTGCTAAAAAAACTGGCATTAAAGAACTTGAAGCAACTACACGTGATATTCCTGACTACGATGTGTTGATGACTCAGCGTTTAAATATTCTAAAACAGCATGGCTTGGGGTTGAATGATATTCAAGCGGTGATTGCGGATATGGGGCCATTTCCTGGCGCGAAAGAGTTTGTAGAGTGGGTGAGCACACACTTCCAATTGATTATTCTTTCAGACACGTTCTACGAGTTTGCACATCCGTTGATGAAGCAGTTGGGTTGGCCAACTATTTTCTGCCATAAATTGGAAACTGATGAAAATGGCATGATCACTGCGTATAAATTACGTCAACCAGATCAAAAACGTCAGGCAGTTAAAGCACTACATGGTTTAAATTTCCGTGTGATTGCTGCGGGTGATTCGTATAACGATACGACTATGCTTGGTGAAGCAGACAAAGGTTTCTTATTTGATGCACCTGAAAATGTGATTGCAGAATTCCCACAATTCCCTGCAATTCATGGTTATGCAGCATTAAAAGAAGCAATTCGTGGTGCTTCAGTACGAGATATTCCAGCTTAATCTGAAGCTGAATACAATAAAGGGCATCATTTGATGCCCTTTGTTTTTATGCGATATTAACAGTGCATTGATTTAGAAGCGGTAGCCGATTTTTAGACCATAACCCAAAGCATAGTTGTCTTCAAATTCACCAACGTTTGTTGTACCCGTACGTGCAGTGGCATCACCCAACCAGAAGTATTTTACGCCAGCTTGAATAAAATAGTTTTCCGCTGGGCTGTATTGACCACCTAAGCCAACGCTCCAATAACCCTCAGTCGGGCCTAAAGTGGTGACCGGGTTACCCGCACCAGAGTCATAACCTACAGAAGCAGAACCAGACCAATGACTATTAAACTTGCGACCCACGCCTACGGTTGCAGACCATTGATCATCTGAATAGTCAATAAGGTTATTGCCAGAAGCTGAATTTAAAAACTTTGGTGTGACCGCAAATTGATCCCAATGTACCCAACGGATATTGGCAAAAGCTAAAGTGTTGGCTGCAACACCTGTTTGAAAATCAATGTTTACTGATTGTGGGGTTATGGCATCAAGTTGTGATTCTACATTTAACATTGGCATTAACTTGTGTGTCTCTACCGATTTAGCTTTATGCTTGATTTCGGAGCGATAAGTTACTGATGTTTTAAGTGCGATTTCAGGGATTTGATAAGCAAAGCCTGCGAGCCAACCAAAAGCCTCTTCTTCATGTATTTTAATGTCATAGCCACTTAAAACTTTAGTTGGGTCTTTAGGTGATATATAGGCTTGACCACGTAGGGAGATATCTGCTTCAACAGTTTGCCAAACAGGACCTGCGTAGAAATTCCAGTTTTCTGTAGGTTGGTAACCAATTAAAGCCGTGAGATTGTGTGTTTCAACTTCAACTTTTGTGCCTTCAATTCCATTAGTAAACATGCTCTGTTCTAGGCTATACATCGCATCTGCACCAAATGGTTGGTCATATAAAAGACCTAAAGAAATATGTTCAGTCGCTTGTACTTTAATTGCTGCAGAAGGGAAGTAATAGTCTTCTGCCATATCAGTCACATTTAACTGACTTGATTTTACTGTTGGATCTAAAACAGAAATACCTGCTTCTGCATAATTCCCCGGTTGTAAAAAGACAGAAATAGACTGACCAGAACGGTCTAAACCAGCAGCAAACGCAGGTGTAAGTGGGAGAGTACTAAGTAAAATAGCAGAATAAATTTTATTGAGCTTCATGGTACGTTCCCTGATGCCATCTGTAACAAAAATGTGCTGGGAAAGTAACATAAATACAAAAAGAGTAAATGCTCAACTACGGCTGTAAAATGAACTGAAAAGTTAAAAAATGTACTTGTATAGAGTAAAAACACTAGAAAAAAATATTAATTTTATGATTTATATAGATTTATTTTTTAATACTGAGAGGTTGGTTGAATATTATGCAAAATGTTTAAGTGTTTGTTTATTGCTCAAATGAATCACAAGTGTATAAAAAAGAGCGTAGATGCATTGTTGAAAATGAAAAAACCATCTTTACAGATGGTTTTTTCATTATTAGTAATTAGAACTTGTAGCCCATTTTTAAACCATACGCGATGGCGTGGTTATCTTTAAATTCAGCAACATAGTTTGCTGTGTCAAATTGAGCAGCAGATTGAGCTTTAGCATCGCCTAACCAGAAGTATTTTACACCACCAGCAATGAAAGTTTGTGGTGTTGGGCTAAATTGAGCACCTAAACCAAGATTCCAATAACCCTCTGTAGGACCAAGAGTTGTTATAGGATTACCGGCACCAGAATCCCAACCTACAGAAACGTTACCCGCCCATTGATCATTCAATTTACGCCCAACACCTACGTTTGCTGACCATTGGTCATCTGTGTATGCAACAAGATCAAAACCATCTTGTTTTCCAGTGCTTGCAGCTACAAGAGGGTGTTCAGCTGCTTTACCGAATGCATAAGGACGAATCGAGAAATCTTTCCAGTTCACCCAACGTACATTTGCAAATGCTACAGTGTTTGCCATGATGCCGGTTTGAAAATCTAGGTTAACTGATTGGGGAGTGGTAATTTCTGTTTTGCCTAAGCCATTATTTATATTGATCAGAGTGCCAGCATTTTGACCAAATGCTGCAATTGAGCTTTCGTCAACAGTAGTTTTATGATCAATTTCAGAACGGTAAGTGACTGATGCTTTCAAAGCAATTTCTGGAATTTGATACGCAGCGCCAGCTAACCAGCCAACATCGCCAGTTTCTTTAATGCTGGCATTATAGCCACCAAATGCTGTACTGCCACCGTATGCAAGACCACGGAGTTGAACATCACCTTCAACTGTTTGATAGACAGGACCAGCATAAAAATTAAAATTTTCAGTTGGTTGATAACCAAATATCATTGAAATACTTTGCGTTTTGACTTCAACTTCTGTTGACTCAGTACCATTATGAAAAAGGCCTACACCACCAGCAGCAACTGATACTGTATCAGATAGTGAGTAAGTAGCATCTGCACCAAATGGTTGGTCGTAAAGTAAACCAAAAGAAAAATGATCTGTTACTTGTAGTTTTAGTGCAGCACTTGGGAAGTAATAATCATCGCCCATGTCACTTAGGTTAGTATTTTGTAAGCCAATCGCACTTGGAGGTGCTGCGCTTGGTGAATATCCATTACGTACTTTACCTGAGACATTTGGATCTAGTACAGAAATACCTGCTTCAAAGTAGTTACCCGGTTGTAAGAACGCAGCCATAGATTGACCAGAACGATCTAGAGCTGCAGCAAAAGCACCTGTCATTGGTACAGTTGCTAAAATCATTGCTGTGCTTAGTGCTTTTAATTTCATTATACATTTCCCTTGGGCTATAAAGTCTTTTATGACAGTTTTTGTTGATGCTTTAAGCTTTCATCTAGGATGATTTCGGCTTGTATTCACCGAGACCATTTGTTACTCCATGTGACAAAAATATCACAATTAAAATAAGAGTAAATGCTCTAGAACAAACTATTCAGTATAAAAATTAAACCAAATAGAGTATTTGTTCTAATAAAGAGGTGTTTTTTTTTCATTAGTATTTGATAAATAAGAAATAAAATTAATAAATTTGAATTTGGTAGGGTGTTTCTGATTGATTAAAAAAAATACTATTTTTGTGGTAAAACCCATTGTCGCTTGGTGTATTACGCAATAATGGGACAGATTAACGTGGGGTTTTTCCAAGCTTTGCCAAAAGAATGACAGGAATCAGCCCAACCAATACAATTAGTAAAGCTGCTACTGCGCCATCTTCATAAGTGCCCCTAGAGGCTTCTGCATACAATTGGGTAGCGAGCGTTTCCATATTTAAAGGGCGGAGCAATAAAGTTGCTGGCAGCTCTTTCATACAATCTACAAAAATTAATAAAGCTGCAGAAATAATGGCAGGACGCAATAATGGCAAGTGCACACGCCATATAATCGCAAAGCTGTTTTGTCCTAAATTACGTGCAGCATCATCAAAAACACCATGAATACGGTTATAGCCTGACTCAATGCCACCTACTGAAATAGCTAAAAAACGCACAGCATAAGCATAAATAAGGGTAAAACTGGTGCCGAGGAATAATAAACCTGTGTGTATCCCTAATTTAAATTCTAAAAAGTCGGCAATGGTATGATCAATTTTACCCAAAGCCAGCATGAGACCAATCGCTAAAACGGTTCCTGGAATGGCATAACCTAAGCTAGAAATGCGGCTAAACCAGTTGTGTTTGCTAAAACGTGCAGCACTGACAATAAAGAAGCCAATCAAAATGGTGACGATGGTGGCAATACTGGCAAGCGTCAGTGTGTTGATGGATGCTTGGATCAGATAATCTGAGAACCCTGCATATTGAATACGTTTATAGGATTCGACCAATAAATGACTGGTTGGAATTAAAAAGCCAATACAAACAGGAATTAAGCCCAAGCCTAGTAACACAAGCGCTTTAAGCCCTTTGACCGATTGTGCAGGCATCAAGCGGCTACGTTGTGCAGAGTTCATATAGCGCTGTTTACGTCGTCCTAAACGCTCTACTAAAACTAATAGAGTAATGATCATCAACATGAAAATGGCAATTTGCGCTGCGCCAGCCAAGTCAGATTGATTGGTCCAGGTTGAATAAATCGACAAAGTTAAGGTTTTAATACCTAAAAATTCTGTTGCGCCAATATCATTAATGGTTTCCATTAAAACCAGACTGGTACCCACAGCAATCGCAGGACGTGCTAATGGAATCGCAACACGTAAAAACACTTGATCGGGTTTTAATCCTAATGTACGTGCTACCTCAATTAAACTGGCCGATTGCATCAGAAACATTGCACGGGTACTTAAATACACATACGGATACAGCACAAAGCTAAGCAAGAAAATGCCGCCCCAAACGCTACGAATATTGGGAAACCAAAACTGTTGTAATTCTAAATTAAACCCATCGCGCAGAATGCTTTGCACAGGACCAATAGGATGCAAAATGTCGATATAACTATACGCAATAATATAAGTTGGTACAGCTAAAGGCAGCAGTAAGGCCCAATCTAAAAATGCACGACCTCGGAATTGATACGCTGTTACAATCCATGCGCTGCCTGTACCAATCAGGATGGTGAGAATTCCCACACCCAACAATAAAATCCCTGTTTCTGCCAACGTGTGTGGAATTACATAACGCAGCAGATGCCCCCAAATTTCACTATCACCTTGTAATGCTGTCCAAATTAAAGCGACCACAGGTAAACAGGCGAGTAGCGTCAATAACCCACTGAGCGAAAATAAAAAATTAAATTTATTTTTAAGCATTGCAATAGAGGCACTAAATAAGGGGGGGAGGGAACAGTTGCGCATCTTACAGTGCAAAGCGCTGCACTGTAAGACAAAAGCAGAAAATTTTAGCGGTTAAACTGGACTTTATCGACCAATAAGTTGGCGGCTTTACGGTGACGTGCAATATCGCTTAAACGAATTGAATCAATATTCAGTTTGCCAAAACTAGCGATAATCGGGTCAATTTTCACTCCAGGTTTGACAGGGTATTCAAAGCCGTTTTGTGCGTAGATGGCTTGCGCGTGATCAGAAGCTAAAAACTCGAGCAACTGTACCGCTTCTTTACGGTTTGGTGCATGTTTAGAAACCACTGCACCCGATACGTTTACATGCGTTCCACCATTTTTAAAGCGTGGTAACACGACATTAATCGCATTGCCCCAACGTTGTTGTTCGGCATCACCTGTACGCATGGTGCCTACATAATAAGTGTTGGCAACGCCAATATCACAAATTTTGCCTAAAATATCACGTGCCACATCACGGTCACCACCACTGGCTGGGCGAGCTAAATTAGCTTTTACACCACGCAACCAAGTTTCAGCTTGTTTTTCACCGTGATGGGCAATATAAGCCGCAATCAAAGCAGTGTTATATGGATGGCTGCCTGAGCGAATACAGATTTTATTTTTCCATTTGGGATTAGCTAAATCTTCATAAGTAATCGCATTTAATGGTGTACGGTCTTTAGAGGCATAGACTGCACGTGCACGCATCGACAAGGCATACCAGTGACCATTGGCAGCACGTAAATTGGCAGGAATTGCGCTATTTAAGGTTTTAGAACTCACGCGCTGAGTTAAACCACTTTCAACCAAATCAACCAAATTGCCAAAATCTACAGTCAGCATAACGTCGGCAGGGGAGCGACGACCTTCTGCTTTCACCCGTTCTAATAAACCATCTTTAATAAAAACCGTATTCACTTTTACCCCAGTTTTTTGGGTAAATTCAGTCAATAAAGTTTGAATGAGCACAGGCTCACGTGTGGTGTATAAATTGACTTCCGCTGCTTGTGCGACACTCGCACCAAATGCAAGTAAACCTGTAACAAGCAATGATATTTTAGACAGTGGTTTCATGCAGTAATCCTAATTAAAAGTTTGAACTGAAAATCTAAACCTGAACAGCGGTATGAGTAGAAGACGATGTGGTGGTTGAGTGCTCATCAGCAGCCAAGAAATAACAGTTGTTTAAATCGACAGAAACATAGACCTGTTCAGAAGGTTGAATATCTTGAAGGTGATTCACTTGTGCCAAAAGCGTGAGATCATGATCGCGTAGTTTTAGACGCAGTTGTTGCGCATGCCCCATAAAACTGGATGACACAATGCTTGCTGGCAAGGCATTTTCACTTGGTGTTTGACTGACATGCAATTGATGCGGACGGAAGCAGCAAACTATTGAATCTTGAGGGTTTGCATGTTCTGGTAAATCAATCTTGCCAAATACTGTGTGAATTTCTTGGTGATTGATTTGCACTGGAATTTCATTCAACGAAGAAAAATAACGTGCAGCAAACAATGTTTTCGGCTGTAAATAAAGTTGTTTGGGTGAACCAATTTGAATAACTTGCCCTTGATGCATCAAAATAATTTGATCAGCAATTTGCAGTGCTTCTTCTGGATCGTGTGTCACGATAACGGTAGTTGTTGCAGTTTGTTTGAGCAGTTGAATGGTGTTTTGACGAATTTGATCTCGCAGACGATGATCCAAATTTGAAAAAGGTTCATCCATTAACAACACTTGTGGTTCTGGTGCTAAGGCGCGAGCTAAGGCGACTCGTTGTTGCTCGCCCCCCGAAAGTGTATATGGATAGCTGTCTTGATGGTGCAGCATGGAAACATGCGCTAAAGCTTGTTTGGCGATTGCTTCCCGCTGCGCTTTGGGAAATTTCTTTAAGCCAAAAATAACATTGTCTAACACACTTAAATGCGGAAAAAGTGCGTAATCTTGAAAGACTAAACCAATATGGCGAGCTTCTGCAGGAATCTGCGCATGTTCACTCCACAAGGTATTCTGTTCTAGTTGAATTGTGCCGCTGCTAGGTGTTTCCAAACCTGCAATCAGACGCAGCATCGTGGTTTTGCCACAGCCTGAATGACCTAATAAACATATAATTTGTCCACTCATTGCCGACCATGTTGCTTGTTGTACTGCAAAACGCGCGCCAAACTTTTTACTGAGCTGTTGGATCGTCAAGATATTGGCAGGTTGAGCAGCGTACGCATTCATAGTTCATTCACACGACAAATTTTGTGCTCAAATAATAACTAAGAATTCTTCTCATGTAGAGTCTTTTTATCATTTAGAGTGTAAATCATGCGGCTTTTGATACAAAAAAGTTGAAATATCCACTTAAACAATAGGTTTGAATTAAAGTTATTATCAATGTAACGCTTTATTTAGGGGGCAAAAGGGTATGTTGCACTGAAAAGCAAAAAGTTATTGCCGAAGCAATAACTTTTTAGTTTTTAGAAATATATGCTGTATAAATTAAGATTTTTTAGCATTCAGCACTTTAAATAAAATGTACATCAAAACCACCCACACAGGAATTATAATGACTGACTCTTTAAAGCCTTGAGTCCACATAATATAAAGTACCACTGCAATAAACGCTAAAACCAAATAGTTGCTGAATGGTGACCAGAGTGCAGGGAACTTGGTTGGAATCGCTAATTTTTTTAATGTGCTAGTAAATTTGAGGTGGGTCAAACTGATCATTGCCCAGTTTAAAACCAATGCACCCACGACAATATACATAAGGTGGCTTAAAGCTTCTTCGGGTACAAAGTAGTTCAACAATACACAGCCAAAAATTAACACCGCAGAGAATAATACTGCTGGAATTGGCACACCTTGTTTATTCACTTTCAGGAAAATCTTTGGTGCATTACCTTGTTTGGCTAAACCAAAAAGCATACGACTGTTGGCATACATACCACTGTTATACACAGAAAGTGCCGCAGTCAAAATCACGAAATTTAGTAAGTGGGCTGCCCATTCAATGCCCATTTGACTAAAGATCATCACGAATGGACTTTTATCTAAACCACCTAAATCTAACTGATTCCACGGCACTAATGACAATAGAATGGTGAGTGAGCCGATATAGAAAATCAGAATACGGAACACAACTTGGTTAATGGCTTTAGGAATGGTTTTTTCAGGATCTTGTGCTTCTGCGGCTGCCATACCAATCAACTCAATGCCACCAAAAGCAAACATGAGGAATGCTAACATAAAGAACAGACCTTCAAAGCCATTCGGGAAGAAACCACCATGTGCCCAAAGGTTACTGAATGATGCGGTTGAATTGGCATCTGCAGAAAGTAAGAGATATAAACCAAAGACAATCATTGAAATCACAGCAGCGACTTTAATGATTGCTAGCCAAAACTCTGATTCACCGTAAAACTTTACATTGCCCAAGTTAATAATGGTAATTACAATGAAAAAGAACAGTGCCGAAGTCCAAGCAGGAATATGGGGCCACCAATAGTTAATATATTTAGCCACTGCAGTAAGTTCTGCCATTGCCACCAAAATATACAAAATCCAGTAGTTCCAACCTGCTAAAAAGCCGGGGAATTTACCAGCATATTTATAGGCAAAGTGACTGAATGATCCTGCAACGGGCTCATGAACAATCATTTCCCCCAATTGTCGCATAATTAAAAATGCAATAAGACCACCAATGGCATAACCCAAAATAATAGAAGGGCCAGCAGATTGGATGACCTGCGCGGAACCTAAGAATAAGCCAGTACCAATTGCGCCACCCATGGCAATCAATTGAATATGGCGGTTCTTTAAGCCACGCTGAAGTTGTGAAGACTTGTTGTTCAAAGTATTCAGCCCGACAATGAAAAAGTGACAAGATTGTAATAGATCAAATTTCATTAGCCTAGTAGCTAGGTAGTTATGAGTTAAATTTATGTAAATTATAAAAATAAGTTTATTGGTTTTTTATTTTAAAAATTAGTATAATCAATATATTAATTTTATTTCTACCTTATAAATCAAGATGACTGGTTAGGGTAAATTTTACCAAATGTTGTTTTTTTATACTTAAGTCAAGACCACGATACCTTTTGAATAAAAACCGTTATCATGCAAAAAGGTCTTTTTATATGGCCATAACAATCAGAAAACAAGGGAATAAAATTCATGCGTTTTGCACCACAAGTTAAAATTCCAGCGACTTATATGCGCGGCGGTACCAGTAAAGGCGTATTTTTTAAACTTGATGATTTACCTGAAGCAGCGCAGCAGCCAGGGAGAATTCGAGATCAAATTTTATTGCGCGTCATTGGCAGTCCAGACCCTTATGCCAAGCAAATTGATGGAATGGGCGGTGCAACTTCAAGCACTAGCAAAACGGTAATTCTGGCGAAAAGTACGCAGCCTGATCATGATGTTGATTATCTGTTTGGACAGGTTTCAATTGATCAGCCATTTGTAGATTGGAGTGGTAACTGCGGTAACTTGACAGCTGCAGTCGGTGCGTTTGCGATTAGTAATGGCTTAGTCGATGCCAGTAAAATTCCCCAAAATGGCATTTGTACCGTACGCATTTGGCAAAAAAATATTGAAAAAACCATTATCGCGCATGTGCCTATGACGCATGGTCAGGTGCAGGAAACGGGTGATTTTGAGTTAGATGGTGTGACTTTTCCTGCTGCAGAAGTACAAATTGAATTTTTAGACCCTGCCGATGATGGCGAAGAAGGAGGAGCAATGTTCCCCACTGGAAATGTGGTGGATACTTTGCATGTGCCAGATATCGGAACATTTCAAGCGACTTTTATTAATGCGGGTATTCCCACAATTTTCCTCAATGCAGAAGAAATTGGTTATACGGGCACAGAACTGCAAGATGCAATCAATGGTGATGCGCAAGCTTTGGCTCGTTTTGAAACTATTCGCGCTTATGGAGCTAAACAAATGGGGTTGATTCAGGAAATTGCTGAAGCTGAAAAACGCCAGCATACGCCAAAAATTGCCTTTGTTTCTGCGCCAAAAAGTTATGTATCTTCAAGTGGCAAACAGATTCAGGCTGAAGATACAGATTTGTTGGTACGTGCATTGTCGATGGGTAAACTACACCATGCCATGATGGGCACAGCAGCTGTCGCAATTGGTACAGCTGCAGCTATTCCAGGAACACTGGTCAATTTGGCTGCAGGCGGGGGCGAGCGTGAAGCTGTTCGTTTTGGACATCCATCAGGTACGCTTCGTGTGGGTGCGCAAGCTGTGCAGGAAAATCGACAATGGCAAGTGAAAAAAGCTGTGATGAGCCGTAGTGCACGTGTATTAATGGAAGGTTGGGTGCGCATACCTGCGGAAACGTTAGAATAAGTTTTGCTTCGAGCAAATATTAGCTAGCTACATACAGCCTCTATTTCGATAGGGGCTTTTTTATGGCTGAAATGTTATATCGGTTCAGCTAAAGCTTAAAAAACTTTGAATTATAGGTACAATGCAGCTACACAGGCAGCTTACTGCCTATTAGACATGAATCAATCACTCGAGGCGAATGTGTCATCACTTCACGATTTACAGGCGCATGCATTAACCGCAGCCCAACAACGTATTCAGCAAGACTTGCTTACCGCTTTAGAGGCTTTTGCATTGCCAGAACCGTTAAAGTCTGCCGTGCATCATGCCGTCATGTTGGGTGGAAAACGTGTTCGTCCTGCCTTGTGTTATGCCACTGCAGCATTAAGACCGAATCAAAATTCTGCTGCGGTACGCCGTGCTGCGGTTGCGATTGAACTCATTCATTGCTACTCATTGGCACATGATGATTTGCCATGTATGGACAATGACTTATTGCGTCGTGGCCAACCGACATGTCATGCAGCGTTTGGTGAAGATACTGCGTTGCTGGCAGGTGATATTTTGCAGTCGATGGCATTTGAGATTTTAGGCAGCCGTTTGTTTGATCAGTCTGCTGCGGTAGATCAGGGCATTGTGCTCAAACAGATGCAAATTTTAGCCACCGCTTCTTCAAAAATGGTGTGTGGTCAGGTTTTAGATTTGCAGTCTGAAGGTAAACAGGTAGATCAGGCGACTTTGGAAAATATCCACCGTAACAAAACAGGTGCGTTAATTTCAGCAGCCGTGATGATGGCGGCTGTGACCGTGTTTGATGGACGAGATAAAGCGATTCCGCAATTGCGTGAATATGCGCAGGCGATTGGTTTGGCCTTTCAGGTACAAGATGATATTTTAGATATTATTTCGGATACAGAAGTATTGGGTAAAACTGCAGGGAAAGATCAAGAAGTTGAAAAATCGACTTATCCTGCACTTATGGGCTTGGAAAAAGCACAAGCTTATGCACAAGAATTGCACGATCAAGCCTTTGCTGCATTAACATATTTTAAAAGCGACAACGTCTTAGAGTTACAGCAGATTTCAGAGTTTTTATTGTCACGTAAAAGCTGAATTATTTTAGATAAGGGACTTATGGCTCCCGATACTCAAAAGCGAGCAGATGCTCGCTTTTTTGTGCTTTGTGGAAAGTGTTAACCGTTTTAAGCGACATACTAGACTTCTTGCGTTAGTCAAATTTTAAGCAGTCAAAAGCTATATTTTATAAGGTTTTAGCCAATTCAAAAATTAGATAAAACTATACTTTCGCAAGAGGTCTACTTTAATGCAGATTCTATACGGCTTTATTCTTGCAGGGTTGCATCAGGTGGCAAAATTGCTTTGCCTTGTTTTAAGCTGTCTAAAGCCTCACGGTTAAAATCGACCAATAAAGAATTGTTTTGTGGATCAATCGCATAACGACTAATTAATTTTTGATCGCCCTGTAGGGTTTCTAGACGGTATTCATCTGCAATATTCATAATACCGTCTAAATTAATGGTGGCAGATGCTTTGTCTTGGCGAAATAATTCATAAATATCACGCAGGTCAAAAATTGCATTTTGTGCATCAGGATGCTTTTCAAAATAATTTTGCAAATGACGAATAAATAATTGCGCAAACATAAAGTAATTTGGTTTGTGGGTATAGTCTAAGCTCATGTGTTTACTCCTTATTATTCAAATTTTTAATGCTTACTAGGAATAGCACACTCTGAGTGAAAAATTAAAGAAACTCAGAGCTTAAGTTGCAAAAAATACACAAACTTTAATGTGGCTTAAACTAAGCTGAAACTTAAAGTTGCGATGATCTCGCTATAAATTTAAAAACTTGGCAACGAACTGCTCAATTGGTGTTTTGGAAAAAATAATCACAACTAGCTTATCTATTTGTTAAAGCGATCAAAGAGCCCTGCGGAGTAGTGGAATTCTAAAATATCAAGTATTTGAATAAAAAATCATCCGAAAGACTAAGACGTATAAGCTAGCAAGTGAAATCATAAATCAGGTACAATTGGCGTGATTAATTTTGTGTTTGGTGTATTTGAAGGCCAATACATACATTCTTTGTTAATA
>ERZ650312.429-NODE-429-length-23246-cov-8.087620_pt1 | contig 23246 bp, 16 predicted proteins | sample MGYA00376248_ERZ650312 | MGnify/ENA primary metagenome ERZ650312 (study PRJEB26733, sample SAMN07839316) | wastewater metagenome | biome: urban; feature: wastewater treatment plant; material: waste water | place: USA: North Carolina | collected 2016-07-28 ... | reverse complement strand
GTTGAAAACCCAACAAGCCCACAGGCCGTCTGAAACGTTGGGTTTATCAACCCGATCTATTCCGTTATAGAGCATAGTTTTGTATCACTTTTTCTTGTATTCCACTATAGTACGGCAAGGCGAGCCAACGCAGTTAGGTTATTTTTTTGGATTGGTATGATTTATTTGAATGGGCATAAAACTTTTCAGACGGCCTGTGCAAAACAAAAGCCCGCAGCATATTGCAGCGGGCTTTTGTTTTGCAGCCTCTGCTTTAGCGCTCGCGCAGGGCTTGTTTCATGCGGGTGATCGGTTTGATTAGGTATTGGAAGACGGTTTTTTCACCGGTTTTCACATCCACCGTGGCCACCATGCCCGGGATAATCGGCATGTCTTTGCCGTTTTTATCTTTCAGGCTGTTGCTGTCGGTTTGCACCAAAATGCGGTAATACACTTGGTTGGGATCAAGCTTCAAATCATTGGCGCGCGGCTGGTTGTTGTTGCTCATGGTGTCGGGGCTGATGAGCGTTACCTTGCCGTCGAGGCCGCCATAAATCGCGTAATCATAAGCGCTGATTTTCACCACCGCAGGCAGGCCGGGGCTCATAAAGGCCACGTCTTGCGGGCGGATATAGGCTTCAACCAATAATTTATCGTCCAGCGGCACAATGGTGAGGATATCCTGCCCCACATTCACCACGCCGCCCACGGTGTTGATTTCGATGTTTTTCACAATGCCGCGCATCGGGGCGCGTATCAGCGAGCGGTCGACCGGGTCGGCGCGCATGGCCATATTTTCTTTGGCTTGAGCCAATTCGGATTCGGCCTGCACCAATTCGTTGTTGGCATCGGCCATATAGCGGTTGCGCCGCTCGGCGATTTGCAAAGCCAAATCGCTCGATTCGCGTTGCATACGCAAAAGCTCCACTTCGGAAACCACGCCTTGAGCCACCATCGGGGCGGTGATGCTGATTTCTTTATCCAGCGTGGCTTTGCTGATGCTCAATCCTTGAATCGCGTCCACAACGGCGCGACGGCGCGCCACAAAAGCCGCATGTTCGCGCTGTTTCAATTCGTTGCTGATGCCTTTGGGAAAGCTCAATTCGGTGCCGTAGGCTTCTGCTTTGAGCCGTGCCACCATGGCCTCAAGGTTTTGCACTTTGGCTTCGCTCTCGCGCCAGATGGCAGAGCTGCGGGTGTCGTCCAGCTTGAGCAAAATTTGGTCTTTTTCTACAATTTCGCCCTCTTTCACTTTCATTTCCATGATGATGCCGGGGTCGATGCTTTGCACCACCTGCTCGCGGCTGCTCGGTATCACATTGCCTTGGCCGCGGGTAACTTCTTCAATCGGGCTGTTATACGCCCAAATAACGAACACCACCAAAAAGATGAAAAAAAGCATGATCACCCAAAATTGTCCGCTGTGCTTTTCTTTTTGCAAAGCGGCATTGAGGTCGTTGACCAATGCAAGATCTTTGGATTTAACGTTGTTTTCGCTGCTCATAATGTTTGGCTACCTTACTTTATTGCTTTCAGGCCGTCTGAACCGGCTCTTGGTTTATTGTATCCGGGCGGCTTAGCCGGCCGCGCCTGCCTGCGGTGCCGGCACTTGCGCGGCGGCAGCCGGTTTGGCGGATTGGGCTTCGTTTTGCATCAGCTTTTGCAGCACCAAATCGCGCGGGCCGTCCATCACCACTTTGCCGTTGTCCATCACGATAATGCGGTTAACGATTTGCAAAACCTGCGGGCGGTGGGTTACCACCACCATGGTTTTGTCTTTGCTCCATTGCGCCACAGCATTCAAAGCCATGCGTTCGGTGGCCTGATCCAAGCCGGTGGTGGGTTCGTCCAGCAGCACCACTTTGGGATGGCGCAAAGTCATGCGCGCCAAAGCGATAATCTGTTTTTGCCCGCCCGACAAACCCAAGCCGTCTTCGCCCAAGGGCATATCGAGGCCGCGCGGGTGGTTGCGGATGATGCGGTCGAGGCCGAAGCGCTTTAAGGCCGCCAGCAATTCCTGATCGGTGGAATAGCCGTCAAAGCGCGCCAAATCCATGTTTTCACGCAAAGTGCCCAAAAACAGGCGCGGCTGCTGGCTCAGCAACACCACTTCGCTGCGCAGGAAATTCGGGTCGAGCTGGCGCATATCCACGCCATCCAGCGTGATGTTGCCTTTGGCCGAATCATAAAGGCCGCTGGCAAGCTTGAGCATGGTGGATTTGCCGCTGCCGATGCGGCCGAGCACGCCCACTTTTTCACCGGGGCGGATATTGAGCTTCAAATCGCTCACGGCTGCGCCGGTTTCTTCTTGATATTGAAAAGAAACATTATCGAAAGCAATGCCGCCTTCCACACGGTCAAGCGTGATGTATTTGCGCTCAGGGTCACGCTCAATCGGCCGCTGAACGATATTGTTCACTCCTTCGAGCGCCAACTTCGCCTGTTGGAAGCGCGTGGCCAAACCGGCAATCTGCGACAAAGGCGAAAGCGCGCGGCCGGATAAAATCACGGCGGCAATCAGCGCACCCATGGTGATGCGTTCGGCCGGATTTTCGGCATGAATGAGATAAGTGCCGAGCAATACCAAGCCCACGGTATTGAGCTGCTGCATACCGATGGTAAAGTTAATCATAAAATTGCTGGTATCTTTCACCTTGATTGAGGCTGCTGAAGTTTTGGCGGTGTATTCATCCCAACGTTGCTGTGCCCATGAAGTGGCATTATTGGTTTTCAGGGTTTCGATACCTTCAATGGCCTCCACGGCCAGCCCGGAGCGTTGCGACGATTCTTTCATCGATTCGTTGATGTGGCGCGAAAGTGGGCGCTGCACCAAAAAGCCGACAATAATCACAATCGGAATGATGGTGAGCGGAATCAAAGCCAGCTTGCCGCCGATAATCGCAATCACGGTAACAAACAGCAGCAAAAACGGTAGATCTACCAAAGTAAGCAAGCTGGCGCTGGTCATAAATTCGCGCACGGCTTCAAATTCGCGCAAATTGTTGGCATAAGAGCCGGAAGAAGCCGGCCTATCGGCCAGGCGCAGCGCCAACACGCGGCGGAACAGCGCCGAGCTGATGATCAGATCAGCCTTTTTGCCGGCAATATCGGTAAGATGGCCGCGTATCATTTTGGCGGCAAATTCAAAGGCAATGGCCAAAAACACACCGATGCTCAGCACCCACAGCGTTTCATAAGCTTGGTTGGGAATCACGCGATCGTAAACGTTCATCACATAGAGCGAACTCACCAAAGCCAAGAAATTGATGATAAACGTGGCCAAAATCACCTGATAGTAATAGCTGCGAAAGCGCCAAATCACTTTCCAAAACCATGATTTGGGCAGATGGTATTCAGGCAGCTCCGAGCGGGCATCCGATACCATTTTCGGTTTGATAAACCAACAATAGCCCAAATACAAAACCGATAATTGCGCATAATCCAGCTCTTGTGCCAACCCATCGGTTTGGCGGATATGGTATTTGCGCGCGCGCCCCACCCCTTCTATCTTGGTGACAACCGCCGCCTCTTCGTTGTGCAGAATCAGCACCACCGGCACGGCCAGCGAAGGAATATCTTCCAGGCTGCGTTTAGACAAAGTGTTTTCAAAGCCGTGGCTGCGCAACACTTCGACCAATGAATGAAAATTGACGTTGAGTTTTTTATCCCGCACCACTTCCGCCGACAAGGCCGCTTCCGATACGGGCGCGCCCAGCAGGCGGGTGGTTAATGCAATGTGTTCGATTATAGATTTCATGATAACGATTCAATTCAGATTTAAATAATTATTTCTCTTGCACCACGCCCGCCCAATTGGCCACTTGCGACTGGGCAACCAAATAATCCAATGCAGCATCGCGAAAATCATTGCGCGCGCTCACATATTCTTGCTCGATACCGGCCAACTCCGTGTAAGCACCCAACACATCCGTTAAGGTGCGGCGCGCGATTTTGAATTGCAGCTCATAAGCTTTCACCACTTCTTTTTGCGCCACAATATGTTGCGCGGTGATGTCGGAGCGTTGCTCGCTTTGCGCCATATCGATTTCGGCAGTTTGCGACTTTTCAGCCACTTCCCGCACAATCTGATCCAATTTTGATTCGGCGGCAATCAAGGTTTCGGCATTTTTGGCCACGTTGTAACGTGCCGCCATATCCAGCACATTCCACGACATATTCACATAAAGCTCGCGTGTTTCGCGGCTGGCATTGCCCTCCAGATTCACCGAAGGCATTCTTGCCGCTTTGGCAACGGCCAATTCTTCGTTGGCACTTTCGCGCTCAGCCTGTTGCGCCAAATATGAAGGATTGATGCCGTTGTCGTCATTTTTAAAACGGCGCACCAAGGATACGGCCGATTCGCTGCGGAACGGATCTTGCAGATCATCGGCACTCAAGCGGCTGCCGGTATATTTAGATAAGCGGCTCAAGGCCAGCTCCATGGTGCGGGTTTGTTGGGAAATATTGGTTTCAACCTGTAATTGGCGCGCTCTGGCTTCAATCAGCTCCGAGCGGCGGCCGCCGTCATACTTCACAATCACGCTTAAATCTTTTAATAAATTGTTATGGCGGCTGAGGCTTTGGCGGTTGATTTGCAGCGATTCTTTTGCCCGCAGGGCGGTGAGATAGAGCTTGCCGATGGTGCTGCCCAGCTGCTCTTGCGTTTCGAAATATTTGTATTTTTGATAGATTTCTTTTTGCTTGTCGCGGCGCACTGAGGCGCTGATGCCGCCCCAAGAATAGAGGTTGAGATTGCCCCTCACCCCCAAGCCGTCATCTTTATCGTTGCTGGCATATTTGTGCTTTTGCGCCAAAACACTGGTGCCGGTGAGGGTCAGCACCGGATAATGGCCTGCCTGTGTGGCTTTGGTGGTGCTTTTGGCCGCATTTTCCATGGCGCGGGCTTCCAACAGCGCCGGATCGGCAATCAGTGAATGCTTCAGAATATCTTTCAATTCTTTCGCAGCAAGAGGTGGTGCAGCAAAAAGAAACAATGCCGAGATAATCGCACATCGTTTCCATAATCCGCCCGTTTTAAATAAATGCTTTTGCATGTTTACACAACTTAAATATTATTGGTTTTGCCCATGGCACGCCGGACAAGCTTTACCCGTTGATTTCAGTGAGTGGCAGTAGTGATGGAGCCAGCATAACATCAAGCCGGCATTATCCGCTTGTCTTAAGATAAATGGTAGATATTATCTACTGAAAGTATGTAAAAATAAAAATTACCACTTCATTGACTATTCCAATGCAATAATTTTTAGCGATTGCCATAAAAAATCCCACTGAACCAAACAGTGGGATTCACATATTGCAACCCGCTTAGCGTTTTTTACCGGTAACGGTGGCCACAGCCAGGTTTGAACCGCGTTTCAAAGAAACGCTTTCCACGCCTTCCGGGAATTTAATGTCTGACAAGTGCAGAATATCGCCGGCAACCACTTTGCCGCAATCCAGATCCAACGCAGCAGGCACGTTTTTGGGCAGGGCAATCACTTCAACAGAAGCGTTGAGCATAGACACACGACCGCCTTGCAGCTTAACCGCTTGCGAATTTTCAGCGTTGATTACATGCAGCGGCACGCGGATTTTCAGCGGCTTGTCGGCTTCAACGGCTTGGAAGTCGATATGCTGCACTTCTTGACGGAACGGATGCATTTGAAAATCGCGCACAATCACGTCTTGGGTTTTGCCGTTGAGGGTCAGTTTAATCAATTCGGTGTGGAAAGATTCTTTTTCAATCGCGTAAAACACGGTTTTGTGATCGACAGCAATTGCAACCGGCTCTTGACCTTCACCATACAGCACGGCGGGGGTTTGGCCTTCGCGACGCAGGCGGCGGCTCGCACCAGTGCCCTGTGCTTCGCGAACGGTAGCTTGAATTTCGTATGACATATTAAATACTCCAAATAAACAGAAAAAGTCGTCATCGGCCGCGACCAGCTTGAGACGACAGGTTTTACGGCAAATACATATTGCCGATCGTTAGCAAATCTTCATTGAAAAGATAAGAAACAGATTCTTCATTGCTGATGCGGCGCACGGTTTCGGCGAGCAGCCCGGCAATGGTCACTTGGCGGATGCGGCCGCAATTGAGCGCCTCTTCCGACAAGGGAATGGTATCGGTGACCACCACTTGGTCGATGTCTGATGAAGCGATGCGCGACACGGCCTCGCCGGAAAACACCGGGTGGGTGGCATAAGCCAGCACGCGCGAAGCGCCACGCGCTTTGAGCGCAGAAGCGGCTTTGCACAAGGTGTTGGCGGTATCGATCATATCATCGACAATCAGGCAGGTGCGGTCTTGAATATCGCCGATAATATTCATCACTTCGGCCACATTGGCTTTGGGGCGGCGTTTATCGATAATCGCCAAATCCACATTCAGCACTTTGGCCACGGCACGGGCGCGCACCACACCGCCGATATCGGGGCTGACCACAGTCAGGTTTTCGATGCGCTGCTGTTGGATGTCGTTAATCAAAATCGGGGTGGCATAAATATTGTCTACCGGCACATCAAAAAAGCCTTGAATCTGGTCGGCATGCAAATCCACAGTCAACACGCGGTCGATACCGGCCGAATAAAGCATATTGGCCACCAGCTTGGCCGAAATCGGCACCCGCACCGAGCGCGGGCGGCGGTCTTGGCGGGCATAGCCGAAATAAGGAATCGCGGCGGTGATGCGGCCGGCCGAGGCGCGTTTCAGCGCATCGGCGATGGTGAGGATTTCCATCAGATTATCGTTGGTGGGTGCGCAAGTGGGCTGCAAAATAAACACATCACGCCCGCGTACGTTTTCCAGCAACTCAATGGCCACTTCGCCGTCTGAAAACTTGCTCACCGAGGCATTGCCCAATGAGATATCCAAATGTTTCACCACGCGTTGTGCCAATTCCGGATTGGCATTGCCGGTAAACACCATCAAACTATCGTATGCAGCCATATCTTCATCACCTGGATTGGTATAGTGTTTTGTTTCAGGAAACATATGCGCTTCCCTTTCATCTGCGCCTGACGCCGAGGTGCCCATTATACGCACCCAAGCTTTGCAGCACAAAGCCGCATCCCTCATTTTTATGCAGATGTGGCGAAAACGTAATAAAAGCGTGCAAGTGAACTTACACGCTTTTATCTGGCTGGGGAGGAAGGATTCGAACCTTCGCATGCTGGAATCAAAATCCAGTGTCTTAACCGCTTGACGACTCCCCAACACTTCAAAACTTATCTATCAAGCAAAGGGTGAGCCTCAAGGCCTTCCACGCAATATGCTTCATATTTTTTTGAAATCCGGTTGTATACTGCTTCTGCCTCACCCTTCTGCTCAAAGCCGATAAACACACAAGCACCTGAACCGGTCATCAAAGGCTTGCCGTAAGGCTTCAGCGCTTGATACACCTCTTTTACTTCGGGGTAAGTTTCCAACACCACCGCTTGCATGTCATTTCTGAAAGGCTGTAGCGTTTGGAAAGTCGGCATTATGCTGGGTTTGGAATTTCGTGTCAAGCCTCGATGTGAAAAAATTGCAGGCGTGCTCACGTGCACAGCCGGCTTCACCACCACATACCATTGTTTGGGCACGGCAAATGCGCTCAACTGCTCGCCGATGCCCCTGGCAAATGCATTGCGGCCAAACAAGAAAAAAGGCACATCGGCGCCCAAACCAACGCCGATTTCCATTAATGCTTGGCGGTTCAAGCCGCATTGCCACAGATGATTCAGCGCCAGCAGCACAGTGGCGGCATCGGAGCTGCCGCCACCCAAGCCGCCGCCCATGGGAATGTTTTTTTGCAGCCAAATATCGGCACCCAAGCGGCAATTTGCGGCTTGCTGCAGGGCTTTGGCGGCACGATAGCTTAAATCCTGCTCAGCGGCCACGCTGGCGGCCGGTGCATGCAATATGACTTCAGCATCGGTGCGCGGCGCCAAATGCACGATGTCGCACAAATCAATCAGGCAGAAAATGCTTTCCAACAAATGATAGCCGTCGGCGCGACGGCCGGTGATGCGCAAATCGAGATTGAGCTTGGCCGGTGCCAAAAAGGCTTGGGCATGCGCGGGCAGCTTCACCATTATGCACCTACCCGCGCGGCGCATTGCCCGGCTGCACCGCTGCTTTTGCTGTAAGTGATTTGGTCAAACACCAAGCGCAAGCTGAGCTTGGGGCTTTCCAGCTGCAAGATGCGCGGCGTGCCATCTTCTTTCAGACGGCGTGTAATCGTCCACTCGAATTGCTGCAAGCGCCCATCAGGTAATATTTGATACGGGGCATTTTTAACCCATTGGCCATTGGCCCACACATCAAGATACTGCACCGGCAAAGCATAACCGAGCAGCTGCTCACTCAAAGCTTCGGCGCTGGCGGCCTGATAAACCTGCCCTTTGCCGTCCACCGCCAACACGCTCTGCCCGTCTTGGCAAAGCTGGCCGACCGTGTTGCCCAACGGCGTGTTGACATCAATGGTTTGCACCTGGTTTTGGTGCGTCCAGTCAAAATTGGCATACGAGCCTTTTTCATTCACCTTCACCGCCAAGCGCCCGCCGGCGGTGAAGTCGGGCATTTCGGTTTGCTCGCGCCAGCTGTCGCTTGTGGCCATGCGCGGTTGTGCACATGCAGCCAGCAGCACAGCGGCAGAAAGTGCAAATAATTTTGCGGCAGAAATCCGGATATTTATATTCATGTGTTTGTATTTGCGTTTCAGACGGCCTTGTTTGATTTCAGACGGCCTTATTTTCAATAAAATCAAAAACAGGCCGTCTGAAAACAAACAATATTTTTTCAGACGGCCTGCGTTTTATTTTTTGGCGTTTGACGCAGCAGGCAGGCGCACGCCCAAACGTTTGATGGTTTCGCGTAACACCGCCATATTGCCCTCGCCGGCCAGCCCTTTTGCAAACACGGCGCGCGCTTGCTCATGCTCGCCCGTTGCCCACAACACTTCGCCCAAATGCGCGGCCACTTCCGGATCGGGGTATTGCTCGAAAGCATATTGCAGATAAGGCAGTGCGGCTTGCGGGTCGCCTTTTTTGAAATAAGCCCAGCCCATGCTGTCGTTAATGGCGGCGGATTCCGGCTCGATTTGATAGGCCGCCTGAATCAGGCCGAAAGCCTCGTCCAAATCGGCGGAAGGCTGCGACAACATGGTGTAGCCCAAGGCATTCATACCGCCGGCGCTATTCGGATTCAGCTTCAAATAGCGGCGCAAATCGGCCACGGCGCGTTCGGGCTGGCGCAGCTTATCGGCATATACCAGCGCACGCTGGTAAAGAATATCGGCCACCCGCTCATCATTATCGGGCTGCTTTTCGGCACGCGCCAGCATGGTGTTGAGCTCGGCCAGCGCCTGCTGCGGGTTGCTGTGTTTGGCAATGGCAAACAATTGCACCCGCTGCAAATCATTGCCGTTGAAAAAACGCCCCTGCTGCTCGGGCAGCCGCTGCGCGCGCCGGGTTTCAGCCAATGCCTGCTGCCAATTGCCCTGCTCGGCTTCGATTGAGGCACGCAACACGGCTTTATCAAACACATAATCCGGCGCGTTGATTTTATTCAGCCACGCCTTCGCCTCTGCATATTGCCGAGCATCGGCGGTGCGCATGGCGGCAATCACGGCGGCGCGGCTTTGCTGCTCCTGCGTACCATAAGCATAGGCTTTTTCAAGCTGGCCGATCACGGCAGGCAGATCATCGTTGCGCTGCACGCCGAGTAAAGCCGCTTGGATATACAGATCGGCATTGGGGCTTTGCGCCAACAATTGCTGCAGCTGGCGATAGGCTTCATCTGTTTGGCCGGCGCTGATCAGGCTGCTGATTTTCAGCTCTTGCCACATCGGCGACAAATCTTTTGTGTCGGTTTCGGCAAAAAAGCGGTTGAGCACTTCCGGACGGCGCTGCGCCACCAGCCGCAAGGTGAGCTCGGTGGGCGGGCGGATATCGGCATCCAGCCCGGCGAGCTTTTGCAACGCTTTAACGGCATTTTTGTCTTTGCCGTTTTGCGCGCTGAAAATCGCATCGGCAATGGCCGCTTCCGGCATATCGGGATATTTCGCGGCGGTGCGGTGCAAGGCAGAGCCGGCTTTTGCAGCCAAATCCGGCTGCTGCACGCTCACTTGCGTCAGCAATAAAAACATGCGCCGCACTTGCTCTTCATCGGCACCGGCAAATACGGCGGCCAGATTATCGGCCGCATATTTTGTGTCGCCAAACACCAAGCTGCGCGCCCACGTCATGCGCTTTTGCGCAGGTCCGGGCACAGGCTCAATCTGCTGCCATTTCTGATAAATGGCTTCTGCCTGCTCGTAAGCATGCAACGACACGGCCATTTCCATAGCGCGCTCGGCCACCTCCGGATCACGCGTGCGGTCGAGCATCAGCATATAAGTGGCCAGCGCCGTGCCGGCCTCGCCTTTTTCCAAAGCCATCTCGCCGCCCAGCAGCGTGAATATTTGGTTGGCCCGCTGCACGATATCCTGGCGGCGCGTGTATTCTTCGGCATATTCCGTTTCGGAATAGCGCTTTTTGCGCTCAACAGCCACATAATCATCGCTTTGCAGCGCCGCCTGATGGCTGGCTGCATACACGCTGCCGGCACACAGCAACATCAGCGCGGCACACAACGGGCGGATGCCGGTTTTCCAAAAAGACATGATTCAATCTCCAAGCGCCGGGCAACAGGCCGTTTATCGCCTGAGTTGGCTAAAATTTAAAACATGCCGCCGCAAGCGGCAGCACGGCAATCGGGCTGTTACTTTATCACAAGCGCCGAAGCTGCGCAGGGGCTTTGTTTATTTTTACCGAGGCCGTCTGAATGCTTTGCCCGGCCTTTCAGACGGCCCTGGCAGCTTTTGCTTATTGTGCTTCTTCAATGACAATACGCGCATTCAAAGGTTGCACCGGGCGGTTGTTGGGGTGGCCGATTATGGTGGCAGCAGCTTCAAGCTGCGCCGCAGCAGCCGCCACCGGCGCTTCCATCACCACCCAATTCACCCCTTCGCTGCACGGCGGCGTGGTGAGCGAGCCGTTCAGGCGGAAATGAGCCGTATCGGCGGGAAACAGGTTTGAAATATCCAACTCATGCGGCAATTGCACCGATTGGCCGGGCTTCAATTTTTTCGCCAACAGCGGCTTGAGTGCCGGATTGGCCGTACCGGCATCAAACACCACCGCCACCACGGCCAGCGCGCCTTGCGTGCTTTGATGCACGAAATGGGCTTCCAACGGAAAATGGCGGCCTTTGAATGTGTGCTCGCTGGGCGCGTGAAAATGAAACTGCTTCAAAGCAAAAGACTCACCGCCAATGCGCACAAACTGGCCGCCGCCCTCAGGCGTGGCCTGCAAAGCGTGGCCGTTGTTTTCCACGCGATAACGCGCCGGCTGATAATGAAAAACCACGCTGCGCTCTGAAGTGGCAGCCGCCCGGCTCAAATCCACCGGCGACTGGTTTTTACCGGCACTGCATTCGGCATAGTCGCTGCTCAATCCGCCCCAATGCGCAGGGCCTTCTGCGCCTGCATAAGACCAATGCGGCGCATCATGATGTGCATTGTGCGGCTGAGCAGCCGCCATCGGCAAAGCACATACGCTCAACAGCGCAGCTGTAAATCTGAATTTCTGCATAAAACCTCCGATTGTTTTAATAAAATAATCCGATAATATTTTGTATTATTTGAATAATTAAATTTTAATTTACCAATCGATATTATATTATTAAATAGTAGTTTTATTACATGCGAAATTTGATTTGGCACAAACGAGGCGGATAAAAACAAAACAAAAAGGCCGTCTGAAAAGTTTCAGACGGCCTGCTTTGATTTCAACACGCATCCGCGCGAAAGCTTATTTTTTCTTGCGTTGCGGCGGCAAATCGGTGCACGTGCCCAATGCCACTTCCGCCGCCAGACCGATGGTTTCGCCCAAAGTCGGATGTGGGTGGATGGTTTTGCCGATATCGGTTGCATCGCAGCCCATTTCGATGGCCAGGCAGATTTCGCCTATCATGTCGCCACCATTGGGGCCGACAATGCCGCCGCCGATAATCAGACCGGTGTCGGCATCGAAAATCAGCTTGGTGAAGCCTTGGTCGCAGCCATTGGCAATGGCGCGGCCGGAAGCGGCCCACGGGAAATTGGCTTTGGTGATTTTCAGGCCTTGCGCTTTGGCCGAAAGCTCGGTTACACCCACCCAAGCCACTTCGGGCGCGGTGTAGGCCACGCCGGGAATCACGCGCGCATCGAAATAGGCTTTGTGGCCGGCGCAATTTTCGGCTGCCACATGGCCTTCGTGCACGGCTTTATGGGCGAGCATCGGTTGGCCGACAATATCGCCGATGGCATAAATATGCGGCACATTGGTGCGCATTTGCTTGTCCACCTCGATAAAGCCGCGCTCGGTCACGGCCACGCCGGCTTTTTCGGCACCAATCAATTTGCCGTTGGGCGCGCGGCCGGCGGCCACCAGCACCGCATCGTAGCGCAGCGGCTCTTTGGGCGCGTTTTCACCCTCGAAGGTGACATAAATACCGTCTTCTTTCGGCTCCACGGCCACGGTTTTGGTGTTGATCATAATGTTGTCGAAGCGGTATTCATTGAGCTTCTGCCACACTTTCACCAAATCGCGGTCGGCGCCCTGCATCAGGCCGTCCATCATTTCCACCACATCCAGGCGTGTGCCCAAAGTGCTGTAAACCGTGCCCATTTCCAGGCCGATGATGCCGCCGCCGATGATCAGCATTTTTTGCGGCACTTCTTTCAATTCCAGCGCACCGCTCGAGTCGATAATGCGCGGGTCTTGCGGAATAAACGGCAAATTCATCACGCGGCTGCCGGCGGCGATGATGCAGTTTTTAAAGCCTATGGTTTTTTTCTCGCCGGTTTCGGTGGCTTTTTCATATTGCGGGCTGTCGGTGAGCGCCACTTCGATATGGTTCGCGCCCACAAATTGCCCTTCGCCTTGAATCACATCCACCTTGCGGGCTTTGGCCATGCCGGCCAGGCCGCCGGTGAGCTTGCCGATCACTTTTTCTTTATAAGTGCGCAGCATATCGATATCCAGCTCGGGCTCGGGGTATTTGATGCCGTTGGCCGCCAAATGGCGTACTTCGTCAATCACATTGGCATTGTGCAGCAAGGCTTTGGAGGGAATACAGCCCACATTCAGGCACACGCCGCCCAAGGTGTTATAGCGCTCGATAATGGCCACTTTCAGGCCTTCATCGGCTGCGGCAAAAGCAGCGGAATAGCCGCCGGGGCCGCCGCCCAACACCACCACATCGTAGTCGGCATCGGCGCTGCCGCCAAATGCTGCCGCTTGCGGCGCTGCTGCGGCCGCTTTGGGCGCTTCTGCTGCCGGCGCTGCCGCTTTTTCTTCGGCTTTGGGCGCTTCAGCCGCGCCGACCGCTTCAATCACGGCAATCACGCCGCCTTCGGAAATTTTGTCGCCCACTTTCACCTTGACTTCTTTCACCACACCGGCAGCTTCAGCCGGCACATCCATTGTGGCTTTGTCGGTTTCCAAAGTAATCAGGGTATCTTCAACAGCAAGCGTGTCACCCGCTTTGATTTCAACGGCGATAATATCCACATTTTCGTGGCCGCCGATATCGGGCACTTTCAATTCGATTAAGCTCATGTTCAACCTTTCATCAAGCAGTGTTCAAACTGCTTTCGATAAATGTTTTTCAGACGGCCTCATGCTTCACAGAGGCCGTCTGAAAAGCCTTACAACACCACGCGGCGGAAATCTTTCAACAGATTGGCCAGATACACGGTAAAACGCATGCCGGCCGCGCCGTCGATCACGCGGTGGTCGAAAGAGAGGCTCAGCGGACACATCAGGCGCGGCTGGAATTCTTTGCCGTTCCACACCGGTTTCATTTGCGATTTGCACACGCCCAAAATAGCCACTTCGGGTGCGTTCACAATCGGGGTGAAGCCGGTGCCGCCGATGCCGCCCAAGCTGGAAATGGTAAAGCATGCGCCCTGCATGTCTTGCGGCTTGAGCTTGCCTTCGCGGGCTTTTTTACTCAATTCGCCCAATTCGATGCTGATTTCTTTAAGGCCTTTTTTGTCGGCATCTTTAATCACCGGCACCACCAAACCATTGGGCGTGTCGGCGGCAAAGCCGATGTTGTAATATTTTTTCAACACCAGATTATCGCCGTCGAGCGAAGAATTAAACTCGGGGAAAGCTTTGAGCGCGTTCACCGAAGCTTTGATGATAAAGGCCAACGGCGAGAGCTTCACGCCTTCGCGCTCCCATTCTTTGTTGAGCTGCTGGCGGAAAGCTTCCAAATCGGTCATGTCGGCATCGTCGTTGACGGTAACGTGCGGAATCACCACCCAGTTGCGCGACAGGTTTTGGCCGGAAATTTTCTTGATGCGGCTCAGCTCTTTCACTTCGATTTCGCCGAACTTGCTGAAATCCACTTTCGGCCACGGCAGCAAATCCAAGCCGCCGCCCAAAGAGGCAGAAGCCGCTGCCGGTGCGCCTTTGCCGGCACCACCTTGCATGGCGGCTTTCACAAAGGCTTTGATGTCTTCGCCCATAATGCGGCCTTTGAGGCCGCTGCCGCTCACCAAGCCCAAATCCACACCCAATTCGCGCGCGAGTTTGCGAGCAGAGGGGCCGGCGTGGGCTTTGGCAAACGCGGTTTCATTCACCGGCGTGTTGCCGAATGCGGCCACGGGCGCTGCCTGAGCAGGCGCAGCAGCAGGAGTTGCCGCCGGTGCAGCGGCAGGTGCAGCTGCTTTAGATGCCGCTTCGGCAGCGGGTGCAGCAGCCGGCGCGGCTGCGCCTTCGCTTTCCACTTCGATAATTTTGCTGCCTTGCGATACTTTATCACCCACTTTGACATACACGGCTTTCACCACACCGGCGGCGCTGCTGGGCACATCCATGGTGGCTTTGTCGGTTTCGAGGGTAATCAAGGTGTCGTCTTCGGCAACGGTGTCGCCCACTTTCACTTCTACGGCAATCACGTCCACATTTTCATGGCCGCCGATATCGGGCACTTCCACGGCGGCAATCGCTGCGGCGGCTGGCGCAGCAACGGCGGGCGCAGCGGGTGCGGCAGGCGCAACCGACTCAGGCGCAACGGTTTGTGCGGGCGCGGCGGCCGGCGCGACTTCCGGTGCAGCTGCTTCGGCCGCAGCGGCTTCCACCACCACAATCACGCTGCCTTCCGATACTTTATCGCCCACTTTGACTTTTACTTCTTTCACCACGCCGGCGGCATCGGCCGGCACATCCATGGTGGCTTTGTCGGTTTCGAGGGTGATCAGGGTGTCGTCTACGGCGATGGTGTCGCCGGCTTTAACGGCCACATCAATCACGTCCACATTTTCATGGCCGCCGATATCGGGCACTTTGATTTCTACGATTTGGCTCATCGTGTTTTCCTTTAACGGGCTGCAATACGGTGCGCGCATTGCAGAACAGTTGTTCGATATATATGAGGGGGAAACGGTGCGGTTTCAGACGGCCTTTAAAACACAAGGCCGTCTGAAAGGCATCAGCGTTTCCAGCTCGGAGCGGTATCGGTTTGGATGCCGTATTTCTCAATGGCTTGCTGCACCACTTCTTTGCCCACTTTGCCTTGTTCGGCCAGCGCGCTCAGGGCGGCTACGGCCACATGGCGGCTGTCGACTTCGAAGAAGTCGCGCAAGTTGGCGCGCGAATCGCTGCGGCCGAAGCCGTCGGTGCCCAACACATGGTAATTGTTGGGAATATAGGCGCGGATGCGGTCGGCAAAGCTGCGGATGTAATCGGTGGAGGCAATCACCGGGCCTTCATAGCCTTGCAGCTGGCGGGTTACAAACGGCAGCTTGGCTTCTTCCAGCGGGTGCAGGCGGTTGTAGCGCTCCACTTCTATGGCATCGCGGTGCAGCAGGTTGAATGAGGGCACCGACCAGATATCGGCATCGACACCGAAATCGTTTTTCAACAACTCGGCACCTTTGATTACCTCGTTCAGAATCACGCCCGAGCCCATCAGCTGCACTTTTTTATCGCCTTTTTCACCGGCTTTGAGCAAATACATGCCTTTGAGAATTTCTTCTTCAATGCCTTTGCGCTGCGGCATGGCCGGATGGGTGTAGTTTTCGTTCATCACCGTGAGGTAGTAATACACATCTTCCTGATCCACATACATGCGGCGCAAACCGTCGTGCACAATCACGGCCACTTCGTATGAGAAAGTCGGGTCGTAAGAGATGCAGTTCGGAATCAGGTCGGCCTGAATCTGGCTGTGGCCGTCTTGATGTTGCAGGCCTTCGCCGTTGAGCGTGGTGCGGCCGGCGGTGCCGCCGATCAAGAAGCCGCGGGTGTGCATATCGCCCGCCGCCCAAGCCAAATCGCCCACGCGCTGGAAGCCGAACATCGAGTAGTAGATGTAAAACGGAATCATCGCAAAATGGCTGTTGGCATAGCTTGTGCCCGCGGCAATCCAGTCGGCCATCGCGCCCGGCTCGTTGATGCCTTCCTGCAAGATTTGGCCGTCAACCGATTCTTTGTAGAACATCAGCTGGTCTTTGTCTTGCGGGGTGTATTGCTGGCCTTTCGGATTCCAGATGCCGTATTGGCGGAACATGCCTTCCATGCCGAAGGTGCGGCTTTCATCGGGCACAATCGGCACGATGCGTTTGCCGATTTGTTTGTCTTTGAGCAGGGTGCTCAAAATGCGCACAAACGCCATGGTGGTGGAAAATTCACGCTCGCCGCTTGATTGCAGCTGCGCATCGAAAGCCGACAACTCGGGAATCGGCAGCGCTTCCAGATTGGGATTGCGTTGCGGCAGATAGCCACCCAAGCTGTTGCGGCGTTCGCGTAGATAGCGCATTTCTTCGCTGTCTTCCGGGAAGCGGTAATAAGGCAGATCGCCGCTTTCGATTTGCTCGTCGGTAACAGGAATGTCGAAGCGGGTGCGGAATTTTTTCAGCGAATCCTGATCCATTTTTTTGGCTTGGTGGGCGGTGTTTTGGCCTTCGCCCGATGCGCCCATGCCATAGCCTTTGATGGTTTTGGCCAAAATCACGGTGGGGCGGCCGCCGGGGTTGTTTACCGCTTCATAATAGGCGGCATACACTTTGTGCGGATCGTGGCCGCCGCGGTTGAGCGCCCAAATTTCTGCATCCGACATATTGGCCACCATGGCTTTCAGGCTCGGAGTGTTGAAGAAATGATCGCGCACATAAGCGCCGTCTTTCGATTTATAGGTTTGATAATCGCCGTCGAGGCATTCATCCATACGCGCTTTGAGTTCGTTGTCGGTATCGCGCGCCAAGAGCGCATCCCAGCGGCTGCCCCAAATCACTTTGAGCACATTCCAACCGGCGCCGCGGAAGTTGCCTTCCAGCTCTTGAATAATCTTGCCGTTGCCGCGCACAGGGCCGTCGAGGCGTTGCAGGTTGCAGTTGATTACAAAAATCAGGTTGTCCAAGCCTTCGCGGGCAGCCAGCGAAATCGCGCCTTGGCTTTCCGGCTCGTCCATCTCGCCATCACCGCAGAACACCCACACTTTGCGGCCTTTGGTTTTGGTGAGGCCGCGCGATTCCAGATATTTCAGGAAACGGGCCTGATAAATCGCCATCAACGGACCCAAACCCATAGACACGGTGGGGAATTGCCAAAAATCGGGCATCAAGTGCGGGTGCGGATAAGAAGAGAGGCCTTTGCCATCAACTTCTTGGCGGAAATTATTCAGCTCATCTTCGCTCAAGCGGCCTTCCACGAAAGCGCGGGCATAAATGCCGGGCGCGGAGTGGCCTTGGATAAACACCAAATCGCCCTCGGCATCATCGTGTTTCGCGTGCCAGAAATGGTTGAAGCCCACGTCATACAAGGTGGCGGCAGATTGGAAAGAAGCGATATGGCCACCCAGCTCCAAATCTTTTTTGCCGGCGCGCAACACCATGGCGGCGGCATTCCAGCGGATAATGGAGCGGATGCGGTGTTCCAATTCCTGATTGCCCGGCGATTTTTGCTCTTTGCCCACCGGAATGGTGTTCAGATAAGCGGTGGTGGCATCAAACGGCAAATGCACACCGCGGCGGCGGGTGTATTTCACCAGGTTTTCCAGCAGGAAATGCGCGCGCTCGGTGCCTTCGCTTTCCAGCACAGAGCTCAATGCATCCAACCACTCCTGGGTTTCAATCGGATCAATGTCGTTAACATCGTTGGTTTGGGTGGACATAGTCATCCTTCCTATAAAGATTAAGATGGGTTATCAACCGGCCTGCTCAAAGGCCGCCTTTTCGTTTTCGAACCTGCCCGAATATATTAGAGCAAAAAGCTTATATTCTCGGGCATTGACGGAACAAAACAGCGCATTATCAGTTGCTTAATGAAGATATTAAACTAACCCGCTGTAATGTCGCTGCAAATTTAAAATATGAACGCTTAAATCGTATCAGCAAACCGCCTTGCTGGCAAATTTGCGCAGCGCCGCCAAGCAGGAAAACAGCGCGGCTCAACCATGATGTTTTCATCCAATTATTCTTTTCCGAACAATCATCGTTTCAATATGCTGAAATTTTTTCCATTTCGATTATAAACCAACAAAAACGAATCATTTCACACACATCACCCCGCTGCCTTTCAGACGGCCTGCAACACCGTTAAAACGGGTAAATTTCCCATGTTGCAATCATGCTTCCGATGCCGTGCGCCGACGCAGCAAAATGCGCACCGCACCATCGTTGCCCGGATGCGGCTCGGCATAGGCCAGCACATCGGGATGCGCCATCAGCCAGCGGCGCACCAGCGTTTTGAGCACCGGCTTATAGCCCGAAGAGCCCAAGCCGCTGCCATGCACGATTTCGCCGCACACGCCCCTCCGGGCGGTGAAATCGATAAATTCGTTCAGCACCTGCTGCGCTTCTTCCTGCGTGTAGCCGTGCAGATCCACATCGGCCACCACCGGCCAATGGCCGCTTTGCAGGCGGCGGATGTCGTTTTGCCCTTGGCCGTTTTTGCTGAACGTGGCCGGCGGCTCATCAAAGCCGCCGGTGCCGACGTAGAAATAATCTTCCTCTGCCCGCGCCGCTTCATTTTTGGCGCGCGGTTTGATGGGCGATGCATCACGCGGCGGCGCATAACGCTGCGTGTTTTTCAGCGGCACCACCTCGCCCACAGCAGCGGCAAAATCCACGATTTCCGCCTCGCGCCGGCGCTGTGCCGCTTCGGCTTCAATACGTGCTTTTTCTGCCTGCCGGGCCTGCTTGCCCAGCATTTTCAAAGTGTGTTCAAAATCGCTGCTCATGCTTTTACCTGCTCATTATCCTTTTTTCATATGAATATATTATGCCGAAGGCTGCCAATCGCGTACATCTTGCACAATTGCCTTGCCGAAATTCCGGTCGGCAATCATGGCGGCAATGTGTGCGGCAATCTCTTCTGCGCTGCTCAAGCCGCCTTGCGCTTTTAAATCTTGAAAACGCGCCAGCATCGGGAAATCGGCCGTGTCGCTTGCGCGGATTTGCGCCTGCATGCCGGTGTCGATCACGCCGGGCGCAATGCTGGCAATGCGCACGCCACTCAATTGTTCCGCCGCCACGCAGCGGGCATGATGATCCAACGCGGCTTTGCCGGCACCGTAAACACTCCAGCCCGGATAGGCATTTCGACCCGCGCCGCTGCTGATGTGCACGATTTTCAGCACTGCATTTGCGGGTTTTTGCCGGCATACTTCATTAGCCAGCAGCAAGGGCGCGGTGATGTTTAAAGCCGCCGATGTGATAATTTCGGCATCGTTTTGCCGTCCGAGCATGGCGCTGGGCTGCACCGTGCCGGCATTGTTAATCAACACCACCTCATCGGCCGCATGCATAAAATCAGCAATCAGGCCGTCTGAAAGCAGCGCGGCCACGGCAGCGCTGTCGCTCAAATCGATAATATGCTGCTGAAATTTTTCAGACGACTCAACAGCCACCCGCCGCCGCGACAAACCCAGCACCTCATCACCCCAGCGCAAATAATATTCGGCCAGCGCACGCCCTAAGCCGTTGCTGTGGCCGCTGATAATTAGCTTGCGTTTCATATTTGGTTTGGCCTTTTTCATGGATTGCGCTTCATTTTACCCGTCCGACGGCTGCTGTATGGCAGCATCACATTTCTTTACATGCATGTGTTCTGCCATAACATTTCTCATTCGATTGCGCACCTTCACGCATGTCGATTGAGGCCGTCTGAAAGTATGCTAAAATTACGCTCTTTATTATTTTTCAGACGGCCTCCCGCTTTACGCCCGATTGCAAATGCATGGCAAACATGCGCTTTCGCAACCGGCCTTTCAAAGCCGCGCAGCCGCCCCCATCTGCCGCACCATGCACGCTACTTCCTCCCCCAAAAATATCGTTGTCGGCCTGTCCGGCGGCGTAGATTCGTCTGTAACCGCTTATTTGCTCAAAGAGGCCGGCCATCATGTGCACGGCGTGTTTATGCAAAATTGGGAAGACGACAACAACGACGAATATTGCAGCATCAAAGAAGATTCGCTCGATGCCATGGCCGTGGCCGACATTATCGGCATCGACATTGATATTGTGAATTTTGCCGCGCAATATAAAGACAAAGTTTTCGCCTATTTTCTGCAGGAATACCAAGCCGGGCGCACGCCCAACCCCGATGTGCTCTGCAATGCCGAAATCAAGTTCAAATGCTTTCTCGACTACGCCATCGCACAAGGCGCGGATGTGATTGCCACCGGCCATTATGCGCGCAAAGAAGTGCGCGGCGGCATTCATTATCTGCTCAAAGGCCTGGATCAAAACAAAGACCAAAGCTATTTCCTCTACCGCCTGCAACCGCATCAGCTTGAGCGCGCCATTTTCCCGCTGGGCGATTTGGAAAAGCCCGAAGTGCGCCGCCTGGCCGCCGAAGCGCGCCTGCCCACCGCCGCCAAAAAAGACAGCACCGGCATCTGCTTTATCGGCGAGCGCCCTTTTCGCGAATTCCTGCAAAAATACCTACCCACGAATAATGGCAATATGGTCACGCCCGAGGGTAAAATCGTTGGTGAACACGTCGGCCTGATGTTTTACACCATCGGCCAGCGCAAAGGCTTGGGCATAGGCGGCGCGGGCGAGCCGTGGTTTGTGGCCGGCAAAAATCTGGCCGCAAACGAATTGATTGTGGTGCAAGGTCACGACCACCCGCTTTTGTTTACCGACACATTGGTGATGAACGATTTGAGCTTCACCCTGCCCGAGCGCCCCGCCGAAGGCCGCTACAGCTGCAAAACCCGCTACCGCATGGCCGATGCGCCCTGCTCGCTCAAATATCTGGATAACGACACCATCGAGCTGACATTCGACGAGCCGCAATGGGCGGTCACGCCCGGGCAATCGGCCGTGCTTTACAACGGCGAAATCTGCCTCGGCGGCGGCGTGATTATGCGCACCGACAAACCTTTAATTATCAGCAAATAAACAAAACAGGCCGTCTGAACGGTTTCAGACGGCCTTTCACATTATTCAAAGAAAGCCTTTATTCTTATGGAAAAAATCTGGTTGCAAAGCTATGAAGCCGGTGTGCCGGCCGAAATCGACATCAGCCGCTACGAGTCGATTATCAGCGTGTTTGAAGAGAGCGTGCAGAAATACGGCGCGCAAACCGCCTTTGAAAACATGGGCAAAGGCCTCAGCTATGCCGAATTGGCGCAGCAGGCGCAGCAATTTGCCTCATTTTTGCAAAACACGCTCAAGCTGCCGCGCGGCGAGCGTGTGGCGGTGATGCTGCCCAATGTGTTGCAATATCCCATCGCCATTTTCGGCATTTTGCAGGCCGGGCTGGTGGTGGTCAACACCAACCCGCTCTACACCCCGCGCGAATTGGAACACCAGCTCAACGACAGCGGCGCCACCACCATCATCGTGCTGGAAAACTTTGCCAACACGCTCGAATTGGTGCTGCCCAAAACGCAAATTAAAAATGTGATTGTGGCCACCATCGGCGATATGTTCGGCGCGCTCAAAGGAGCGCTGATGAATTTTGTGATCCGCAAAATCAAAAAAATGGTGCCCGACTACCGCATTACCGGCGCGATTCCTTTCAAACAAGCCATGGCGCAAGGCGCGGCGCAGGCTTTTATGCCCGTGGCCCTGGCGCGCGGCGACACCGCTTTTCTGCAATACACCGGCGGCACCACCGGCGTGGCCAAAGGCGCGGTGCTCAGCCACGGCAATATCTGCGCCAATATGATGCAGGGCGCGGAATGGATTCAAAACCAGCTCACGCCCGGCAAAGAAGTGGTTACCGCCGCATTGCCGCTTTACCATGTGTTTGCGCTCACGGTAAACCTGATGATTTTCATGCAGGCCGGCGCGCGCATTTTGCTCATCACCAACCCGCGCGACATGAAAAGCTTTATCGGCGATTTGAAAAAACACAAAATCAGCGTGTTTATCGGCGTGAACACCTTGTTTAACGCCATGGTCAACCGCCCCGATTTTGCCGAAGTGGATTTCTCCGGCCTCAAGCTCACGCTCGGCGGCGGCATGGCCACCCAAAAAGCCGTGGCCGAAAAATGGAAAAACATCACCGGCACACCGATTGTGGAAGCCTACGGCCTCACTGAAGCAAGCCCCGGTGTGTGCTGTAATCCGCTCAACATCCCCGCCTACACCGGCAGCATCGGCCTGCCCGTGCCTTCCACCGAAGTGGAATTGCGCGATGCCGATGGCAAGCTTGTGGCGCAAGGCATGCCCGGCGAAATGTGGGTGAAAGGCCCGCAAGTGATGCAGGGCTATTGGCAGCGGCCGCAAGAAACCGCCAAAACCATCGATGCACGCGGCTTTCTCGAAACCGGCGACATTGCCGTGATGGATGAAAAAGGCTGGTTTAAGCTTGTAGACCGCAAAAAAGATTTGATTGTGGTGTCGGGCTTTAATGTGTATCCCAACGAAATCGAAGAAGTGGTGGCGCATCACGCCAAAGTGCTCGAAGTGGCCTGCATCGGCGTGGCCAGCGAGAAAACCGGCGAAGCGCTGAAATTATTTGTGGTGAAAAAAGATGCCTCGCTCACGCGCGAAGAATTAATCGCTTATTGCCGCCAAGAGCTCACCGCCTATAAAGTGCCCAAAGACATCGAATTTCGCGACGAGCTGCCCAAATCAAACGTGGGCAAAATCCTGCGCCGCGAATTGCGCGAAGAAGCGCAGCAAGCTTGAGCTTTTTCATCCGAGGCCGTCTGAAACATTTTTCAGACGGCCTTTTTGTCGCTAGGGCATCCTGACAATTACTTGTCATAAAAATAATCAGATAAAAGAAAGGCA
>ERZ650312.427-NODE-427-length-23251-cov-5.746594_pt1 | contig 23251 bp, 24 predicted proteins | sample MGYA00376248_ERZ650312 | MGnify/ENA primary metagenome ERZ650312 (study PRJEB26733, sample SAMN07839316) | wastewater metagenome | biome: urban; feature: wastewater treatment plant; material: waste water | place: USA: North Carolina | collected 2016-07-28 ... | reverse complement strand
ACCTGCCGCTTGGCGATGAGTATCTGTATGTTGCCGACATACAAACCGACGGAGTATCGGCATTTATAAACTCGGAAATACTCAAAAAAGCAAACTCAATCGGTGCAAAAATATTCGTCTGTATCGACGATGACCAAAAAAACGGAGTTATAGCAAAAATTAAAACCCAAAATATAGATGGGTCTATATCATTTTTTACAAGCGATATAGAGGCAATAGACGAAGCTTCAAAGGCCATCATTTCAAATCAAACAAAAGCCGTGCTAGTGGCAGGGATCGGAAATATCGACTTTGGGCAGATAAAAACACTCGTATCCTACGGCAAATACTCACATACGGTATGCAAACCTTATGACGTGGAATCGGACGGAATCAACTCCTCAAACTCCGTATGCGCCATACTCCTCTCTACAGAATCCGGAGAATACGCTCTGGAGGGGGTTTCAATCGCCTCCAATCCGATTGAAACCATACAAAAAACCATTCGACAAACCGGTGTAAACATAAATTCGATAGGCTTTATAGAGGGAGGCTCTAACGCCTCGGTGCAAGCGGACAGGGTCGAGGTAGAGGCTATAGCCGAAATATTCGGACAATCAATTACCCTCACATCCTCAAAAGGGGCTCTTGGATATTCGGAGAAAAACTCTTTTTTAGAGGGTATATGTATGGCCACCGTAGGACTGACCGATGGGATAATCCACTCGGATACCGGACTTGAGCACGGATTTAGTATAGAAGCGACTCTGGCTTACGGAAGTAAATTTAAAAATTTTAGCTCCGTAATTGTAAACGGTTACGATAGCATAAACGACAAATGGTGTTCGGCAATCGTTAAAAAAGCGTAGCCGTATTTATTAAGTTTCCGGTGCTAAAATAGAAATATGACGACAAAAAACGATTTTTTACAATACATCGGGACTTTTTTGGATGGGTATTTTAAAGACGCATCGGAGATTATAGCGTTTGAGGAAGATTTTTGTAAAAAAATCGGAATAGACATAACCTCACAGGATTACTCAAAGCTAAAAAGATTTTTCTCCACCGCAACAAGACACCTAAAAGATATAGACATCTCGGCTTTTAGCCAGACGTTTAATATGCTCTATCAGGATATATTGAGCCTATTTGATTTTCAGGCGAAATTTGCGATGAAAAATACCCTAGTCAGCCAAATATGTGAAAATAGCTTTTTGGGCGATACAAAACTACTACACCTAACAACACAAGATAAAAAAGATATATCATCTCTTTTTCATGCGGAATTTACCAAAAAAAGAGACGAAATATCAAAAAAGCTTTTATCTTTAGCTAATTCAAAAATGTTTTTGCTCGACAAGCTTTTTTGGTACGAGGCATCCAAAAGCGATAAAATAAAAGCGTTTTTTGAAGACTCAATGATAGACGGATACTACGACTCGACAACACTTATCAAATACTACATACGAACCATGGATATGGGTCAAACCCAAAAAGAAGAGCGCTCCGCATACCTAAAAGATGCGCTTAAAGTCGTGAGGTAAATAATGTTCTGCTCTTTTACAACATCTCAAATAGAGTATCTCAGGGAGGCACTAGATACGCCGAAGATTCCTATCAAAAAGGCAAGACTGACATGGGAGGGCTCCGAATCGGAGATAAACTCCAAAAAGCTAGCCGACTATGGTTTTGTCGTATGGAAAGCGCCAAATACAGTCCTTTTAAAAGAGGGGGATATATCTAAAGAGATGTATTTTGTATTGGAGGGTACGGTCAAGGTAACAGTAGGGGGAACAGAGGTGGCACAAATAGAGAGTGGACAATTTTTTGGGGAGATGTCGATGGTTGACGGACTGCCCAGAACGGCTACAATCACAACCGTTACAGACTGCAAACTGCTTGAAATAGACAATAAAAATTTCTACACCGTTATACAAACGGAACCGTCTATAGCAATCAAAATGCTAGAGACGGTCATCAAAAGATTCAGAGCCCAAAATGAAATCCTCTCAAAGAGTATCTGGCAAAACAACTAGGGTATAAACACCTTAGATCTCTATATGATGAGCCCCGAGAGACTCTTTTCTATTCATGGCGCTTTGAACCATATTTTGTGCGACGGTCAGCCTGAGCCTTGCCATGCGACCCGGTTTTTTGGAGAGCATCTCAGAGAGTTTGTCATCTGCCGATTGCAGCTTTGCGAGAGTTCTTTTTATCCCCATATCCTCCCACATCAAAGCCCTTAGCGCCCCTTTTAATAACGTATCCCCCTCTTTAAACAGAGGCTCGTCTATCGCCACAAACTCTTTTTTTGCCGTCTCCATAAATGAACCCTCTATCGACTCTGCGGCTATCCGTCCAAATACCAATCCCTCAAGTAGTGAATTACTAGCCAAACGGTTTGCCCCGTGAACCCTGTTTGAGGCGGCCTCTCCTATGACGTATAGGTTTTGGATATTTGCCGCCTTTGCCTCCAAATCGGATTTTATCCCCCCTATAGAGTAGTGAAAAGCCGGATATATCGGAACTTTGTCTTTTGGGAGATTAAACCCGAGACTTTTCATATTTTGATAGATATTTGGAAATCTGGCCGAAAAAAACTCTTCGCTAAAAGGCTCAAAAGACAAATAAGCCTTGTGTATACCGTTTGCCGTGTGCTCCACTATTGCACGGGAGAGAATATCTCTTGGAGCAAGCTCACCCCTATCATCGTAATCAAACAAAAATCTATTGCCCGCTTCATCTACGACATATGCCCCTTCACCCCTAAGAGCCTCTGTCAGCAGTACTTTTCTGGCAAATCTGGGGTCATGATACACGGTCGGATGAAACTGCATCATCTCCATATCCTGCAACACACCGCCGCCCTCCAAAACCATCCCGTGCAAATCGGCCGAAATAGAGGTGTCATTTGTGCTGTATTTGTACAATGAGCCGACACCGCCGCTGGCTATAATGACTTTTTTAGCATAGATGTTCTCTATCTTTTCATCTTTTGTCAAAACCGTCACGCCGTAACATACCCCGTCATCAACCAAAAGGCCGACAACTACCGTATGGTCGGCAAGCTCAAAAGGGCATTTCCCGATTAAAAACTCAAACAGTTTTTTACCGGTAGCATCGCCGTCGGCATGTAATATCCTAGAGGCAGAATGTGCCGCCTCTTTTGTAAATAAAAGCTCGCCACTGCCCCCTTTGTCAAACTCCATCCCCATATCTATGAGGTTTTGAATCTCCCTCATACTATTTTTACAAAGAGTAGCGACTGCCGCTTTGTCGCACAATCCCGCTCCGGCACTCATTGTATCCTTGATATGCAGCTCCACGTCAAACTCATCCCTGCTAACAGCCACCCCGCCCTGCGCCCAATATGTATTTGAGCTTGCCGGATCGCTTTTTGCCAAGATTAGGACATTTAGGTTTTTAGGGAGACTAAGCGCCGCATACAAGCCGGCAACACCGGCTCCGACAATCAACACATCTATCAAGGAAGGCTCTTTGTAACATTCGACTCTGTCGCATTATAATCTACTTTTACACCGTCTTTTTTGTAGACCGGATCGGCTTTAAACCCGCAACCCGTTAACAAAAAGGCCGCTATAATTATCGGATGAAATATGGAAACAAACTTTTTGGACATCTACCGTTTGCCTTTAACCAAAAAATGGAGTTTTTTACCTGCATAGCGAAGCTAAAAAAGCTGTTGCCGCCGACTCTAGCGGGAGGGATAAAAAACGCTTTTATAAAAAACGATACGCTTTATTTTGTAATGGAAAACAAAGCCTTAGAATTTGAGGCGAATTATAAACTAAATACTTTAACTCCGTTATTAAAAGAGTTTTGCAAAAAAGAGTCCGGATGTGAAGAGGTCAAATTTTCAAAAATCAGAGCGTACTCCAAAAACGAACCAAAAAAAGAGAGGCCGGTTACTACTTTTTTGGAGAAAGAGCGGAGCGACGGAAAATTTGAAAACAACTTCACAAATCCGGTTTTAAAAGAGAAGCTGGAACTAATCAGAAAAGAGATTATGAAAAATGCTTCAAAAGCTTAAAAACCTCCCATCCTCTCCTGGCATCTACCAGTTTTTCGACGAGAGCGGCAAGCTACTATATGTCGGAAAGGCAAAAGTTTTAAAAAACAGAGTTAAAAGTTACTTTAGATTCTCACCCGAGCTAGTTCCCTCTCCGGAGCTTGGGCCTAGAATCTACAAGATGGTCAGTGAGGCAAAATCGCTCGAATATATAGTGTTGAACTCGGAGAGCGACGCACTAATTCTGGAAAACTCTCTAATAAAACAACTAAAGCCAAAATACAACATACTCTTGCGTGACGACAAGACATATCCATATATTTTTGTGGATCTAAAAGAGGAATTTCCTAGATTTGAGATAACCAGACGTGTAATAAAAAGTTCAAAAGAGCAGGAGATAAAATATTTCGGCCCTTATGTCTCAGGAGCCAGAGAATTACTGGATGCCCTATACGAAAACTATCCGTTAGTTCAAAAAAGCTCATGCCTAAAAGGTAAAAAAGCATGCCTTTTTTATCAGATAGGCAGATGCCCTGCCCCTTGCGAATTCAAAATAGAGAGATCCGGATACCTCCAAACGGTAAACGAAGCCTCCGCCTCCATAAATGCTCCAAAAGAGCTACTCCAAAAACTGACAGAAAAGATGTACTCCCTATCCGAAGAGCTTAGATTTGAGGAGGCGGGAGAGATAAAGCGAAAAATAGAGGCAATATCGAATCTTGCAAAATCAAGCACCGTAGATCTCGCCAAAAATGAAAATTTTGACCTAATAGCCGCCGCAAAAGAGGCAAATACCGCTTGCATAGTCAGATTTTTTATCAGAGACGGCAAGCTCATCTCCTCTTCACATGATTTTATAAAACTGGATGACGGGTTTGACAATGAAGACTTTGATGAGATTTACGAGGCGGCAATCGTAGAGTTTTATGCAAAAGAGCATCCGTTTGTAGTTCAAAATGTCTACACCCTAATTGAGCCTCAAAACAAAGAGGCAATAGAGGAGATGCTAAAAGAGAAATTCAACCTAAAAATCAAAATCCAGACCCCAAAAAAAACAGAGATCAAAAATATAGCGTCCTTGGCCCACAAAAACGCCTTTGAACTCTTAAGAATCAAGGGTGAAAGACGTGAAGACGAGATACTGTTTCAAATAAAAGAGCTTTTCGAACTGGAGTCAATCCCTTATAGGATAGAGACATTTGACAACTCTCACAACGCCGGAACCTCTCCGGTAGCCGGAATGGTCGTCTGGGAGGAGAGATTCAAAAAAGAGGAATATAGACATTACAACCTTGAATCAACTACCGAATACGAACAGATGAGGGAGGCGCTGACTAGGAGGGCTATGAAGTTTGGAGAAAATCCACCGCCCTCGCTTTGGCTACTGGACGGCGGCAAGGCTGTTTTGAATCTGGCGGATGAGATACTGCAAAGCTGCGGGGCAAACGTGGAGATTTTAGCAATCGCAAAAGAGAAGATAGAGTCAAAGGCCCATAGAGCAAAAGGGAAAGCATTTGATACAGTATACACCAAAACAAAAACGTTAAAACTTCCTGCATCAGACAAAAGATTACAATTTTTGCAAAATCTGAGAGATGAAGCGCATAGATTTGCGATAACATTTCATAGAAAACAGAAAACAAAAAAAGACAAACAGATTGAGCTGATGAAGCTAAAAGGTATAAAAGAGGGTAAAATCAAAAAATTACTCGATTATTTCGGTAGTTTTGAGGAGATTCAAAACGCATCGGCATCGGAGCTTTCAAATGCAATCGGCACAAAAGACGGCGAAGCGGTCTATCAATTTTATAGAGGGGCAGATGAATAACCACTTTTTGGAGAAACTCCCGAACAAATATGAGATTCTTTACGGCTTTCTACACTCTACGATAAACGGTGTTTTGTTGGTTGACGCAACCGTAACGGATAGGCCGATACTGTATGCCAACCAGGTGTTTACGGAGATTACCGGATATAGAGGCGATGAGATAATCGGCAAAAGCTCTATGCTACTACGAAAAGGGAATAGAGATCCGGAGATAATAGGCTTTATCGACTCAAAAATCCAACTCGGCGAGGAGTTTGATGTAGAGTCCACCTATGCAAAAAAAGACGGCTCTCCTCTTTTTTGCAACGTCATAGGAACTCCGGTATTTAATGAGCACGGAAGACTATCCTACTATACCTATATCGTCAGAGATTTGAGTGACCGTATAGTCATGGAGAATCTCAAATGCGAGCTACAAGAGGAGTCAAAGCTTTTAGAGGAGTACAAAGACGCAATAGATGAAAGCTCCATAGTCAGCAAAACCGACAAGGCCGGAATCATCACATACGTTAACGACGAGTTTTGCCGAATCAGCGGACACACAAGAGAGGAGCTAATCGGAAAACCGCATATCATAGTCAGACACCCCGATATGCCAAAAGAGGCCTTTGCCACCCTTTGGGAGACTATTTTGGATAAAAGAGTATGGAAAGGGGTCGTAAAAAACAAGAAAAAAGACGGCTCGGCATACTATGTAAATGCAACCGTAAAGCCGATACTAAATGCCGCCGGAGAGATAGTTGAGTTTATTTCGATTAGGAGCGACATAACAGAACAGATCATAGCCAAAGAGGAGGCACAAAAAGCGCTCGAATCAAAAAACGGATTTTTTGCCAGAGCATCCCACGAACTCAGAACCCCGCTAAATGCAATTATCAACTTTACCGAGATGGTACTAGACGACTATGACGACATCTGCCACGATAAAGATTTAAAAGCAGAGGCGGGAGACTTTTTAAATAGAGTCCTTAAAAACTCAAAACACCTTTTAGGGATCATAAACGATATTTTGGAAATCTCAAAAGTCGAACAAAAAAGAACAGAGATGGCTCCAACACAAATTTGCCATATTATGCAAGATGCGATAAACGCCGTAAAATCTTTGGCTTACAAAAAATTTATCGACATAGATATGGAGTGCCCAAACGAACAGGCCATTATTTTTGCCAACGAAAAATATCTCTTTCAGGTTCTACTAAATCTCCTTTCAAACTCTATAAAGTTTACGGAGCCCAAAGGGAGAGTCTATATAGGGGTTAAACCAAAGGCCGAATTTGTAGAGATATATGTGACAGACACTGGACGTGGGATACCTAAAGAAAAAATAGATAGTATTTTTGACGCTTTTGTACAGGCCGCCGAGGGCGATGAAGGGACAGGGCTTGGACTCAAAATAGTCAAAGAGATGTGCGAAAGCATGAATATAGATATAAAACTAGAGAGCGAAGTCGGCATCGGGACAACGTTTAGACTATTTGCAAGGAGATTTTGATGGCGGAAAATACAGAAATCAACGTTTTAATCACCGACGATATCGAAGACAATAGACTGGTTTTAAAAAATATATGCAGAAAAATACAAAACCTCAGGGTCTTTGAAGCCGTAAACGGCGAACAGGCGGTAGAGACGGTCAAAAAACAGCCTATCGATATAGTCCTTATGGACGTTATGATGCCGGTAATGGACGGATTCGAGGCTACAGGAATTATCAAAAAAATGGAAAATCCGCCGACCGTCATAGTCGTCACGGCGATTGCAGACAAAGAGACTGAAAATAAATTTATAGAACTCGGTGTTGACGGATATATCAGAAAGCCTATCGACAGAGATATCATAAAAGCCAAACTAGAGGGGCTAAAAAATACGATTACACTCAGAAAAGGGGCAAAGACCACCCTTTCATCCAAAAAGCCGATCTCAAAACTTGCAAAAAAATGCCGAAACTATAAAACATACTTTTTTATAGAGAACGAAGATGATGCTATGGATTTCGGCCTTTGGTTAACCGACGAAAAGACAAAAATAGACAACTCATTTAGCTTTGAGTTTGAAGATACGTTGGCCGCAATTTACAAAATCTGCTCGGTCAGCCTAAAGGCAAACGAGAGTGTCACAATAGTAGTAGAAGGTGACTTTGAAAATCTATTCGCAACAATAATTCTGCCTAACCATATATCATGTGATACGGCGCTCTCAAAACTAGACAAAGACATAAGAGATTCTGTATATTGCGAAGCCTCTCTCATATATTTTGTCGTCAGAAAATTAAAGCAAGAGACTATAAAAACAGTTGATTCGCACATTATACCTACCCATAAAGAACCGGATACGATTGAGCAGGAAAAGCAAGACGAGGATGAGTCAAAAGAGAGGATTTTGGCCTCCGAAGAGGATATGAAAATACTCAGAAAATCTCACGTCGAAAAGATTTCCGCAGAACAGTACGTAAGCGAAATATCCAGCGAAGGCTTTATGGATGAAGTATATGATCTAAGCGATATAGAACAGAGATGGAGAGACACTATAGAGGCATCAAAAGGTGCAGTCTCCAAAGATACATTGATAGATTTGGCAGACCACTCCATCCACGAATATGCAAAAGTAATAAATAAAATGTATGAGTTTTCGGCTATAGGGTATGCCCTAAACTCTCTTTGCGCCTTTTTGAAAACGGTAGATGAGGGTGTAGCAAAAGAGAACGGAACAAAAATCATAATGCTCATCGGGCATATACTGGATGATTTGGCAAACTGGAGAAATACTATTTTTATAGCCAAAAATACAAACGACATACACTATTTGGATAGCTCCCTTTTAAGCTCATGTATGCAGATAGATGCTCTCGGAAGTTCAAAAATCGCCGATACCGAGGACTCGGAACTGGAGCTATTCTAGTATAAGAAATTAAAATAAAATAATTTCTTCTTTTGAAGATTATAATTTTTGTGCTAATATACCCCTAAAAAACGGGGGATATTTAGACTATGTGTGTCGAAAGAGTTCACAGATTAATGATGGCTACGCTTCTTATCGTTTCACTACTTTTATTTTTTGCGGGATACGAGTTGTTCACGCTTGCAATTATAGGATTTATGTCTTTTATGCTTGTGGTTTGGGGGGTCTTTGATTTTTGCCCTGCGGTAAAAATACTCTCAAAATTTATGCCTAGATGTAGCGCAAAATAAAAAGAGGGCACTACCCTCTTTTGGTTTTTAAACCAATTTGTCTACATTTATACCCATTCCGGTTAGCTCTGCTGCTCTTTTTGCAAGATCTTCCGGTTTTGGCTCAGGTGCTTTTGCCTGAGTCTGCTCAGGGGTTACTGCTCCGCCTAAAGCACTCATTACTTTTTGCTCTTCAGCGTCCATGCTTTTTTTCAAAACTTCTATCTGGACAGCGCTCATCTCTGCGCCGGCCGCACCGCTAACGCCGCTTACTCCGCTCATTCGTTCCCCTTTCGTTTGGAATCGTTATGTAAATCGTCAAAAACAGGAATTATTTTAGCATTTTCCAGAAAAAATTTTCGGCCTGACGGATATCCGAATCAATAGTCTCTTTTAACGCCGATAAAGAGTCAAAATATTTGTTTCCTCTAATTTTTTTTACAAAAGAGAGAAAGTATCTTTCATTTTCCGAGTCTATGAATTTGCCGATTATATGTGTCTCGACGGCAAAATTTCCATCCGTAGAAACACGGTGACCTACAAATGTTACGGACGGATAGCACCTGTCCGAAATTTGAATTTTGGATATATAGACCCCTTCGTTTGGGAGCAAAAAACCGGATGCATCCAGATTTATGGTCGCTACGAGCTTTTGCGCCCCTATCCCCTGCCCTTTTATTTTTTTGCCGAATATCTCGTATTCTCTCCCCAAAAAAATAGCCGCACGCTCTACGTTGCCGTCCAGTATAAGTGTTCTGATATACTTTGAGTGTACACCGATCCCTTCAATCCTAAGCTCCGGCACAACCTCCACCTCGCCGTCCCAAAGAGTTTGGAGTTCATCCACCCCTGCCGCTCTGTCTTTTGCAAATCTGAAATCTTCTCCGACAACTATTTTTTTTAAATCCGGAAAATCATTTTTTAATTTTTTTAAAAATCCCAAAGCATCCAGATCTTTTATCTCTTCAAGTCTGTAAAATACTAGCTTTTTATCGACATACTTATCTATAAATTCCGGCGGCGTAAGGTTTGAGCGCCCAGTCTCTATCGCCAAAATAGCACCGTCTTTTGTCAGCCTCTCAAACAAAGCCCTATGCCCCAGATGTATCCCGTCAAAACGCCCTATCGCCAAAGAGTCAATCACGAACAGACCTTAAAAACATAAAAATACTCTTGGTTTCCCTCTTTTCCGGCAAACTTGCACGGTGCTTTGTAGAGCACATCAAGGCCAAACGCTTTTGCCTCAAGCTCGAAATCAAAAATAGCCCTCATAATGGCGGCAGTATCGGTTACGACCCCTTTTTTATCTCTCTTCGCATTTTTCCCAACCTCAAACTGCGGCTTAAAGAGGATAATAATGACATCTGACGAAAGTGGAACGATAATCGGTAAAAGCTCTTTTGTAGAGACAAAAGACAAATCGACGGACACTATTTCAAAAACGGACTCCGGCTTAAAATCTCTAATGTCGGTATTTTCAAAGCTTTTCACTAGATTATTATTTTTTAGCTCTTCGCTTAGCTGCATACTCCCGACATCTACGGCATACACCGATGCTGCCCCGTTTTCTAGCAAAATCTCGGTAAAACCGCCCGTGGAGGCTCCGATATCAAGACATTTTTTACCGGAAATCTGTATCGGATAGTCCTCCAAAACCCCTTTTAGCTTTAAAGCTCCTCGACCGACGTATACTTTTACCTCATCTACCTCTACTTTTTGGTTTTCGGATAATTTTGTGGAGGTTTTGAGGGTAATTTTGCCGTCAACCCTCACAAATCCGTTTTCAATCAGCCAAACAGCCTTCTCTCTGCTTTTTGCCAGTCCGTTTGCCGCTATATACGTATCTAGCCTCACCCGTCAATCCTTGAAAAGAGCTCAGCCTCGCTTATAATCTCTATCTTTAGAGTTTGCGCCTTATCCAATTTGCTCCCGGCATTTTCACCGCAAACAAGCAAATCCGTTTTTTTTGTTACCGAATCGGTGACCTTTGCCCCAAAACCCTCCAAAACCTCTTTTATCACATCTCTGGGTCTTGATAGCGATCCGGTAATTACGACTGTTTTTCCGGTCAAAAATGACTCTTTTATCTCTTTTTTTATGGGCTCTTTCGGGGTTATAATGGCTAGGAGTTTTTCTATATCAACCCTGTTTGTCTCCCTAAAATGGAGGAAACTTTTGACCATCTCGCCGCCGAATCCGTCGATAGTCGACAACTCTTCAGCCGATGCCTCAAAAGCCGATACTCCGAATCTTTCAGACAGCTTCTTAGCGGCCACCTCACCGATTAGATCGATCCCCAAAGCTACGATAAATCTCCATAGATCACACCCCTTTGAGGACTCTATCGAATTTAAAATGTTGTTTATTTTTTTATCTTTAAACCCTTCCAAATCCTCCAAATCCGAGTACTTAATAGCATACAGATCTATCAGGGAGGCGATTTTTCCCTTTTCAAAAAGGAGCCGTACGATCTGCTCTCCCAGTCCGTCTATATTTAACGCTTTTTTCCCTGCGGCATGGATAATGCTCTCAACAACCCTAGCCGGACACTCCAGATTTTGACACCTGATGATTGTCTCCTCATCTAGTAGCAAACTTCCGCAAACCGGACATAAGGTAGGCCTCTCTATAGGTTTTTCGATCCCCGTCCTAAAGGATAAAAGCGGAGTTACGACTTTTGGGATAACATCGCCGCTTCTAATGACCGTCACCGTATCGCCGATACGAAAATCTCGTCTCTCTATCTCGTCAAAGTTGTGCAGAGTAGCTCTGGAGACCTTCACACCGTCGATATCTACAGGTTCCAAAACTGCCACAGGGGTTATCGCACCGGTTCTGCCGACCTGATATATGACCCCCTCTATCTTTGTCTGTTTCTCTACAGCCGGAAATTTGTATGCCGCTGCCCATCTGGGAAACTTGACCGTGTAGCCTAGCTCCTCTTGGAGGGCAAAAGAATCCACCTTTATCACCATCCCGTCAAGCATCATAGGCAATTCGTCTCTGATTTTTTTGAGATCCTCATACGCCTCTTGAATCTCTTTTATGTCTGCGCAATAATATCTCTTCGGAGGGGGCAAAAAACCCTCATTCTCCAAAAATTCTCCGAGCTCTTTTTGGGTCTTTACGGGAAGGGAGTTTTTTCCGAGTCCGTATGGATAAAAAACAAGCCCCCTTTTTGCCGTAACAGACGGGTCAAGCTGTCTCAGACTTCCGGCCGCTGCATTTCTGGGGTTTGCAAAAACCGGTTGCCCTTCGGCACCCCTCTCCTCATTTATCCTCTCGAACGCCTCTTTGAAGATAACGACCTCGCCCCTAATCTCAAAAAGCTCTTTGGCTTTTAGCGCAAGGGGGACGCTTTTTATGGTTTTAACATTGTTTAGTACCATCTCACCCTCTACGCCGTCACCCCTTGTGATGGCTTTTGCTAGCATTCCGTTTTCGTACAGCAGATTGAGGCTCGCTCCGTCAAATTTCGGTTCACAGACAAATGAAACATCGGTTTGCGTCTTATGAATCCTCTCCACCCATTCAGTAAGCTCCCCGTAATCAAAAATATCCTCCAAAGAGTACATCTGCTCTAAGTGTCTGGCTTTTTCAAACTCCTCCAAAACGGCTCCGCCGACTCTCTGTGTCGGACTTGCAGGATCTAGTTTGTCCGGATTTTGCTCCTCAAACTTTCTGACCTCTCTATAAAGCCTGTCATACTCATCATCTGTTACCGTCGGTGCATCTAGCGTATAATAGGCCGTAGCCCATCCGTTTAGCTGCTTTACAGCCTGCTTGTACGATTCGAACTCCATTTTGCCGCCCCTAGATACTTTGATTTTTAAATGCCGTCCATACTTTTAGCATATCGGCATGCTCTTTTACGTCGTGGCACCTGATAATATCGGCTCCGTAGTCAAGCGCTTTTTGGTGCACGGCAAGGGTTCCGGCTAGTCTATCGGCAGTATTTTTTCCGGTTATCGACCCTATCATACTTTTCCTACTAGCTCCAACAAGTAGTTCAAAGCCGAATTTTTTAAAGTCACCCAAATGCTTTATGAGTGCCGTATTGTGCGACAAACTTTTTCCAAAACCTATCCCGACATCTAAAACAATATCTTTTATACCGTATTTGACCGCTTTTTGGATTCTATCTTTGAAAAACTCCGAAACTTCGCCGAAAATATCATCATAAGAGGGGGAGTTTTGCATGGTAGCCGTCTCCCCTTTTTTGTGCATTATGACAACCTTTGCGCTGTATTTTCCGGCTATTTCGGCCAACTCATCGGATTCTAGCCCACATATATCGTTGATAATTTTACACCCCGCATCCAATGCCGCTTTTGCAGCTTTTGGGCTAAAGGTATCGACACTGATGTCGGCACTTTTAAATAAGGAGTTTTTTTGGATTGATTCAAAAATCGGGCTTAACCGCCTTAACTCCTCATCCTCGCCGCAATAAACAGATCCAGGTCTACTGGATACCGCCCCAATGTCTATAATATCCGCTCCATCATCCACCGTCTGCAAAAATCTATCACAAAATACACTCTCGGATGTCCTGCTTTTTTCAAAAAAACTATCTTCGTTTATGTTTAGAATACCCATTATCTGCGGGGATTTGAGATTGCTTGAACTCAGATATACCTTTAGCCCGTCGGCTATTTTTTTTAACCCGAACGGCTGAATAGACTCTTTTTTTATAAGTTTTTCAAGTTGTGATTTATTGCAAATGAGCAAGGCATTGGTAAAATCGGCACTCATTGAGGCCATATCCTTGCTAACCGCCAAATCGGCCCCGATCGACAACGCATCTTGCTTTAGGATATTTGCCGCTTTGATATTTAATCCGGATATATAAAAGAGAAATTGCTCACCTTTTTTTGCCATTATCCCTTGGCCGCCACAATCTACACCTATTTTTTCAAATACACTACGCAAAGAGGTATCGTTTGAGAGCCTCGTTATCATCGTCTGGCAAGCTCGGACAAGATTGTTGCAAATACTATTTTAGGGGAAGTGTTTAGCGACAGCAGTCTAAAGGAACGCTCGAAAAGCTCCAAAACCGCCGTGTTTCTGGTAGGTTCTTCAAACATCCGGTATTTTATATACTCATCAAGCATTGCAAACAGATAGTTTTTTGCATCTTCTCTATCTAGCTTTTCAACCCTTTTTAGTTCTTCAAACATCGATTGGGGTGTTATTTTTTTGAGCTCTATCCCTATTTTAGGTAAATCTCTTTTGTTGTTTTCGGAAAATGACGGGAGACGTGAACGGATGGTTGGCAAAATAGCAGATTTAGAGTTTGCAAGGATACAAAACTTTACCCCGACCGGAGGCTCCTCTAATAGTTTTAAGAGTCTATTTTGGACAACGGAAGAGTAGTTGTCGGAACGGAGGATAAAAAGCCTCTCGTCTCCGGTGAGATAAGCCGCCTCCATAATATCCTCGACATCTTCGACCAAGAGGTCTTTTTGACCTTTGTAAGGCTTCGGGAAGATTTGGATTTGTATATTAAGGGTACTTGAAAGCCCCTCTATAGAGGCATCAAAATTAGCAGATATGAGTATAAAACCGTTCCCGTATAGCTTTTCGGCACTAAAAAAATCACCCATTTTTTCAGCCTAATTTGACTTTTGAAAACATCACCGCATCGATAGTTTTGTTAAAAAGAGAGGTAAGGGATATCAGCTTCGTATCAAGCGCCTCATCTATTGATTTTAGATAAAAGCTATTACTGCTCTGCTCGTCAAATATCCACAAAAAGCTATCCTCTCTTTGCCTGACAAAAGAGGTCATTTTGTCGTCACCCCTGCCGATATACCAAAAAATATAGTGCTTAAAGACGATATCAAGCATATCGGTATATGCCCCGAATGTCTCTTTTGCACTAAAAGCATCCAACCCCGGAAAAAGACAATGAGCCGAAAAAAACGGCAAAAACGGTCTGTTTTTATTCGGTTTATTGATGCTTTTTACCAGATACTCCCCAAACCATGAGCGCTCTTTGTCGGTTAGTATAATGACGGCAGAGCCGGACAAAACGGTACCGAGGCAGTTTTGAACCAACGGAACCCACTCAAAACGCCTCTCCTCAAGCCACCCAAACTCGCTTCGCTCTCTTATAGTAGCGAGAGTCCACTCCAATAGCTCCTTCAAACTACCTATTTGCCCAGTTCGTAAGCTTCGTGTAAAGCCCTAACAGCCAGTTCGCCGTATTTCTCGTTGATAAGTATAGATATTTTTATCTCGGAGGTACTAATCATAAGTATATTGATGTTCTCTTTTGCTAGCGTGGTAAAGGCTTTTGCCGCTATCCCGCTGTGGCTTTTCATACCTACACCTACAACGGATACTTTTGATACTTCCGAATCATAAGTTACGATTGCCTGAGCAAATTTTGCCATTATCACCTTGACCCTCTCAAGCTCATTTTGCGGGACGGTAAAGCTGATGTTTGCTTTGCTGTCTTGTCCTACGTTTTGCACTATCATATCCACGACGATATCTTCGTTTGAAAGTGTCTCAAATATCTCTGCGGCGATCCCCGGTCTATCTTCAACCCCTCTGACCGTTACCGCTACCTGATTTTTATCAAGCGCTATACCGCTTACAAGTACGTTTTCCATCATATCGTTTTCCTTCGTTATAAGTGTCCCTTCGTTTTCGTTAAAACTACTTCTGGTTACCAGATTTACCTCTAGTTTTTTGGCTAGTTCTACGGAGCGGTTTTGCAATACTTTTGCCCCTGCCGATGCAAGCTCCAACATCTCGTCATAGCTGATTACGTTTAGTTTTTTAGCTTTCGGCTCAATTCTAGGATCGGTTGTATATACGCCGTCAACATCCGTATAGATCTCACATAAATCAGCTTTTAGCGCTCCGGCTATAGCAACGGCCGTGAGGTCACTACCGCCACGTCCTAACGTGGTTACTACGCCGTCTTCGGTAATCCCCTGAAATCCGGCAACGACGATTACGTTCCCCTCTTTTAGCTTACCGAGCATATTGTTCCCGTCGATATCGGAGATTCTTGCCGTCGTAAACGCATTATTAGTTACTATTCCGGCCTGTCTACCGCTCATTGCCATCGCCTTGTGCCCCTTTGCATTTAATGCAATAGCAAGCAGTCCGGCCGTCACTCTCTCGCCGGAGCTAACGACAAAATCCATCGCCTGCTTATCCGGAGTTTTTGTAAAATACTCGGTGTACTCTATTAGTTTATTCGTCTCGCCGCTCATGGCAGATACCACAACTACAACAGAGTGACCATCTTTTAAGGTTTTGGAGACTCTATTTGCTACATTTTCAATTCTCTCAAGGTTTCCGACACTTGTACCGCCGAATTTTTGCACTATCAACATATACGCACCTTATTTTAAAGCTTTAAATAAAGCCCTCTTTTTTAAAATATGCGAGGACTTTTTTGTAAATAGGTTTTTTGAAATGGGAGATATAATCAAATACATTCTCGAATTTCACGAATTTGTATTCGCTAAATTCCGGATGTTCCGTTTTGATATTTATCTCGGAATCGTTTTTTACTCTCACTAAATAATAACGTTGTTTTTGTCCGTCGTAGTTATATAGTTTTTTGTTTTTGGCGACGCTATCGGGAAAGTCGTAATATTCCCAATCAGGATATTCAGATACTATTTCGATGTTATCGGTTCCGATCTCCTCGTCCAACTCTCTAAAAAGAGCGTCTTTCGGCGATTCGTCCTCGTCAATTCCGCCCTGCGGAAACTGCCAGACATCTTTCATATCGCTTCTTAGACCGATAAATAGTTTAGTCTCTGCGGGATAACCCGACGACAGAACAATAGCGGCAACGTTCGGTCTATATTTTTTGTCTGCCATCTAACGCTCTTTTATTAGCAAATACTGGTTACATTTGGCTAAAATGGTAACAAAAAAAGGATAAAACCTGCTTTATTTACATGTTCCTTTTTGTGATAGCAAATGCGGATATTGCGCCTTTAACTCGTTTGCTTCAAAAAAAGAGCTGATACCCAAATATGTAGATTCGATGAAAAAAGCTATCGGCTTTGAACTCTCAAAAATAGATAAAAACAGCAAATTCGGCTCCGTATACATGGGCGGGGGGACACCTAGCGTTCTGCCGGAATATGCACTTGAGGAAATTTTTGGACTAATCTCCCCCTTTACGGATTGCAACACGGAGATAACCGTAGAGATGAATCCAAAATCAACCTCAAAGAGCAAAGCAGAAACCTTAAAAAAAGCGGGTGTAAACAGGATAAGTCTAGGGCTTCAGAGTCTACATAACCAAAAGCTCACTTTTTTAGGGAGAGGGCACACGGCAAAAGAGGGGATTCAAAGTGTTGAGACCCTGAGGGTGGCCGGTTTTTCAAACATATCGGCCGATTTTATGTACGATACCGAATTTGACGATTTGGAGTTTCTAAAAAAAGAGTTAGACGGTTTTTTGGCTTTAAACACAGAACATATCTCGGCCTACTCTCTCACAATCGAAGAGGGGACACCTTTTTTTGAAAAAAAAATAGAGACAAGATACGATGACAAAGCGGCCAGATATGTATCGGATAGGCTAATTAGCGGCGGATTTTTGCATTATGAGGTAGCTGCTTTCGGAAAAATAAAATCCCTCCACAACAGGGGGTATTGGGAGTATAAACCATATATCGGTATCGGAGCCGGAGCTGTTGGGTTTGACGGAGAAAAAAGGGTTTACCCGCACAAGGAGATTGAGGAGTATATAAAAAATCCGACCGAATATGAGTATGAATCGGTAACGGCTGATGAGCAAAAAACGGAGAGAATATTTTTGGGGCTTAGAAGCGATGTAGGTGTCGATATCTCGATGGTAAGCAAAAAACAAAAAGAGATAGACTATCTACTAGAGGCAAAAATAATAGAGATAAAAAACGGCAAGATATACTCTTTGGACTTTTTTTTGGCGGACGAAGCAGCTGTTAGGCTCTCCTGAAATCTATCCGTTTTATCGTCAAAAAAGAGCCGTTTTTTTGGGGGACAAAAAAATACTTTATCTCTTTTGGCTCACCGTTTTTTTGTAGTTTGTTTATAGGTTTTTTAAAATTTGTCGTCGGATACTCTATCCCCCCGTCAAAAAGCTTGTTACACCTAAGTATACGAAACAAAGAGGCAAAAACAGCCCTAAAAAATCCGTTTGTCTCAAACTGCCACACGGCATACTCACTGCAACTGGGGTGGTATCTGCAAGAACCTACGGTAACAGGGGAGATAAATCTCTGGTAAAAGCGGACAAAAGCTATTGCCGCTTTATTTATCATAATATCCGCCCTCTCTCCACCTTAATCCGCGTTTTTCGGTATGGACGACAAAATGCTCAAAACAATCCTCTGTGATACAGGAGCTAAAAGAGGCTAAATATATCTCGACCACCCTCTTCTCCCCGTCCAAAATAGGAAGACTCGAAAACTCCACCGACGGCGGAAGCGTCTGCATGATATCTACCAGTTCACCCTCGGAGCCGAATACGGTAAATGTTTTTTTGTACTTTATCTCACCTTTCGGGTAAAACCTATCGAGAGCCTCCACAATCATCGGATGAGCCATCTCAGGGAAACCGGGAACAAAGAAAAATCGCTCATCCAGATAAAATCCGGATATATTGTTTATCTTGTTAGCTAAAAGCCCTGCCCCCCTCGGCAAATATCCCATTTTGATCCTATCCGGATAGGCCGCATCACCGAATCTGTCCGTCAAAACCTTGCAAATATCGTCATTATACTCCATATACCCGTCGCTAAAAACTCTGGCTGCGGTATCTCTAGTATAGTCGTCCGGCGTGGAGCCGATTCCGCCGAAACAAAACATTACCGATTTTTCATCTTTTTTGATTAGCTCAAAAACATCGGCAATAAAATCAGGCTCGTCTTTTATAACAAAACTGGCTTTTAGCTCATGTCCACGGGTTAAAAGTTCGGTATTTAAAAAATCAAAATGGGAGTCTTTGCGGCGACCGTTTAGAAGCTCGGTCCCTATAATACAAGCGTAGAAGTTCATCAAAGCACCTTTGAGATAAAGGTTCCGCCGCAAAAGCGACGGATAAAAAGTTAGGAAAAACTAAATTTTACTTTTAACAAAAGCGTCCATGTCAGATACGATCTCTTCGATAGTTCTCTCGGCATTGATAGTGTGATATACACCTTTTTTGCCGTAAAAACTTCTGATAGCCTCTAGCGGCTCTGTAAATACTTTCATTCTGTTATTAAATACTTCAACGTTGTCGTCAGCCCCTCTGGCTCTACCCAAAACTCTGTCTCTGGCTACCTCTTCGCTAACTTCAACCTCTATGACGTTAACAAGGGAAACGCTAGATTCGGTAGATAGTACTTCGTCTAGTTTTTCCATTTGCTCTACGCTTCTAGGGAAACCGTCTATCAAAACAACCTCTTTTGAGCTCTCTTTGATAGCTTTTACTACAGTGTTGATTACTATCTCTAAAGGAACAAGGTTCCCTTTTGAGACAAAACCGTCTATAGTTTTACCAAGCTCCGAACCGCTTGCAACTTCAGCTCTTAGCAAATCACCGGTAGAGTAGTGAGCCGTATTATCCGGATTTCTCTCTGCGATGATACTCGCATCTGTTGTTTTTCCGCTACCAGGCGCACCTATAATTAGAAATAGTTTTTTCATAAATTCAACTCCCCTTTGAAATTAATTTGACTTTTATCTTTTTTGCTTCGGTTTTTGATATCGCAATTTTAGTTCCGTAAATATCCAACAAAACCGGACTCAAAAAAGAGTTAGAGACGACTCTCGCCACCTCCCCTTTATTTAATCCCATAGAACATATTCTGGTCTCTATATCGCAAAAAGGAGCCAAAAACTCCTCTATCTCGATCAAATCCCCACTTTTTGTATCTACAAGCCTCAACTTCCTATTTTGCTCACTCTGATTGAGAGTTCTTTTAGCTGTGTATCCTCTACCGGACTCGGTGCCGCCGTCATGAGACACTGAGCTTTCTGCGTTTTCGGGAACGCTATAACGTCTCTGATACTTTCAGATTTTGTAATCAGCATAACAAGTCTGTCAAGCCCAAGTGCAAAACCGCCGTGCGGAGGAGCCCCGAATTTGAGAGCGTCCAGAAGGAATCCAAACTTCTCTTTTGCCTCCTCTTCGCCGATTCCAAGAAGCCTAAATACCTCTTTTTGGGTATCCTCTTTGTGTATCCTAATACTTCCGCCGCCTATCTCATAGCCGTTTAGAACTATATCATAAGCTACCGATTCGATATTTTCCAGATTCTCGTCATCTAGTGTCCTAGGCATCGTAAACGGGTGATGAAGGGCTTTTACCTTCCCTTCGTCCACTTCAAACATAGGGAAATCTACAACCCATAAAAATTCGTATCTGTTTTCATCGATAAGACCCATCAGTCTTGCAACCTCTTGTCTGAGTCTCCCCATATACTCAAGCACGGTAGCTTTTTTGCCGGCTCCAAAGAATATGAGATCTCCCGCTTTTGAGCCTAGTCTATTTACAAGCTCTGTTTTTTCGGCATCGCTTAGGAATTTTTCGATCGGCCCTTGAAGGGTCATATCCTCTTTCACTTTTAGCCAAGCAAGACCTTTTGCACCGAATTTTGCAACATAATCGGTCAGAGCGTCTATCTCTTTTCTGGTTAGCTTCTCGCCACCCTCTACATTTAGTGCTTTTATCCTATTTATATGCGGCATTTTCGCTATTTCCGCAAATACTTTTAGCTCGGTATTTGCAAACAAATCAATCACATCCGTTAGCGGCAGAGAGTATCTCATATCCGGTTTGTCTGAACCGTATTTTTCCATCGCTTCCGAATATTTCATTCTAGCAAAAGGGGTTGATATCTCAACACCTACCGCACTGAAGGCAGCTTTTAGCGCACCCTCGGCAGTCGCTATCACCTGCTCGTCGTCACAAAAGCTCATCTCGACATCCACCTGAGTAAACTCCGGTTGTCTGTCGCTCCTTAGATCCTCATCTCTAAAACATCTAGCAACCTGAAAATATCTATCGAATCCGGCAACCATAAGTAACTGCTTGAATAGCTGTGGAGACTGAGGAAGTGCAAAAAATTCTCCACCGTGAACACGGCTAGGAACCAGATAATCCCTTGCCCCTTCCGGCGTAGATTTTGTGAGTATAGGAGTCTCAACCTCCAAAAATCCGTTTTGGTCAAAATAGTTTCTGACCGCTACGGTAACCTTTGAACGGGCTATAAATTTATTTAGGTGTTTTGGGTCTCTAAGTTCCAAAAATCTATATTTTAGCCTTAGCTCTTCGTTTACTTTGTCGTCGCCGATTTGAAAAGGGGGAGTCGGTGATTTGTTCTCGATAACGAGGCTACTCACTACTATCTCCAAAGCTCCGGTTTTTAGTTTCGGGTTTTCAAGCCCCTCACCTCTTCTTCTAACCGTACCTTTGGCGATAATCACATACTCGTCTCTGACCTCGGTAGCCGCCTTGTGCGCTTCCGCTCCGTCTTTCGGGTCGCATACCAGCTGGACAAGTCCGCTCTTGTCTCTTAAATCTATAAAAACGAGTTCTCCGTGGTCTCTGTAACTATTTGTCCATCCACAGACGGTTACCTCGGAGCCTATATCTTCTAGGCTTACTTCGCCGCAATAATGGGTTCTCAACCTGTTTCCTTAAGCCGAATTTTTGGGCGAAATGTTACCAAAGTATTGCTTAGCGGGGATTTTTGTGTAAAATACGACAAACATACTTATGTCTAGTATTCGATGAAGATATAGGCGTTCAGAGGACTAATAACAGATGAAACCGAAATTTTCAGCCGATTTTTTGGCAAATCCTATCGTAAAAATGAGGGCAAACGGCTCTAAACTGATAGTGCTCTTGGAGGGCGGAGAGGTCAAAGAGTTAAACTATGATTTAACAATCAGGGGAGAGTGTGCCCCAAAGGCGGCGGATTTTTTTAGGTTTTCCAATTTTTACGACATATCGGCCGATTGCTCCTATCTCGCCTACTCCCAAAAAGAGACCAATAAATACGCCCTATACGACCTAAATGTCAGAAAAATAGTTTTTGAAAATAGCATGCACGACAGTGAACTATCGTGTTTGAAATTTTCCCATGACGGGACTATGCTAGCAAGCGGGGGAACCGACGGAAAGACTTATATCTACGACTTTAGGACAAAAGGGGTAGCCGGAACGTACGGAATCAGAAATGATTTTGTGACGGATATAGCATTTGACCCCAAAATGGACAAAATAGCGGTAGGGGCATTCGATAACGAAATCAGGATATACAAAATAACAGATCCGGACGACGTTTTCTCGCTTGTCGGCTTCGATGAGCCTATATCATCTTTGCAATACATAAAAGACAATGAGCTGGCTGTTTTCTATAAAGACGGCGGTTTTTTGGTGTTTGATACCCATAGGCAAAAAATAATCGCAAATCCGAAAAAATCTAACGACACTATATCAGGAAGCCATTTTACAAAAGAGTTTGTCTATATAGCGGCAAAAGATAGAAATCTCAAGCTACTAAACGCAAAAACATACGAAGAGTTAGCCGACGCATACATAAAAGCCCCCTCAATCATAAGCTCAATGTGCGCCGATTCAAACGGAGAGATATTTATAGGGTGTCTGGACGGTACGGTGGCGGTCTACGAGGAGAACTCGGACGTTAGAGAACTGGAAGAGTACGTAATGGGTGGAAACTTTGGAGAGGCGTACAAGCTCGTAGAGGAGAATCCGCTACTCAAAAAAGAGGACAACTACACGCTAATGGAGGAGGCGTGGAAAATGAGCCTTGTGGATATAGTCCGAAATATCGAAGACAATAAGATGCAAACGGCAAAGCAGATAGCCGCCAGTTTTGCACAAGTGGGCGAAAAAAGAGCAATCATACAAACCGTACTAAAGCAGTTTGAAGAGTTTGCAAAATTCAAATACGCCGCCGAAAAAAACAACTTTGAGCTTGTAAAATTTATGGCAAATAAAAACCAATATTTCAAACTTACAAAGCTTTTTGAAAAAATTAAAGGAAAAATTCCGAATTAGTCTTGACAAACTAAAAGAAAAAAGATAGAATTTCGCTCTCTTTTGCGGGGCGTAGCGCAGTCTGGTTAGCGCACCTGGTTTGGGACCAGGGGGTCGGAGGTTCGAATCCTCTCGCCCCGACCATTTGAGATGTTTTTTATTTTTTTGATAAATCACGGTAGGTGTAGCTCAGTCGGTTAGAGCATCAGGTTGTGGTTCTGAGGGCCGTGGGTTCG
>ERZ650312.424-NODE-424-length-23345-cov-7.633834_pt1 | contig 23345 bp, 23 predicted proteins | sample MGYA00376248_ERZ650312 | MGnify/ENA primary metagenome ERZ650312 (study PRJEB26733, sample SAMN07839316) | wastewater metagenome | biome: urban; feature: wastewater treatment plant; material: waste water | place: USA: North Carolina | collected 2016-07-28 ... | reverse complement strand
GGCAGAGTTACAAAAACTGGCAAAATTATTCAAATAAAGTCATAAATGCCGACTTCCAATCTTCAGATAATCAAAGCCGACACATACAACAGGGCAATCAAGAAACTAAAAAAGCGTTTTGCTCATATTGAGGTCGATGTGGATTTGTTTTTTGAGAAAATTTCGACATTGGACGAACTAGGTGTACATCTGGGCAATAATGTATTTAAAGCAAGAATAGCAAACTCAGATAAAAAGAGTGGCAAGAGTAGTGGCTACCGGCTCATTTCATACCTCAAACTTATTGACAACGAACTTTATCTGCTCTTTATCTATGATAAAAGCGATTTTGAAAACATAGATGAGTCTGAGATAGACTCTCTCATTTTAAGCTCTGCAAAATAGCCGCAGAAGAAATGAGACAGCCCCAAAATACCGTCTACGCCTCACACGCCCTTAGCTCCGCATTTGTAAACCTCAGCCTCCCCGCAAGTACGCTAGCGATACCTTCCATGAATCTAAGAGAGATTTTTTTGTGCTCTTCGGCAAACTTGTCAAAATCAGCTCTTGAGAGGGCATAAAGCTCGGTATCGCCTTCGGCTACGGCGTCGGCGGAGCGGGCAGCTCCATCAAGAAACGCCATTTCGCCGAAGAAATTGCCCTGCCCAAAGGTGCTGATGTGGTAGCTTTGTGTATCAGATATCGGCAGTGCTATTCTGACATCGCCTTTTCTGATTAGGAATATCTCATCCCCTGTGTCTCCCGCTGAAAATATCTTGTCGCCGTGTTTGAATACAAGTTTTTGCATCCTCTCTTCTAGGTGAGCTATCGTCTCCTCTTTTTTATCCTTGAATATCTCGAATTCGTGCAGACAAATCGTCTCTTGCTCGCTAGCAGATAATGGCTCGGTCTCTATTATCCTATCTTCTACCCATTCTATAGCGTCGTCTAGCTCGCCGAATATTTTGACGTTTTTATGTCCGTTTGCAATCCCAAGCTCTTCAAAATACCTCTTCATATCAAGTCCGCTAGGGATTTTTTGCGGTATATTGCTAAACAGTAAGTATCCGTCCTTCTCTTCCATCATATCTCGTATTTGCTCTAGCACATGCATTGCGGTTATGTCGATGCCTTGAACTTTCTTGAAATCAAGAGTAATAAATTTTCTGCTTTTGATGTCTATTTCCAGCGTAGACAGAAGCTGGTTAGCCGTGCCGAAAAACAGGCTTCCTTGAAGTTCGTATATGACTGCAGCATTGCCTTTGCTCGATAGAATATCCATAGCCTCCGCAGTTCTTATCTGTTTTGAGAAGCTTTCGTTGCCGAGCGATTTGCGGCGTACTATCGAGGTGGATATGTGCTCTTTGATAAACAGCAGTATCGCAAGAGCCACGCCGACACCCGATGCCGCAATGAGGCTCACCGTAAGGGCGGTCGTGACCACGGCGGCGATAACGGCAAAGTCTAGTATCGTGGAGCGGGAGCGCAAAAACGAGAAACTATGAGTATCTATCATTTTGACGCCGATAACTATGAGTATGGCGGCAAGAGCGGAGATAGGTACCCACGAGATGAGCGGTGCAAGGATGAGGAATGCCACAAGCGACAACACCCCCTCCAAAAATCCAGATAGCCTAGTCGTTGCGCCGCTAGAGATATTGACCAGAGTCGCCCCCATCGTACCTGCTCCAGGCACTCCACCTCCAAAGGCGCAGCCTATGTTGGCAAGCCCTTGTCCGATGAGCTCCTTGTTGGAGTCGTGTCTGCTTCTTGTTATGGCGTCCAGCACTACGCATGTTTTTAGGGTATCAATGGAAAGTAAGGCGGCCAAAGTTAGAGCCGGAGTGATAAGGAGCGCCAAATTTGAAATCTCGAAATGCTTTATCCCTTCTACCTTTTGGCTTAGCGCCTCAAAAAAACCTCCTCCGCCCAAAGGGCCGATGACTAGCGGGTTATTTGCCGTTGACAAGAGGGCTGGATTGAAAAATGAAATCGCAAAATAGCTTGCCACTCCGCCCACAAGTGCCAAGATAGCCGCAGGAATCAGTTTTGTCACCTTTGCGGCAAATGTCATTATGAGCGCCGTTACTATACCGACGGCTATGCCCTCCCATTGCCATACGTGATAAAGTCCCAAAGACTCCCAAAAGTGTGTCCCCTTGGGCGTACCTAAAAATTTTGGCATTTGGCTTGCTATGATATATAGACCGACACCGCTTAGATAGCCGCTGACGACGGTATATGGCATATATTTAATGAGCTGTCCGAGTCTGAGAGCTCCAAAACCGACCTGCAAAAGCCCCGTCATGAGACCCAGTATGGCTATCATCATTGCAGCTACCGTCGTATCGCCGCCTTTTGACATATAGTCGATGACAAATGCCGATAGTACCGCCGCCGCAGGGGCGCAAGGGGCGCTAATAAGTCTATTTGTACCCCCAAATACGGGAGCTATTAACCCCATAAATACGGCTCCAAGTATACCCGCAAGAGCTCCGTATGCTATGTATTGATCCCCGAGAGGACCGTAGATGGTAACCCCAAAGGCTATAGCGGATGGGAGAGCGACAAGCATGGCTGCTATGGCTCCCCAAACATTTCCGGCTATATTTTCAGGTTTTTTAAGTTCAAGTTTCATCGTTAATATCTTTACAAACAGGTTACTTTGTAGTTTGAGATAATAAATATAAATTCCAGCTTTACTCCCCTATAATTACCAAAAAATTTAAAAGCAAGGAAAGACAATATGTTTGGAAAAAGTCTAAAAGAATTTGACACATCCGCCGAGGCGCTTGAGGGCATCAATTATGCGACCGTGACAACAGAAAAAGGGGCTATGAAAATAAAACTACTCAAAGAAGAGGCTCCGATAGCGGTAGCAAACTTTGCGGATTTGGCAAAAAAAGGGTTTTACGACGGGCTAAACTTTCACAGGGTAATTGCCGGATTCATGGCACAGGGCGGTTGTCCTGAGGGGAGCGGCAGGGGCGGCCCCGGATATGCTATCAAATGCGAGTGCATGAACAACACATCAAAACACCTAAAAGGGACGTTATCAATGGCTCACGCCGGAAGAGACACGGGCGGTAGCCAGTTTTTTATCTGCTTCGTACCGTGCCCGCACCTTGACAAGCAGCACACGGTATTCGGTCAAATAGACCCTAGCGATGCAGAGAGTATGAAAACCCTAGATAGCGTCAAACAAAACGATAAAATCGTCAGTATCGCAATAAGCGCAGAGTAATATGACCATCTCCATCTGGCAGCACGTTGATTTTGAGGGGCCTTCGGCAATAGGGGAATGGGCAAAAGAGCGTGGGCATATGCTAGAGATCATCCGTGCAGATTACGACGAGCCGTTTGTCGCACGGGATGCTCTGGTGGTTCTGGGCGGCTCTATGAGCGTATATGACGGACTACCGTTTTTATCTTCCGAAAAAGCGGCTCTAAAAAACTATATTAATCGTGGCGGCAAAGTATTTGGAATATGCCTAGGCTCACAACTCATTGCCGACGTACTAGGGGCAAGAGTGTATCCAAGCGGCACGAGAGAGGCCGGATGGAGAGGTGTGAATTTTGCCAAACACCCTTTGACGCAGGAACTCGGCGATGAGGCCGTCGTATTTCACTGGCACGGCGACACTTTTGACCTGCCTGCCGGAGCGGAGCTTTTGGCCTCAAACGACGCTTTCAAAAACCAGATGTTCTCTGCCAAAGGGGGCAAAGTAATAGCAACCCAGTTTCACTTTGAGACGACGAGGGAGAGCATGGAGGATTTAATAGAGGCAGACGGCGGCTATCTGGAGCACGAATCGCAGTTTGTCCAAAACGCCGATACGATCAGAGCCGGAGCAAAGCATATCCCAAGAGCCAACGAACTGCTATTTAGACTCCTTGACAAATGGATCAATCTTGCATAATCTGCCGCTTTTTGCGGCTGGTTTTTTTACCGGACTTTGCGTACTCTAAAATATGCTCATACACATTTGTTGCTCTGTCGATAGCCACTACTTTCTCACCCGCCTTAAAGCCGATTATCCGAACGAAAAGCTGATAGGATTTTTTTACAACCCGAATATTCACCCAAAAAGCGAATACGATCTCAGACTTTTAGATGTCCAAAAAAGTTGTTTTGCTCTGGATATAGAACTTTTAGAGGGGGAGTACGACGATGATAAGTGGTTTGAATCGGTAAAAGGGTTTGAAGCGTGCCCAGAAAAAGGGGATAGATGTGCGATATGTTTTGACGGACGGTTTGAAGCTTCCGCTAAAAAAGCGGCCGAAATCAAAGAAAAAAGCTTCACCTCTACCCTCCTCCAAAGCCCGCTAAAAGACAAGGGGCAACTAAGAAGCAGCCTTGAAAAAATATCCCAAAAATACAGCGTTAATTTTGTGTTTGTAGACTACCTCTCAAAAGGGGGTATGGAGGCTCAAAACCAAGCGGCCAAAACCGCCGGACTTTACCGCCAAAACTACTGCGGATGCACATACGGCCTCATAAACCAAAAATCTAAAAACGGCGGATTTATATTCGAAGGGGTATCGGAACTAGCCAAGAGACCGCTCCCCGCATCGGCCGAGGATAGGATAAGGTATTATTCACAAAACAGCAAAGAGGTTTTTAGGGCTAGATTTTTGGATTATCGTTGCCTATCCGGTGCCGTTTACGCAAACAACATTTTATTGCCGTCATATCCGCTACTCTATTCTACCTCACAAAAAGAGAGCTTTGGCACAAGGCCTACAGCCGAAGAGGATGACGTTTTGTATTTAAACAAAGACGGAACAAGGCTTGTCAGACTCTCAAAACTAAATAAAGCCCTATCTAAAAACTACGAATCCGTAAAGGAGCTTATTTTTGCCCCTCTGAGATTTGAAGAGGAGATGAAACTAAGGGGTCTACTTACTTCTCACCCGTTTGATTTATCCCCGATTTTCATAGTTGATGAGTATGACAAATCCGCCTCATACAAAATCGAACTCCGGTTTAGAACAGAGTATTCGTCCCTAGAGGTTTAGAGCTTAAAAAAAGCTAATTTTTGCTAAAATCCCCCAATTTGCTTAATTTTTTCAAGGTAATACAGCCAAATGTTTGATATCAACGAAATATCCAGAATTCTCCCACATAAGTATCCGTTTTTGTTAGTCGATAGAGTAGATTCGATGGTAGCCGGAGAGTCTATCGAGGGTTACAAAAACATCTCCATTTCAGACCACGTATTTCAAGGCCATTTTCCGGGGCACCCTATTTATCCGGGTGTTTTAATTATCGAAGGGATGGCTCAGGCGGGCGGTGTTTTGGCATTTAAAAGCTCTACCGACGAGAGCGAATTTGACAATAAAGTCGTTTATTTTATGAGCATCGACAAAGCCAAATTCAGAAGCCCCGTAGTTCCGGGGGATAAGCTCATATACAAACTATCCGTACTAAAACACAAAGGTAATATCTGGGTTTTGGACGGCAAAGCCTACGTAGACGATAAACTCGTAGCCGAAGCCGAACTAAAAGCTATGATAGTGGACAAATAATGATTCATCCAACCGCCATAATCGAAAACGGAGCCACCATAGCAGACGGTGTTCTTATCGGTGCATACGCCTACATCGGCTCAAAAGTCACAATAGGCGAAGGGACAAAAGTCGGAAACGGCTCCCAGATTACGGGCAAAACAACTATCGGTAAAAACAATAATATCTTCTCAAACGTCGTTTTGGGTTCTGCTCCGCAGGATCTAAAATACAAAGGGGAGGAGACTCAGCTTGTTATCGGCGATAACAACACGATACGTGAGTTTTGTTTTTTTAACACGGGGACACCCGGCGGCGGAGGACTTACATCCATAGGCTCAAACTCTCTTTTTATGGCGTATGTCCACATAGCCCACGATTGCAAAATCGGTGACAACTGCATACTTGCAAACAATGCAACCCTTGCCGGGCACGTTGAGTTAGGAAGCTTTGCGGTAATCGGCGGGATGACCCCCGTTCACCAGTTTGTAAAAGTAGGCGATTTTGCGATGCTAGGCGGAGCCAGCGCAATCAGTCAGGACATCCCCCCTTATTGTCTAGCAGAGGGGAACAGGGCAAAACTAAGAGGGCTAAACCTCGTGGGGCTCAGAAGAAAGCTTGAGAGAAGCGACGTAGACGAGCTAAAAAGGGCCTATAAAGAGCTATTTTTGAGAGGTAAACCGCTAAAAGAGATTGCGGCCGAACTATCAAAGAGCGAAAACGTATATGTGGCCAACATTGCAAAATTTTGCCTCGAAACCAAAAGGGGCATACCATACCATCAACAGGATACGATAAGTTTAGATGACTGAAAAAATATGTAACTTTTGCGGCTCGCCCGATACAGAACAAAACCCGCTTTTGGCCGGAGAGGATGCATATATTTGCAAAAACTGCGTCCTTAGTGCCCACAAAATTATTTTGGGCGATCTGGCTCAAAGTAAAGAGGAGAGCGTCAAAGGGGAGGTTGCCCCAAAAAAAATAAAAGAGGCACTCGACGGCTACGTAATAGGTCAAGATAGAGCCAAAAAGATAATCGCCGTGGCGGTCTACAATCACTACAAAAGGATTCTAAAAGGACTCCCTGCCGACGACAACGATACGGAGCTAAAAAAATCGAATATCCTACTTTTGGGGCCTACAGGAAGCGGCAAAACTCTGATCGCCCAAACCCTTGCAAAATATCTGGATGTGCCGATAGCTATTACTGATGCCACTAGTCTCACAGAGGCCGGATATGTAGGCGAAGATGTCGAAAATATCCTTGTTAGACTCCTTCAGTCCGCCGACGGCGACGTTAAAAAAGCGGAACACGGCATCGTGTTTATAGACGAGGTTGACAAAATAGCCAGACTCGGCGAAAACCGCTCAATCACGAGGGATGTATCCGGCGAAGGGGTACAGCAGGCTCTTCTAAAAATTATAGAGGGGAGCAGTGTAAATATCCCACCGAAAGGCGGCAGAAAACACCCGAATCAGGATTTTATCCAAATGGATACGACAAATATCCTCTTCATTGCCGGAGGGGCATTTGACGGACTCGGAGAGATAATCAAAAATAGAATCTCCGGCTCGGCTATGGGGTTTTTGCAAAAAGAAAAAACAGACATAAAAGACGAAAACATATTTGAGGCGGTAGAGACCGACGACCTAGTAAAATTCGGCCTTATTCCGGAGCTAATCGGGAGACTTCACGTAGTTGCAAGCCTCAAAGAGCTTGATTTGGAACAACTCGTAAAAGTCTTCAAAGAGCCTAAAAACTCCATCTTAAAACAGTTTCAAAAGCTGTTTGCAATAGACGGAGCCAAGCTAACATTTACGGATGATGCCATAGAGGCAATATGCGACGAGAGCATCAAACGAAAAACGGGAGCCAGAGGGCTAAGGGCGATTATAGAGGGGATAATGACCGATACTATGTATGATTTGCCGGAGCTATCGGGCTATGAGATTATAGTAAACAAAGAGTGCATCACCGAGGGGGCGAAACCGCTCAAAGTAAAGCTCTCAAAAACAGAGGGCGGCAAGGGCAAAAAAGCCATAGCATAAAATTTCAGCAAGGATACTAAGGGTTATGTTTTTAGATAAATTAATAGGTTTTTTCTCAAACGATTTGGCGATTGACCTCGGTACGGCTAATACTATAGTTAGCATCAAAGGCAAAGGTATCGTAATCAACGAGCCTTCAGTCGTCGCCGTACAGTCGGATAGATACGGCAAACAAAAAATCCTCGCCGTAGGCCAAGAGGCAAAAGATATGATCGGTAAGACACCGGGAAACATCACCGCCATTAGACCTATGAGAGACGGGGTTATTGCCGATTTCGATATCACCGAAAAGATGATTAGGTACTTTATAGAAAAAGTCCACAACAGGCAGGCATTTATCAGACCTCGAATCGTGATATGCGTCCCTTACGGTCTTACGCAAGTCGAGAGGAAAGCGGTTAGAGAATCTGCAATGTCGGCCGGAGCCAGAGAGGTGTATCTGGTAGATGAACCTATGGCAGCGGCTATCGGTGTGGGCTTGCCCGTAAAAGAACCTCAAGGAAACGTCGTAGTCGATATAGGCGGCGGAACCACGGAGATAGGTGTTACCTCTCTAGGCGGTCTTGTTATCAGCAAATCTATCAGGGTAGCCGGAGATAAACTGGATAACGACATAGTAAATTACGTCAGAAAAAAATATAACCTTCTAATCGGCGAGAGGACAGCCGAAGATATTAAAATGCAGATCGGTTCTGCAATAAAGCTTGATTTGCCTCTTTCAATGACCATCAAAGGCAGGGATCAGATAAACGGACTTCTCACTACTATAGAATTTACAAGCGAAGAGATGAGGGATGCGATAAAGGACTCACTAAAAGTAATTTTGGATGCCGTAAAACTTGTACTTGAGCTTATGCCGCCGGATTTGGCGGGCGACGTAGTCGAAAACGGTATAGTCCTAACCGGCGGGGGTGCACTTTTGAAAGGGCTTGATAAGTACATATCGGAAGCGGTCAAACTACCGGTATTTGTAGCTGACGAGCCTTTGTTGGCAGTTGTCAGAGGTACTTCCGTAGTACTTGAAGAGTTGGATTTGTTACAGCAAATATCGTATGAGTAAAAACTGGATCGTATTAGGAATTTTCGGGGGTCTATTTGTTGCGATTTACTACTTTTCCGGTACATATCTACAAAACAAAATAACACCCGCAACCTCTTTCATCCGAGATACGTATCTCTCCTTGCAGAGCGAAACCTCGCTATTTATAGACAAGTATCTCTCTCAGGCCGAGTCTGTAGAGAGGCTTGAAAAAGAGAATATCGCCCTCCAAAAAGAGCTCACCGCATACAAAGCGGGGATTGTGGACGTAGCGAAAAAAATAAACGCCGCCGGACTAAAAAGCTTTGAGTTTAACAGCTCTACCAAAATAGGTTACGCAAGGGTAAGGTCATACTCCAACCTCCCGAATCTGTACAGAATCTGGATAGATTTTAACCCTAGCACAAAAGAGCAAAATCAGGATATTCCAAAAATATACGGGCTTATTTACCCATCCAAAAACAAAACCGAGCAGATCGCTTGCGGTATAGCAATGGAAGACGATACGAAAAAGTACGAAGCCTTTTTGAACGGTGACCCTAAATGCTCATACGGCGTATATATAGGGGGAGCCAAAGCCCCAGGAGTTGTATACGGCAAAAATCAGGATAAACTGATCGTAAAATATATCCCTACGTGGATGGATATAAAAGCCGGGGACGAGGTGATTACAAGCGGTCTCGACAACATCTTTTTTGAGGGTGTCAAAGTCGGCAAAATCAAAAGTGTAAGCTCCGATAACGCTTACAAGGAGGCTCTCGTAGAGGGGTACTACAACTCTCTGTCGCCGGATTATTTTTACGTAGTCGAAAAAGCGAAATAAAAAACGGATAACATAAACAAAAACACAAAGGGGTATAAAGATGAGAAAACAGCTAACAAAAAAAAGAACCGACATAGAGACAATCCTTCTAATCGGCTCCGGCCCTATAGTTATCGGTCAGGCTTGTGAATTCGACTATTCCGGAGCACAGGCTGCAAAAACCCTAAAAGAGCTAGGATATAGAGTAGTTCTCATCAACTCAAACCCTGCAACCATCATGACAGACCCGGAGTTTGCCGACAAAACCTATATAGAGCCGATCACGGAAGAGGTAGTCGCAAAGATCATAGCAAAAGAGGGGGTAGATGCCGTCTTGCCTACGATGGGTGGACAAACAGCCCTTAATATCGCTATGAAAATGCACGAAAAAGGGATGCTTGAGGGGATTAAATTTTTAGGGGCAAACCCTGAGGCTATCAAAAAAGGGGAAGATAGGCAGGCATTTAAAGAGGCGATGATAAAAATCGGGATGGATATCCCGAAAAGCAAATACGCCTACACAGTCGAAGAGGCTATGGAAGCGGCCAAAGAGATGGGATTCCCGCTGATTATCAGAGCCTCATTTACCCTTGCAGGGGGCGGTTCCGGCGTTGCGTACAACATCGACGAGTTTAAAGATATATCGGCAAAAGGGATTGAAGCCAGCCCTATAGGTGAGATCCTAATCGAAGAGAGCCTTCTGGGGTGGAAAGAGTACGAGATGGAGGTTATCAGAGATAATGCCGACAACTGCATTATCGTCTGCTCAATAGAAAATCTGGATCCTATGGGTGTCCATACCGGGGATTCCATCACCATAGCCCCCGCCCTCACCCTAACCGACAAAGAGTATCAAAGGATGAGAGATGCGTCGTTTGCGATTTTGCGTGAAATCGGCGTAGATACCGGCGGATCAAACGTCCAGTTTGCGATAAACCCGAAAACGGGGAGGATGACGGTTATCGAGATGAACCCTAGGGTCTCCCGTAGCTCCGCACTTGCCTCAAAAGCAACAGGATATCCGATAGCAAAAGTAGCAACGCTTCTGGCCGTAGGATTTACGCTGGATGAGATCGAAAACGACATCACCGGAACGGCTGCATCGTTTGAGCCGACAATCGACTATATCGTAACCAAACTCCCTAGATTTACATTTGAAAAATTCCCTGGGGCAGACAGCACCCTCACAACCTCTATGAAATCAGTCGGTGAGGCTATGGCTATAGGGACGACTTTCAAGGAGTCCATCCAAAAAGCGCTCTGCTCTCTTGAGACCGGACTAACCGGCTTTGACGAGATGTCCGGAGAGACTGAGCTAATCAAAAAAGAGATTAGACGTCCGAATGCCGACAGACTCCTATATGTTGCGGAAGGTTTTAGAAGGGGGCTTAGTATCGAAGATATATTTGCCCTTTCAAAAATAGACCCTTGGTTTTTAGGTGAGATAAAAGAGGTGATAGACTTTGAGAAAAAAATCACAACCTCTCTGCTAAGCGACAAAACCGCCCTTTTTGAGGCAAAATCAATGGGCTTTAGCGATAAAAGGCTTGCAAAACTGGCAGGAGTAACCGAAGGGGATGTAAAAGAGGCCAGAAACAGAAAAGGGGTGACGCTAACCTACAACGAAGTTGATACATGTGCCGCCGAATTTAGAGCGTTAACGCCGTACCTATACTCCACATACGAAAAAAATCCGTATGCAAAAAACGAAACACTGTTTAAAAACGATAAAAAAGTTATGATCATAGGAGGCGGGCCAAACAGGATAGGACAAGGGATAGAGTTTGACTACTGTTGTGTTCATGCCGCTTTTGCCTTAAAAGATATGGGGGTTCGCTCCATCATGCTAAACTGCAATCCGGAGACCGTATCGACAGACTACGACACAAGCGATATTTTGTTTTTTGAACCGATAGACTTTGAGAGGGTAAGCTCCATAATAGACAAAGAGTCTCCGGACGGTATTATCGTCCATTTCGGCGGACAGACACCGCTCAAACTCTCTAAAAAAATATCGGCCTACGGCGGACAAATAATCGGAACCTCGGCAGAGACGATTGATGTTGCCGAAGACAGAAAGCTATTTAGCGAATTTGCCGACAGAATAGGGCTTTTGCAACCGAAAAACGCTACTGCCGTAAGCATCGATGAGGCGGCAAAATACGCAAACGAGATAGGGTATCCGGTACTAGTCCGTCCATCTTTCGTTCTCGGCGGTAGAGCTATGAGAACAGTGGATAGCGAAGAGGAGCTAAGATCTTATATGGCTGAGGCTATATCCGTCAGCCATAACTCTCCGGTACTTATTGACAAATTCCTAGACGGCGCCATAGAGTTGGATGCGGATGCTATATGTGACGGCGTGGACGTATATGTGGGTGGAATTATGCAGCATATCGAAGAGGCGGGGATCCACTCCGGCGACTCGGCTTGTTCCCTCCCTCCGGTGTCTTTGTCGGACGAGATGATAAAAGAGGTTCGAGCTACAACCGCCAAAATAGCGATGAGTCTCGGGGTAAAAGGGCTTGTCAATATCCAGTTTGCGATTTTTGAAGAGAAGCTTTATCTAATAGAGGTGAATCCTAGGGCTAGCCGGACGGTTCCATTTGTCTCAAAGGCCACCGGAGTGCCGATGGCAAAAGTAGCCACAAGGGTAATGTGGCAGGGTAATCTCAGAGAGGCCCTAAGCTTTTACGATAAACACGAAGTCATCTACGAAGAGGATGGAATCTTACTTCCTCGCCTAAAAGGGCATATAGCCGTCAAAGAGGCGGTATTTCCGTTTAACAAGCTTGCCGGATCGGATGTCAGCCTAGGGCCTGAGATGAAGTCTACCGGTGAGGTTATGGGTATTTCGTGCGACTTTGGGATCTCATTTGCAAAAAGTCAAGCGGCAGCCGGAAACAGACTTCCAAAGGGTGGGAAACTGTTTATATCGCTATCACAAGCCGATAAGGTGCACGCCATAACTCTTGCAAAAGAGTATAGCGCTTTAGGGTTTGGGATTATCGCCACGACCGGAACGGCAAAAGCAATCAACGAAGCGGGGATAGAGTGCGAAAGCGTCCTAAAAATATCTGAGGGGAGACCAAACATCGAAGACCACCTCAAAAACGGTGAGATTTCGATGGTGATAAACACCTCCGACAACCGGTCGGTAAAAGACGACACGACAAAAATCAGGCAGTCTGCCGTTAGATTTAACGTTCCGTACATAACAACCGTAGCGGCGGCAAACGCTGCTATAGAGGCGGCAAAGGGGCTACAAAAAGGGGAGCTTGACGTAAAAGCGATTCAAGACTATTTAGGCTAAATGGATCCGACCGATATATATCTCGTACAGACCGACACAACCGTCGGTCTCGTCTCCCAAAACAAAGAAGCTCTAGCAAAAGCCAAAAAAAGAGAGCCGTCTAAACCTTTTATCATAACATGCGCCGGACTCGGTGAGCTAAAAAAGATAACTAGAGTTCCGAAAAAAGCAAAAAAACTAATCCGTAGATCCTCCAAAACAACATTCGTTTACCCTCATAAAAATATAGCCGTCAGGGTTGTCCATCAAGGTTCATACAAAGAGTTTTTAAAGCCTTTCGGATGGATGTATTCGACTAGCGCCAACGAATCCGGTGGACACTATGATGAGAGTTTTGCAAAAAATGCGGCCGATACGGTAGTCGATAATATAAAATTTTACGAATCCAAACCATCGACGATAATAAAACTGGGTAAAAAGCCTAAAAAACTCCGATGAGTATCTTTTTATCGATAATCGGCGTATATTTTTTCGTATTTTTGGGTTTTGCGGCAAAGAGGGTTTTTGAGGAGATACACGAACGAACCCTTGTCCTTTTGTCGGTCTATTTTTTGCAACCCATCCTCTCTTTTTGGGGGATTTTGGGGGCAAAAATAGATTTTACCGCCGTCTCTGCCCCGGCTATGTATTTTGGAATCTCTCTTTTTAGTGCATTGTTCGGATTTTTTATATTCAGCAAAGTATTTAAAGAGAAAAAAGATGCCGTAATCGTAACGGCCGGCGGGGTAATAGGAAACACCGGAAATCTGGGGATCCCGATACTGCTCGCAATGTTCGGAAAAGGGATTGCCCTCTACGCCGTCCTAATCAATCTTGCAAATATCTTTGTCCTCTATGTTATCGGGGTGTTTTTGTATTCAATGGGGAACTACACCGCCAAAAAAGCCGTCAAAAATATCCTCTCAATGCCTGTAATCTGGTCATCCGCCATAGCAATAACCATGAACTATCTAAATATCAAAATCCCCGATGCCTTTAACCAGACGATAGAGATGGGGGCGTATACGTCAATGACGATTCAGCTCATTATATTCGGGGTATTTTTGGGTGGCCTCACGAGATTTAAACCTGATATGAAGCTTGTCGGTTGGGGGATGGGGTACAAATTTTTAGCCGTCCCCGCCTTTGCGTTTTTAGCTCTCTCAATGACCGATTTGGAGCCTATGATAAAAACCCTAGTTTTTTTACAAGTATGTATGCCGCTAGCCGTAAACAATGTCAATCTGGCATCGCTATACGACTGCAAACCGTATACGGTGACGGCAAATATACTCGTCAGCTCCGTTTTGTTTATGGGGCTTATTTTTATCTATAAAGGGGTTTTTTGATCTAACCCCTAGTCAAACAAATCGCTCCAAAACGACTCTTTTTTGTGATGTTTGTGATTATGGTGGTGTCCGTCGTTGTAGTTATAATTCTCTTTCGGCTTTTCCCTGTTGTACGGGGAGCTCTCTTTGTATTCATGTCTCGGGGCGTAGTTTTTTTCGGCTCTCTCAATAATTTTGTCAAGCTCACCCCTGTCTAACCATACCCCTCTGCACTTTGGGCAATAATCAATCTCAATCCCGCTTCTCTCGGAAATAACCAATCTCTCACTCACGCATACGGGACAATTCATTTCTGATACCTCCAAATTTTTTATGACGGAAGATACCACGAGAGTGATGAAATGTCAAGAAGCGGCAGTTTGATATAATCGACAAAATTTTTCCCAAACCGTCATCAAAAGTATGGAGAGAATATATGAAACACTATATCAAAAAAATTTCACAGGTTTCGGCTTTCGGTTCCGTAGCTGTTTTGGCAGCACTAGCCATTAGCGGATGCGGCGAAAAACCGCAGGAAGAGGCAAAACAGAGCGGCCAGAGCGTATCGGAGGCCTCAAAAGCGCAGGGGCAATTCCTCGTTATCCAAGAGGTTGCAAAAGATAAATACAAAGTCGTAGAGCAATATCCGGCAAACGGCCCTAGCCGTGCAATCCTAAAAGAGATAAACGGTACGGAGAGACTGCTAAGCGAGGAGGAGCTAAAAAAACTCGCCGAGGCTGAGGCCAAAAAGGTTGAAAATAACACTTCAAACCTAACAAAGGAAAACTCCGCACAGATGCACGGCGGCGGCATGAGCTTAGGGGAGACAATATTGGCCTCGGCAGCAGGGGCACTAATCGGCGGATACATCGCAAACAAACTCTTTAACAATCCGAACTTTCAGGCAAATCAACGGATGAATACCCCGACACAGATGAGCCAACCCATCAATAAACCAACTTCAGGAGCGGCGACTCCGGCGGGTTCTGCCGCCCCAAAACCGCAAAGCGGGTATTTCCAGCAAACTCCGGCAAAAGCTCCGGCAACCCCTAGCGGCGGCCCTAGCTCTCCGTCAAGTTCCAGTTCGCCGAGTTCCGGCGGCTCAAAAAGTTTTGGAGGTTAAACGGTGATAAATCTAAGAAAAGTAACCCCGCTACCAAAAGAGGCATTGGAGGAGATAGGATTTTACTGGCATACCGACCTAGACAACACCGACTATATCGCAGACTCTATGATAGAGGTGAGCGAGGCGGAGGCTGAGGCCTACTATAACGCCGCAAACGAAATCTACGATATGTACGTAGAGGCCGGTGAATACGTCATCAAAAACAATCTATTTCACGAGATCGGAATCCCTTTTAACCTTGGCGAAATCATCAAAATGTCGTGGGAGTCGGATGTTCATTGGCACCTATACGGCAGATTCGATTTTGCCGGAGGGGTGGACGGCAAACCTATAAAACTGCTCGAATTTAACGCCGACACCCCGACAGCCGTGTTTGAGACGGCAATCATCCAATGGGCGCTAGCCAGACACAATAATCTGGATGAATCTATGCAATTTAACAACCTGTACGAAGCGCTAAAAGCAAACTTTAAAAGAGTTGTAACGCTAGAGGAGGATCCGGAGAGGTTCGGAGAGATTTACGACGGATGGAGGATGCTGTTTTCATCGGTTAGAGGGACCAAAGAGGAGGAGAACACTGTCAAGTTTTTGCAACAAGTCGCCCATGAAGCCGGATGGACAACCGGATTTACATATATGGACGAGGTTGGATTTGACAGAGATTACGGTGTTTTTGACGAAGACAAAGAGCCTTACGAATTTTGGTTTAAACTCTACCCGTGGGAGGATATAGCTATCGGCGAATCGGCACTTTTGGACGATTTGACCGCAATGGTAAGAAACCAAAAAAGCATCTTTTTGAACCCTCCGTATGCAGCGATGTTTCACTCAAAAGGGATGCTAAAAATCCTAAAAGAGCTATTTCCGGATAGCCCGTATCTACTTGATGCATCGTTTGCCCCGCTTCAAAACAAAAGCTTTGTAGAGAAAAAATGCTTCTCCAGAGAGGGGGAAAACGTCAAAATATTTGCCACAGACGGTTCGGTAATAGCCGAAAACGACGGCGGATACGAAAACTCAAAAAGCGTCTTTCAAGAGTATGTAGAGCTCCCTACGGATAGTAGCGGGGCATCGTATCAGGCAGGGGTGTTTTTTGCGTATGAGGGAGCCGGACTAGGCTTTAGAAAAGGCGGTAAAATCCTAAACAATATGAGCAAATTCGTCGGACATATCCTAGTCTAACTCAACCGAATTTTTTATTTTTGGCTTTATCTTCGTTTTTTGCAAGCCAGATAAATACCTCAACAACCGCCCTATATAGCTGGGGCGGAATCTCTCTATCCAACTCCACGTCAAGTAGCGAATCGGCCAAAAGCTCGTTTTTGAAGAGGGGAACCCCAAACTCTGAGGCTTTTTGGATTATTTTTTCGGCTATCACCCCTTTCCCTTTTGCGATCACGCTCGGAACCTTTTCGCTCTCTTTATCGTACTTTAGAGCAACAGCCTTTGGGGTTAGCATCAGTATAGAGCCTGTATCTTTTCTACCTCATCCCATGTGAGGGATTTTTTTGGGGCAAATATATGGGCTATATATCTAGCCAATACGTCGGTCTCAATGTTTACCCGTCTCCCCACCTTGTAATCCCCAAACAGAGTTGTCTGAAGGGTATGCGGGATTATCGTCAGCCGAAACGAATCCTCTAAGCTCTCGTTTACGGTAAGGCTGATTCCATCAACGGCGACGGAACCTTTTGGCGGGATAAGGCGGATATATTTTTCGGGGACTTTGATATAGTAATCATAGGCTTTTGAGCTCCTGTCTATCCTCACAATCTCACCCACGCAATCTATATGACCTTGAACTATATGCCCCTCAAACCTGTCGCCCATCTGCATCGCAGGCTCCATATGCACCTTCCCCCGGAGATTTTCGGTGGCAAGTATCTTTTGGCTCTCATGCGACAGCTCCACGCTAAAGCCGCCCCACGCCACCTCGGTCACCGTCAGGCATGCGCCGTTTACGGCAATACTATCCCCTATTTTTGGTTTATAGCTCGATTTTAGCGTCAGTTTCTCACCGCTAAAGCTCTTGACATTCGCAAATTCTCTTATCAGTCCCGTGAACATTTTTGCCTTGTTTTTATTTTTATGATACCAAAATCGTAGTTACTAAAAAGTTATTTAGTTAAAAACTAAGACTTCGGTCTAAACGCTTTGATGACCTCTTCATTTGTTTCGATATATGCTCCGCCTATCAGATCTATACAGTACGGAATTGCCGGAAATACGGCATCCAGACACTCTCTTATCGATTTTGGTTTGCCGGGGAGGTTTACTATTAGTGTATTACCCCTGATTCCGGCGGTTTGTCTTGATAGTATGGCGGTCGGAACGTATTTTAGCGATACCTGTCTCATCAACTCCCCAAAACCGGGCATCATCTTTTGGCACACAGCCTCTGTAGCCTCCGGCGTAACGTCTCTTTTTGCAGGCCCCGTCCCGCCGGTCGTAACTACGAGTGAACACCCTGCCTCATCGCACAGCTCTATCATTGTCTGCTCTATGGCCTCTTGTTCATCCGGAATCAATCTGTACTCCCGTATCCATTCGCCTTTGATATACTCGTTCATCGTATCTATAATCGCTTTACCGGATAAATCCTCATAGACCCCCGCACTAGCCCTGTCGGAAGCGGTGATAATCCCTATTTTTATTTCCATTAGTTACCTCAAAATATGATTTTTATTTTCCAACCAAACCGTTTTGGCTCCAGAGCGTCCGAAAAACCCAAAAGAGGGCTCAGGCTCCACAACACCGTCTTCCCCGCCGATATAGACATCTATCTGCACCCCTCGCTCTAGCATGGATTTTACATCCTCTTCGCTCCATTCAAAATACAAAAGCTCCCGTAGCTCCTCAATCGTCGAATCGCTTTTAAAAGAGTCTATCTCGTCCGGATTTAACCCGCTTTTTTTTAGGAGTTTCAATCTGTAGAGTGCCGGATTTTGGGTATAGGCAGCCATCTGCGCCTCTTTGAACTCCTCTGTTTTTTGGGCATAAAAAGCAGGGGAAAGGAGGATTAGCCTCTTTACGAAGCTGTTGTTTTTTGCGTACAAAAAAGCTTTTTGAGCCCCGTAGCTAAAGCCGCAAACACTATCGCCGTCATCGTAATAATCTTTAAACAACGACTCCTCGCCGCAAAGGGCAAATCCGCTAAAAAACACTATTTGTTACCGATATCGGAATAGTTAATATGCAAATCCTCCGATAAAACCTTGGATAGTTTGATTAGTTCGCCTTTTTTGTCGGCAAAGTAACTATCCAGTCTAGCCTCTGACTCCTCTATGATTTTTTGAATCTCTAGCGGCTTGGCCGTTATTTTTAGGAGGATATTTTTTGTGATATTTTTCGCCTCTTCCAGATCTTCCCTGCTTTGATAAAAAACCTCTCCAAATACAAGCTTTGTAGCCGCTCTGCCGGATAGATAAAACATCACTAGATTCAAAATCTCATTATAGCTCTTAAAGTCGGTATCACCCCCGTCTATCCTGATTTCGCTTTTTGAAGCAAACGTGATCTTGATACTGTTTTGTGTTGCAAAAAACAGCTTTCCGGCCTGATAAATCCCCATAATCTCAAGCTCTCTATCACTTAGAAGGCGAACCCTTTTTGAACCGTATAGTATTTTGTTTCTTACCGCCTCAAAATCGGCATCCCTGACACTATCGGAGCCGCTTCTGAGGGCATTAATAGCCGCTTCGTTTACCAGAGAGGCCAAAGCTGCGCCCGAAAATCCGGCCGTATGTCTGGCTAGTTGCGATATATCGCACGATGTATGCTTATTTTTGAGGTAGATTTTTAGAATCTCCTCCCTCCCCTTTGCATCGGGTAAATCGACAAACACCCTCCTGTCAAAACGACCAGGACGCAATAGGGCCTCATCAAGAGACTCTATCCTGTTTGTCGCCGCTATGACGATAACACCGCTACTCCCCTCAAAACCGTCCATCTCTACAAGAAGCTGATTTAGCGTTGACTCTCTCTCTGCCGAACTCCCCGTAGCCCCACGCTTTCCTATAGCATCTATCTCATCTATAAAAATAATTGAGGGGGCTTTTTTCTTTGCGGCCGCAAAAAGTTCACTCACCCGTTTTGCCCCTACACCGACGTACAGCTCTACAAACGTGGCGGCGCTTTTGTAAAAAAACGGAACCCCGGCTTCGCCTGCAACCGCTCTGGCCAAAAGGGTCTTTCCTACCCCTGGAGGCCCCACCAGCAACAGACCTCTTGGCATGTGAATGTTTTTTGACTTAAAGAGCTTAGGGTTTTTCATAAACTCAACAACCTCTACAAGCTCGGCCTTTGCCTCATCAACTCCGGCAAGGTTTTGAAACTTGATCGGACTTTTTATCTCAAAAATCTCGTTTGGGTTGTCCGGTTGTCGCCCCTCCTGCCTATTTGTAGCCTTGATGACACCATAGGAGCGTTTTTTGTTCAGGTATCCGGCCGTATACTTCCAAATCAGCCCGAATACAAACAACGAAACGGTAGAGAAAAGCAAAAACGGAACAAACTCGAAGCTATGCTCTATAGGGACGGCCTTTAGGAGGATCTCTTCATTTTTGTCGTTTCTGGCAACCTCAAAAACATCGGTCTCGGTGTATACCCTGATATATTTTGAGGAGATAACCGCTTTTTGGATTTTATGTTCAGCCACCAAAGTCGAGAGCCTATCGCTCCCTATCATCACCGAAGCATCTTTGAAGGCTACATAAAGCCCCACGACAAACAACACGGCAGACGATACCAGTATAGCCCCCAGCGGTTTTCTATGCCGCTCCAAAAACTCCCTAATCACATCTCTCCCCTTGCAACACCACGGTATTTGTAGGGTACGCTATTTTTACCCCTTCAAGTACCCTAAACGCCTCCACAAGCTCTTTTGTCATCTGGCTTTTAGTCTTTAAAATTGCAAATGAATGTGCAGGATACCAGATCGATATAACTACACCGTTGGACTCCATCATACTAAACACCCTAGGTTCTGTCGGCACGTCCCCTATGCTATATTTCGTCCTCATCCTTTTTATTGCCCTATCTGTCAACTTTGAAAAAGTCCTTGTGTTTTTGGAAGCTATCTCATATGCCTTCGATAATGCCGCATCCAAATCGGAATCAAACGTAACCGGAATATTTACGTTATCCCATACGGTTGTGAGTCCGGAGTGGGAGTAGTTTAGAAATATATGGGTAAATATATAGTTATTCGGGACAAATACTATCCGTCCGGCACGCTTATTTTTTTCGTAACTAATCAGTGAAACCTCTTCATATAGGGTGATTGTAAGGATGGAGATATCTATGATATCGCCCAATATCTCTACCCCCTCTTTTGAAGAGATCTTTACCCTGTCGCCGACTTTTATAGAGCCGCCGATGATAATGGTCATCCAACCTAGCACACTCATAAACCAGTCTTTCATGGCGATTGCGATACCGGCAGAGGCAAATCCGAGAATCGTGATAACATAGCCGACATTGTTTATATAAGAAAACAAAAGGGTAAGCAAAATCAGTATAACCGTTACGATATTAACGCTCTTGCCAAGCAGATACGCCCTCTCATGATGGTCTGCCGAATATTTTTTGATCATCCATCTAACAAGTGCCGATACGGCGATAATGACCGTAATCGTAATGGCAATATTTAGGAGCTTGACAAGCTGATATTTGATGTCTATCTGTAGCTTTTGGATCGTCTCCGAGCTTTTTGCTTTATAAGCCTCAGCCGCCCCCGCAAACGCATCCCTCTCGGCTTTTAGCTCCCTTAGCGATACCTTGTCTTCGTCATTTTTGTGTCTTAGCTCAGCCAGTATGGCGGTTTTGTTGGAGTCTTTCAGTTTTTCGTATGAGTCCTCCAAGGCTGTGCTTAGTTTGTTTTTTTGAGTTGTCGTCTCAACTAGTTTGTCTAGTTCGGATAGCTTTGTCTCGTACTCCTCTTTTTTTACGGTTAGCTCTTTGATAAACGAAAAAGCCTGAAAAATACCGATCGGGCTATCCACTTTTGGAGGAATACCGGGATCCTCTACCTTTGTCAAATCACCGAATATCGACTTTTTGAAATCCCCCAAAATAAGCGCCTTTTTTTTGAGCCCGTCCTCTTTTTTGGTCAGCTCCGCTATCTTGTCGTCACCCTCATCGCCTCTGGTGTGTCTGATATATGATTTTCTCTCTCTTATCTCCGATAGCTCGTTTTGGAGGCTTTTGTAGGTTTTGTAGTCATCAAACTTTTTTTTCCAGATATTTTTTGAGCCGGACTCCTCAAGGCTAGCCATCTTTGAGACAATAAACGTGATATTTGCTTCCAACTCACCTTTTTGGGTTGCCTCTACAGCAGACTCTTTTGCCCCATATAGACAAACTGCGGCAACAAAAAGAGCCGCTAACGTTTTAGCCCAAAAACGCATTTAACCCCTCTTTTACTATTGCTTCATCGGTATTGGAAGCGATTTGATGTCCGCCGATACCGGACGGGAGGATGAACGTCAGTTTCCCCCCTTTCGTTTTTTTGTCAAAAAAGAACTTGTCGTAAAAACCGTTTATATCCGATATTTTGTAATCGGTCGGGAGAGAGTATTTTTGGAGTAACGCTTTTACCCTCTCTTTTTCATTCTCATCCATAAGTCCGAGTCTGCACGCCAACTCATTTGCCATACACATCCCTATCGCTACCGCTTCCCCGTGAAGGTATTTTTTGTATCCTGTTTCGCTCTCTATGACATGGGCAAAAGTATGTCCATAGTTTAGTACCGCCCTGATACCGTGCTCTTTTTCATCCTGCCCGACCACCATAGCTTTTAGCTCCACGCTCCTATGAACCGCTTTTAGTAGCGACAGCTCATCTGCCCTGATATCGTTTTCCTCCAAAAATCCAAAAAACTCCCCGTCAAACATCACCGCCATCTTGACGACCTCGGCGACACCTGCCGCAAATTCACGTGGTTTTAGGGTCTTAAAAAAGTACGGGTCGATTGAGACCGATTTTGGCTGGTGAAAGCTTCCGACAAGGTTTTTGCCGAATCTATTGTTTACCCCCGTCTTCCCTCCGACGCTCGCATCTACGGCGCTAAGAAGCGTAGTCGGAATCTGTACAAAATCACACCCTCTCTCAAAAATGGAGGCGGTAAATCCGGTCATATCCCCTATGACGCCGCCGCCAAATGCCACAAGGACGGAGTTTCTATCGAATCTATGTTCAAACATCCTGTCAAGTATATATTCGACCGTCGAAAGACTCTTGTGCTCCTCCCCGTCCGGTATAGTAGTGATATATAACTCTTCGGCCGATATTTTTTCAGACAGATATCCATAATGAAGCCCTAAAACGGTCGGATTGGAAACTATCATCGCCTTTTTAAATCTCTGCGGCTCCAAAGCCCCGATATTTACGTTGTAGCTGTCATCGATATTTTTTTGCAGATTTACTCTTATATTCACGTTGTTTCCTTAGTCGCTTGTAGGGATAAAAAGTTGATGGTTGTCTTTTAAAAGCAAAAACAGATTTGAGTTTGACGGTTTAAAAAAATCACCGATACCAAATTTTAGAAAATCCTCGTTAAAAGGGAGGAATTGGATGAAGTTGCCTAGACTTGAAGCCTCTCTCAGGAAGTTTTTTTTATCGGCCGCAACTGCCAATTTTTTGGAGTAGATACCGGAAAGCGAAGCGTAATGCTCTACCACTTCCGTCTTGTGATTCTCCTCTGGATCGTAGTCAAAGAGCTTCATATCAAGGTTTAATTGGATTGATAGATCAAAAAAGACGTACGATATCTTCTCCGCCTCAAGACCGAAAGCTACGACGGCGCTATACGAATCATCAAAAAAACCTCTTTTGCCAAACTTCAAAACCGGTTTTTGAAGCTCCAAGGCTGCCTTTTTAATCTCATGGTCAAAACACCCACGATCAAACATAATAAGGCCGATATTATACTTTTTGACATCGGCTTTTAGGACATCCGGATTCTCTTTGGGGCGAAAGTCAAACTCAACAATCACCCCGTCGGCTTTTATCTCCCTCAAAATTTTTATATGCTCGTATGAGGACGGGTTTACCGCTTTTATAAACAGTTTTTTGGCGCTTGTCCCTTTGTATATTCCTATTGCATCTTTTGCGACCGTAGAGAGTTTTGTCTTTGTGATTTTGGAGAGATCCAAAAACAGGTATAGGTTTGCCCCGAACGGTTGCGGAAACTGCCCTATTTCACTTTTTATAGCCTTATATA
>ERZ650312.423-NODE-423-length-23380-cov-11.088532_pt1 | contig 23380 bp, 21 predicted proteins | sample MGYA00376248_ERZ650312 | MGnify/ENA primary metagenome ERZ650312 (study PRJEB26733, sample SAMN07839316) | wastewater metagenome | biome: urban; feature: wastewater treatment plant; material: waste water | place: USA: North Carolina | collected 2016-07-28 ... | reverse complement strand
AAATATCGTAATAGGTATTGGCGTTGCCCTCATTTTCAAATTCGGTGATAATATCTTCTTGGTGAATATTGAATTTATTCAAATAAAGAACTAATTCGTCCGAGGTCTTGTCTTCATACCATCGTGTTCCCGAATTAAAATATTGATGGTAATACGACATCAACACATTGTCCAAAATGGATTTTTGTGCCGACGACATCGTGGTATCGGGACCTTGCCAAATCAAGAAAATCAGATTGGTCAAAAATTCTATTTTTTCAATATTGAACTCTTTCTTGTCCATCAGAAAAGGATTCATAGTAATAGGTTTTTCTTCGGTGTATTGGATATATCTTCCACCTTTGTATTTGCAGGTTCCTGAATAGGAATCTCCCGTATCCACAATGACCACATCATAATTGTAAGTCAGGTATTGCTCCACAATATTATTCATCAAGAAGGATTTTCCCGAACCTGATGGCCCCAAAACAAACTTGTTCCTGTTGTTGATTCTTCCCGTCTTCATCGGTAAGTCCGCTGGATCAATTTTCAAGGGAACACCTTGTCGGTCGGTAAACCGCAGATAAAAATTGGATTCCTCGTTCACGGGGTAGCTTTCCTTAAAAAAAAAACACAAGGCCGCTTCGCTTGTCGTCATAAATAAATCATATTCCCTGAGTTCCGTGGCATTGCCCGGAATGGCAGAGCGAAAGAGTTCGAGCTGGTTGTAGGCGTTCTTGGAAACAATAATTCCCTTGGTGAACAGTTTGTTTTCGATCATTGACTGTATCCCTTCCATTTTTTCCAGCGTATCTGTTGAAAATATTAGAGAAAAATGGGCATTGACCACCAATTGTCCATCTATCGCTATGTTATGTAGCAATGTCTGTATCTCTTCCGCAATTATGGCATTGCTCGGCGAATTATTCGCTGCTCCTTCGTGTTTCTTTTTCTTTTTGTCGAGTTCCCGCTGTTGTTGTGCCTGTGGTGGAATGCTAATGACTTGGTTGTAAATGATGGTTTCATAATCTTCCAACTCGTTGATAAAGGTGAAGTTGTCCACCGCCGTTTCTGCTGCAGCTCCATTTCCTCCTAAAAATGAATAAGGCTCTATCTCAGAAGGCAAATCAATGTTTTCCACATCAACATAGGAAATGTTTTTGACGAAGCGGTTTCCGATTTGGAGATATTCATTCGTGCTTTTGATATTGTCAAAAGCCGGTGTTTCTGTAAACTGCATAGCCAATACGCCCGAAATGTAGTATTCAAAGTCTTTTTCCCATAAAAACTGGGGCTCACAACCGCTCTGCTTCAAAAGCATTAATACCTTCTGGCATTTGTCTCTCAGTTCCTTGTAGCTTTTTTCGGAGTATTGGTAGTGCTTATTTTTTTTCTTGAGTTTGTCGTCCACAATGTCCGTAAACAAGAGTACCGTTTCAATGGTTTTAAAAAGTCTTCCGTCAAAATGTTCAGAGTATTTTTGTTGAAGAAACTGATGAGACGGCTCGGCGGTATATTTCTTTTTTGAAAAGATATCCAATTTCTGGACAATTCTTCCTTCGCCAATAATAGACACGACTTGATTCAGTACGGTATGGAAGTTTAGATAGTTGTCCGGGTCGGCGGAATATTGTTCAACGATGTTCTTGATTCTAATACCGATAATGGGATTTCCGTACTGCCCGAAAAGTACATCAAAGTCCCAACCGTAATTCTTCCCATAGTCATAACCAATAAAGGGAATGTCAAATGCCTGCTTTTTTGTTTTTTTCATTGCTTAAAAGTCTTATAAGCCCCCATACCCCCAAAGGGGGCTTAACGGCTGGGTTAATTATGTCCGTTTTTTTAGTTTAAATCTTTTAGGAAAAATGAATATCTGGTCAAAATTTTTGGTCTTGTTGTAGAGTCCGTGTTTGTCCTGTCTTTTGAAGATGAGATAAACACCTCCTGCAGTGACTGCTAAGCCTAATAAAGAACCTAACAATCCAAATTTAGACAGCACCAATGCGGCAATCACTCCGCCACCAATCACACCTACTGCATAAAAAATGTATTTGCCTTTGAGCCCGAAGAATACAAGAGGCTTTTTCAGCCCCTTGTACAAATAGTATCCCATTTTAAGCGAAGAATGCAGTGACAAATTCTGGTACCACAATCAAAAAGATCATCGCGCCTCCATAGCCCAAGATTTCTTTGTTGACATCTTGATCGCCATTCGTCCATTTGTTGTACACTCTTAGTCCTCCAATAAAGCCGACCAATCCTCCAACGGCTTTTAAAATCAGTTTGATGGGATCCCAGTAGTCCTTAATGTCGGAAGCAGCATTGGAAATGGCGGTTGCTCCTCCTTGTGCAAATACAGGACTCATCGCAAGCATCATCAATCCAAGGGTGAAAAGTTTTTTTTGGGTTGCATTTTTTTTGAAAATTTTTTTCATCATTTTTAAAATTTAGGGTTAATATAGAGTTGTCAATCGTTTACATCATCGAATGATAGACTTTCTGTCCTTCGTAGTTGGCCACCATTTTAATGGTCGTTTCCGATAGGTTGAGAAGTTCTTTCCAATGGTTTTTCTTGTTAGAGTTGTCGGTTTTTTGAGTCTCTTCGTTTGGAATACTCGTGGTATTTTCTTCTTGAACCGTTTCGGTAGTTACCTCTTCTTCTGTTTGGGGTACATTTTTACTCGGTCTTATTTCGTCTATATCTTCTTCGGCTTCAAACTTTTTTCTGAGTTCTTCCAAATCAGGATAATCTTCAAATGTGGCTGAATATTCCTCTGAAGAAAGTTCAGTTTTGAGGTAGGATTTCGGAGTACGGAGATTTTCTACATCTTGAATTTCAACTGAATTGGGCTTCTGACTATTCGCCTCTGCAAAATCACCCAGTGAAAACTCTTCGGTCATTTCTGTTTGAGTTATCTTTTCTCTCTTGAGAAAAAGGTCGTAAATGATGATTCCCGCATAATACAGAATGTAAACTCCTATCAAAACAAGTGAATATTTAAGCATGGATTTTTTTAGGTATTTGTTTAATGGTTTATTGATTGAATCTTGAATCTTGGCTTCTGGCTCTTGAATCTTGGATCTCTTCTTTAAAGTGTTATTTTTAATTCTTTGTTGATGTATTCTATGATTTCGTTGAACGGCTTCTTGACAGCATTTTTCTGCTCGTAGCTGAGTTTTCGGGTGTTTATGATTTGTAGACAATTTCTTTTATATACAGGGCTCTCAACCAACATTCCGTATTTTGAAATCTCTTCGTCCATTTCTTTTTGGTTGAGATACCGAAAACCTTTATCGTATTTGGAGCGGATAAAGATTCGTTCCGCCTCGCTTTCTAATAAACCCAACAGATTTTTGAATACCAAAGTGGATTTTACCGATATATCGGAATACTCAAAAGGAATGATAATGAAGTCGCTATAAATCAAGATATCGCTGTATTTTTCATCAAGCGTTCCTGCCAAATCAAAAAGATAAACATCCTCACTTTCCTTGAGGTTGATGATTTCTTCTAAATCTTTAAATGGTGATTGGTCGTCATCACCAATACTTTCTACGTTATAAATTTTTGGATTTTCTGACTCTTCGTCTTCTTGCCATTTATTGTAAAATGATTTTTGAAAGTCAAAATCATAAACCTTAATCTTCCTTTCGGATATTCCCGATACATAATTGGCAAATGCAATGGCAAGCGTGGTTTTTCCTGCTCCGCCTTTTTGGGTGGCAAATGTGATAATCATTTTTTTTGGTTTTTCCTCCCCAACCCCTCCGAAGGAGGGACTTTGCATTATCTATATACTCAATAGTATTGCAAATTGGCTTGGCATTATTGTTTTCTTCTTTTTCTTCTTTTCTTAAGTTCGTCTTCCGCTGGATCTTTTCCCGAACTTCCTGATGATTTACTAAATTGAAATACCAAGTCTTTTATGCTTTCGTTCAACTCTTTAGAAATCGTCTCTTTTTGGGCTTCTACTATCCTTTCTTGGTTGTGATGTGGCAGTATAAAATGTTGGTAGGCTTTCTCTCCGATCAAAGATTCCAATGCTCCTACATAATGCAGTTTGGAATGTATGACAAAGTATTTTCCTTCTTCCGATTTGATGAGATGGACATCTTTATTTTTCTGAGTTTTGACATAGTCTTTTACTTCATTTTTTATCGTGTTGAAAAGTTCCTTGTTCTTTATTTTCTTGGTCTCGAAAAGCATAAAGTCTTCGACTTCACTTTTGGGATTTTTCTCCCTTAAATGTTGTATTAAAATCTGTTTTGATTGGTTATCGTACAGATTGTAATCCTTTAGACTTTCAAAAAGCTTTTTATCTATTTTTTCATCCGTCAACTCAAACAAGTCATTCATTTTCATAATATCACTTCCCTTAAAAACTTTTCCCGACTTGTGGTCGATAACACTGTATCCGAAAGGTTTTTGTCCATCCTTGTGGTGAAAAACAATATCCAACCCGAAAATATCTCTCAACTTTTTTTGGAGTTCGCTCTCAAACTCTATTTTGGGTTTCCAATCCTCTTGGTGTTTTTCCTCAGGAAGTTTTGCTTGTTGTTTCCTGTTATCTTCCACCTTAAAAACTTTGTTAGAACAGAGGTTTTTATACTTGATTAAAATGGCTTTCAACTGCTTGTTTCGGGCATTATCCGAATTGGGGGTAAAACTGATTTGGTTACCGTAAATGGTTTTTAGTTTTACCCCGTTCTTCAGAACTGCAAAGCCATTTTCATCATTTGTGTTTTTAGTGAGTGTAAAGCCATTTCTTTCAAGTAATATTTCTAATTGTTTGAGTGAACCGATTTGATAGTTCAGTAGTTTTTCCAATTTTTCCTCGGAACTTATTCCGTAGCGTTTTTCCAATATATCAGCCAGTGCTTTTTGGGCTTTCAATCGCTCGTAACTGTCATCTATTTTTTTACCTGTCTCTTTTTTGATTCTCGTAGAAACAATATGGACATGGTTGTTTTCCGTATCACTATGAAAAACCACGATGTAAGGCTGTTTTCCGTAACCCATTTCTTGCATGAAGTCTTTTGCTACATCGGTCAGTTCTTCTTTATGATGCTTCTGAAACTTCGTGGAAACAACAGCGTGGAACTGTGGATTTTTCACTCTTTCATTTTTTGAAATAGATTTGAAATAATTTCTAACCTCATCTGGACCGCTGTCCTCATTAATGAAGGAAGGAAAGTTTTTCATCAACATCAGTTCTCCAGATCCTTTCTCTACTTTCTTATCATTATAATGCACACCATGAAAGTCCGAACCTGATGCTTTTAAAATCTTGACAATCATTTGGCAAGCATTTCGTAGATTTTTTCAAAGATTTGGTTTTGCTCTTTCTTTAATTGGGCGATTTCTGAAAGCTTTGCGGTGAAGTTTTTCAACTCAACCTCCGAAATGAATTTTTGTCCGTTTACAATTCTCGCCACTTGGTTGATGTTGGTCTCTATCTTGATGAAGACGTTATCCTGTTTTTCAATGAACGCTACTATCTGTCTTCTTTCGTTGTCTAAAATTCTGTTCTCAACAGATGCCGTAATTAAATCGGTCAGCGTGAGATTTCTTCCTTTACATAAGTTTTTCCAGTGTTCTTTTTGGGATTTCTGAACCCTTATGAGAATCTGACTTTTTTTTCCATCGTTTCCCATTTCTTGTGAGTTCATTACATTGTTTCTTTATGGTATATAAGGTTTTATCCAGTTTGAATATCCCTGAACTTCTCCGTAGGTGTAATAAGATGTGGACATGGCATTAAGGGAAGTTTGCGGTATTTGGATAGCATAGTTTTCGAGCAGTGCCGGAAAATACTGTGTGGAATTTTCGGTATGAAGCAATACGACTTGATTGGGAATATAGCCTATATCACTGTAGATATTACCAATGCTGATAAAAGCATTTCCTGTAATAGGTGCGGAATCTGACGAACGGTACATCTGGAACCATACATTTACAATCCCGTGGACTTTTCTGAATAGTATCTGTCCCTTTATGCCTCCAAAATTTTTTGTTCCAATGGTATAGTATTTTAACGAGGTAAGATAGGAATTGGTATTTCCAGAATAGTTTACTGGAGCAGACCATGTTGAATTTTGCGTAAGTGCGGAACTACTTTCAGAATCCAAAGTAAGTACGATTCTGTATTCGATAGGCTCTTTCCCATTTGAAAAACTTCGCCATAGACTGCCATCAAAATAATACAGTCCCGTTTCTGTAATATTGGTTACTTGTCCTGTGGAAATTGTTGGTGGAGAGGTAACAAAAACAACTGCCCCTTTTTTCGTGCTTGAATAAAATTTTGCGGATAATTGATCTCCTGTAATCCGTGGAGGAAGTATGCCATCGTAATGAGTGGTATCGTTCGGCTTTCCTACGACCTCAAATGTCGTTTCTGGATTTTGGGTATTAATGCCGACTTGTGCCTGCAATGTAATGGCAAATAATAAAAGTAATGGGTAAATAATTTTTCGCATCTGAAATTTTGTTTATGATTTCTGTTGCAAAATTGAAACAACAAAACCATGAAAACAATAGTATCCAAAGGCTATGGGCTAAATAAGAACAATCTGGATTAATCTGGAATCTCCAAAGATTAAAAAAGAATAATTTAGATGATTCTGGAATCTCAAACCTATTTTTCAACGAAATAAAAAAACGAGTTCCGCCGTTTTTTCCCTTTTTGCAAAAAAGGCAAGATCGTCTTTGTATCATCAACTTGAAAAGTTGTATATACAAAGACACATCTTGCAACAAAAGTTTACTGATTTTTAAGAGGTCTGAAAAAGTGATACAGAATGCCTTATTTGTGGACATTCTGGGCTTTTCTGAGATTAGTGCTTCGGAAAAGAAAAAATTCTGATGTTTGATGATTTTCAACCTGTGTGTTTTTTACACAGGTTTTAGAGTTGGCTGTAACTTTTTTATGCAGGTTAAACAATTTACGTGAGTATATTTATGTAGTAAGTGAGTTTACCTGCGTCATTTTCACTCAAGTAAATTTCAAATGTTTTTGTCATATTCCAAGACATATAACCTGTGTATATTTTTCGCAGGTGATGAAATATCCTATGTCATTTTTACATAGGTTTTATATATTTGAGTGTGTTATCATATAATTTACCTGTGTACATTTTATACAGATAAACTTGCTCAAAAGATTACAAAGAATCAAAATAAATAACCCATAATCATTTTGAAAACAAATATCTTATTTTGGAAGGAATATGGTCTTTATACTTGATACCCCAAAAGTTTTATTATTTGATAAAAAAATCTTTCAATCAATCTTAAATCTTGGGTAACAATTTCAGCGTTTCCTTTTAGTTCTTTATCAAAAGGTAATTGTTTATTATAAGAAGTTTTTAAACCATTCGGTAGAATAATATCTACATAATAATTGCCTTTTTCGTCTGGTGTTAAAGAGATGTTTTGAACCTTGCCTTCTACTATTCCGTATTCTTGATAGCGGAAATTGTCTAATTTTATTAATACTTTCTGTCCTTGAGCAATTTTACCAGAATTAGTAGATGGTACTTGCATTCTGCCTACCACAGCCATTTTATCCTTGGGTATGATAGAAACAGTAGCATCACCTGCTTTTATGAATTGATTTTCTCCCCAAAATTGTTGATAACTTACCACTCCATCAGTAGAAGAAATAAGAAGATATGCCTGTTCCCATTGTTTAAGGGATTTTCTTAATTGCTCAAAAAGTTGAAGTGTTTGAGATGAATAATTGATTTTATCTTTTTCTGTACTAATTGCAACACCGCTTTTGGTTTTGTTGAGGTTATTAACACCTTCTTCCAATTGGGAAATAGAAATATTGATGTTTTTGAGGCTTTGTTCAGCCTGTAAATATTTTATTTTTTCATTTTCTAGTTCCATTTTAGAGATTACTCCTTCATTAAAAAGTGTTTGAGAACGGTGAAAATTCTTTTTACTTAAATCAAATTTTGAATTTTCAATATTTTGTTGTTGCCTTAGAATAGCAATTCTACTATTGTATTCTGATAGACTTTGATTTGTAGCCAAGTTTTCAGGAGAGTATGGCTTTAGTCTTATAAATAATTGTTCGTCTCTGTATGCTTTTGCAAAAGAGTTGAAATCAGATTGTAGTTCACCTAATTTTAAATGAGATGCTTCATTGATGGGAAAACTATGTATTTCATTAGGAGAGATAGAATCTATCATTTTTTTTAGTTTTAAGACATCATTAGAATTAGCAGTAGATTGTAAAATCATTAAGATTTCATCTTTTTTAACTTCTTGTCCGTTTTTTATAAAGATTTTTTCAATTTTTGAATTAGTTCTTGCTTGTATTTTTTCTGGAGGATTTTGTGAAGTTACAATGACAGGAGCAGGAATAAATTCAGGATATTTTATGAAATAGCTCATCAATAAAACCATTGTTAAGCATCCAAAAATAATAGTATTCCCCCAACGAATCATCCAATGTGGTGGTCTTGTAAGAATGTCTTGTACGCTTTCTGAACGTAGTTCTAAATTGTCTAATATGTCTTTTTTAGTTTCCAAGTTCTAATTGATTTTTTACTAATCTGTAATATTCTCCTCTAAGTGCTACAAGCTCTGTATGATTTCCTTCTTCTACTACTTTGCCTTTGTCTAAAACAATAATTTTGTCAGCATGTCTCACGGTAGAAAGTCTATGTGCAATTACAATAGCAGTTTTGCCTTTGAAAAATTTTTCTAGATTTTCCATGATGATTTTTTCATTATTGGCATCTAGTGCAGAAGTGGCTTCATCAAAGAAAATATAATCAGGCGATTTATATACCGCTCTTGCAATGAATAATCTCTGTTTTTGTCCACCACTTACACCTACGCCTTCATTACCTATTTTTGTGTTATAGCTTAAAGGTAGGTTCTCTATAAAATCTTTAATGTTTGCAATTTCCACTGCTTTTCTAAGTTTTTGTTTATCAATGTAATCTTCCCCGACAGCAATATTTTCAGCTATTGTGTCATTGAAAACATAACCATCTTGCATAACAACACCACAATGTTCTCGCCAAAATCTAGGAGAAATGTTTTTGATATTGGTGTTTCCTAACTTTATTTCTCCTGTATTGGGTTCATAAAATTTCATGAGTAATTTTAACAAAGTCGTTTTTCCGCTTCCGCTCGCTCCTACAATTGCGGTCGTTTTTTGATAAGGAATCGTGAGGTTTAAATTTTCAAAAACAAATTGGTCAGAACCAATATATCTAAAAGAAACATTTTCGATTTCAATATCTGTTTGAGGAATTTCCGTTGCATATTGCTCCTCTGTATTTTCTTCATCTTCTTTGTCGTGAATTTCACCTAGCCTTTCTAATGAAATTTTGGCATCTTGTGTTTGGCGAATAAAATCTACCAATTGTAGTAAAGGGCTGTTCAATTGTCCGATAATATACTGTACCGAAAGCATCATCCCCAATGTCAGATTTCCGCTGAGAACGAGTTTGGCAGAAAGAAAACTTACCAGAATGTCTTTCATTTGGTTGATAAAGTTACCTCCTACTGATTGCCACTGCTCTAAAGAGAGAGATTTTATGTTGACCTTAAATAATTTCACTTGTACAAACTCCCAATTCCAGCGTTTTTGTTTTTCGGCGTTTTGCAGTTTGATTTCCTGCATTCCGTTGATTAGTTCAATCACTTTACTTTGTTCCTGAGATACCTGTGAGAATCTTTTGTAATCTAATTCTTTTCTTCTTTTCAGGAAAAATAAAATCCATCCAATATAACAGACAGCACCCACAAGATAAACGATAAAAAGCCTATAATCATAAAATAATAATATTATGCTGAAAATAATCAGGTTAACTAATGAAAATAATGTATTGAGAGATGAGGTGGTTAAAAGTTGTTCAATTCTGTGGTGATCATTAATCCTTTGCATAATATCCCCAGTCATTCTGGTATCAAAAAAACTAATGGGCAGCTTCATGAGTTTGATAAAGAAATCAGAAATAATAGATATATTGATTCTCGCAGAAAGGTGTAGCAAAATCCAGCTTCTTATCACTTCAAGCCCGGTTCTTCCAATAAAAAGCATGATCTGAGCCAGCAAAACTAAATAGATAAAGTTTAAATCCTGATTTTGAATTCCTACATCAACAATACTCTGTGTTAGAAAAGGAAAGATTAAGGATAATAAGCTTCCTGCTAAAAGTCCCACAGCAAGCTGGATAACCAAAAATTTGTATTTTAGCAAATATTTTGACAAAAAAGAAAAACTAGCTTTGCTCTTATTCTCGTCAAACTCGTTTTGGAAAAAAGAAGGAGTTGTTTCCAAGACCAAAATTACTCCCTCTTCCGTATTTTCGTCAGCATTATTGCCAATCCAGAATCTAATAAACTCTTCTTTAGAATAAGTAATGAGCCCATAACTGGGATCTGATATGTAAACTTTTCCAGTTTTATCTATCTTGTAAATAACCACAAAATGATATTTATTCCAGTGGCATATACAAGGTAAAGGAATATCTTCAATTAAAGTAGTAAAGTCAATTTTTAATCCTAAAGTTTTATAACCCAATTTTTCGGCTGCATCACTTAAGCCCATTAAACTGCTTCCCTCCCGTGTAGTTTCAGAAAGATTACGGATTTGCTGTAAGGAAATGCTCTTTCCATAATATTTGCTTATGATCCGCAAGCATGTAGGACCACAGTCTTTTGCATCTGCCTGAATATAAGAAGGAAAATTAATCTTTCTCATAAATTGCTTGGTTCCATTCATTAGTATATGGGTTGTAAGGACAAGTACCTTCGGCTTCCCATATTTTTTCAGTATTGTTGTAAGCTAATTTTCTGGAATCAATACACATAAAATCGCAGAAAATTTTAAAAATTGAAATCATCAATGAAGGAGATTGGGAAGAACTAAATCAAATTTCTTGGTTTCGTTTTGTGAAAGTAAATGATGGAAATTTTGAACAGATTGTAGATATTGAAAATTCAGATTTGGATTTAGTAGCAAATTCAATTCAAACTAATAATTGGAAAGATGAAAATGGCAACGTAAGTTTTAGATTAATTTCTGAACCAATAAAGATTTCGCAGGAATTTACGAGTGCTAAAAATGAAAAAGGAGAACTAAAAAGCCCATTGAAAGCAACTGAAATATATGAAACTGCTTATCCTATAACTTCATTCTCATTTCAAATTTACACACACCGAAAGGATAATAATCCATCAAATAATTCAGAATTATTAAAAACTATCAATATTTACGCAGATGGTAAATTGATAAAATCTTTGAATTATTCTTACGCTGAATTAAGCAAAGTTGGCGGAATTTCATTGAAGAATATTCAAGTTGGTGAACTGGATTAAATAAATTTAAAAAAATAATGGAAATAAAATACCACGCTCAATTTTTACTCGATAAAGAGAAAGATAGTCTTACTGCAAAAGTTCGTCTTCGTATAAAATGGAATGGAAAAGTTGTAGCATTCAATCTTGGAAATAGAGTGGATATTGCAAAATGGAGTATTGAAACACAGCGTTGTAAAACGAATACTACTCACGGAGAGAAGAAGGTTGCAGCAAGTGTTATAAACAGGAATATTCAAAATTTTGAAAAAGTTTGTGAAAAAATTTTCAGAGAAATAGAACAAAACAACCAAGATCTTGACCAAAATGAATTTCGAGTTCAGTTTAACGTGGGAATAGGTAAAACTCCAAAAGAGGAAAATAAAAATGAAAAGACCTTTTTTGAAATTTTTGATCAGTTTACCAAAGATGAATCCAGACTAAATCAATGGACAATTTCCACTGAAGCAAAATTGCGTTCTGTTAGGAAACATCTACTTAATTTCAATCCTGAAGTAACTTTTGAATCATTTGATGAAAGTACACTGTTAGATTATCAATTGTATCTGCAGAAGAAACTTAAACTCAAAAACTCTACCATACTTAAAAACTTCTCTTTTGTAAAATGGTTTTTGCGATGGGCGTTACGAAAAGGTTACAACAAAAATAGAAGTTTCGAACTCTTTAACCCAAAGTTAAAAACCGTACGTAAAAAAATTATTTTCCTGACTCAAGACGAACTTACTAATTTGAGAACCTGTGCTATTCCAGAAGAAAAGCAATATCTTGAAAGAGTAAGAGATATTTTTTTGTTTCAATGTTTTACCGGATTGAGATATTCGGATGTTGAAAATTTAAAAAAAAGTGACATCAGAGAAAATTTTATTGAAGTTACAACCGTAAAAACATCAGATAATCTTATCATAGAACTTAATAATCACAGTAAAGATATTATTGAAAAATACAAAGATTATTTCAATAAATACAATAAAGCATTCCCTGTGATTACAAATCAAAAAATGAATGATTATTTAAAGGAATTGGCAGAAATAGCAGAAATTACTGAACCAATAAGAGAAACCTATTATAAAGGCAACGAAAGAATCGATGAAGTAACGCCAAAATATAACCTTTTGAGCACACATGCAGGCAGAAGAACTTTCATTTGCAACGCGTTAGCACTCGGAATTCCACCTCAAGTTGTAATGAAATGGACTGGACACAGTGACTACAAAGCGATGAAACCTTATATCGATATTGCTGATCAGACTAAAATAAATGCGATGGAGAAGTTTAATTTACTGTAACTTCTCTTCCCCATTATGCCATCCTTTTCCTAAACACAAACTTAGAAAACTCAAAATAAAATCGCCCAAAAAATTCCAATATTCCTGTTTCAAATAGCTATGCTTTTTTTAGTTTTTCTTCGGACAATAATTTGATGTACGTAGAAGGAATTACACCGATGATTTTGCTAAACGCTCTAGTGAAAGCGGCGGGTGAAGAATATCCAGAAATTTCAGACAAATGGCTTATTTTATATTTAATGAAACATTCATCATCTTCTAACTGCTTTACCACATGATTCACTCGCAATTGATTAATATAAAGATTGAAATTATCTGCTTTATGTTTTTTCACCACATGAGAAAGGTATTTTACATTGGTATTCAACTGTGTTGAAAGCTTTCCGAGGGTAATTCCTTTTTCATTAAACTGTGTTTTATTTTCAAATTGTGCAAGACCATTTAGAATTTCTTTTTCTGTATCTGCATTGATGGCATCTTCTAAAGCAACATCATGCGTATTTGCTACAACTGTTACAGTTGGTCTATCTTCCAAATTTTTAGCATCTAATCTAAATTTCTTAAATGCAGCAACTTCTTTTCGCCTTTTCCAATTTAATACCAGCAATGCTGTTATTAAAAGAATAAAAATGAAGCCACCGATTAAGAGGTATATAAAGCTAGATCTTTTTTGTTCTTCTTCCCTATGCAAGCTTTTTTCTAAATTATTTCCTGCAGCACTTAAGTTGCTATCATAAACCTTATTATTTAATATAGCTTCCAAAGCAGAATAGCGATTTCTATTTACCGTATCTTTCAATTTATCGTAAGCATCTTTTTTTAGTCCGTATACCAATAGTAGATCGTTTGTGCCTGTTTTTTGGTCTATATATTTTTCTGCTTTTGTCGCAAAATAAAGCACACTATCCATCTTGTTTTTCTTACTATAAATCATAGAGGTCAGTAAATATTGCCCAGATTTAAAATAAGGAATATTATCTGTATTTAAACTTGCCGATGTTTTGATGTATTTTAATGCCTCGTCATATTTTTTTTGCTCTAATGCCAAATATCCACTATTTTGGTAAGCGCCCACAAGGTTAAATTGTTTGTTGGAATAGGGCGGCAATTTTTTAAAATTTGCGATAACTTTATTATTGATGGCAACCCGCTCTTCCAAACTCTTGTTCTTCAAAGAACCCTGCAAAGTATACAGCATAGATAATACATAAGGATCGTAAAAACCATTCGTATTTTTTACCATATCGATTGCTTCCACAATATTTTTCTCACCTTCGTTTTTCATTTTCATGTTGAGATAGAGATATCCTAAAAAACCCGTATTCAAAGCTACCCCGGCTTTGTCTGTAGATTGATCTCCTACCTCAATTCCTTTTTTGAATAAATCGATGGCTTTATCGATGTTATTACTCGTCATCTCCCAATGTCCCATTTTATTGTAGATCATTGCGGCCAACACAAAGTTTTTCTTAGTTTCACACACCTCCAAAAGATTTAAAATCTTAAGCTTTGCTTCTTTGGGTTGCTTATCATATTCTAAAGCTATTTTATAATATTGCTTGGTTTGTTCTTCTGTAGATTGAGATTTGAAGAGCACAATTGTAAAGATAAACAATAGGAGTACAAGTTTTTTTGAAGTCATTAGTTGTTGCTTTGGTTTTTATATAAATAATGTAATGTTTTTAACTTTATTATGTAAAAAGGATAATAAAATTTAGAAATGCGAATATACAATCTAAAAAAACAGGATGCAAAAAGCAAAATAAAGGAAAAACTATTTTTTCACACTTTTAAACATCTATAAAGCTCACAATCAAACATTTATATATTTGCAAAATTCGGAAAATACACTTGTCTATTTCCGAATATTGCAATTATAATGCTTTCATCTTAGCACAGATTGCTACACTTTTGCATTAGAGTTTTTCTTAAAGCAACAAATACGCAATCATTTAGTATGCTTTAAATAAAGATTTTAAAAACACAAATGAAAGAGATAAAAACAAATGATGAGAGGAGATCCATCCCTTTTTTGCTTTTGCGAAAAGGTGTTTGGGTTTTTATTTTGTTTTTAAACATTCAAACATTTTCACAAATATACAACGATGGAAAAAATACCATCTTGTATGGTAGCGAAAATATTGTAGAAAAAGCTACTATCTCTCCCACCATCTCAGAAAACAGCAGCATCTACATCTCAGAAAACAGCAGCATCTACATTTCTGAAAATACCCTAGTCTATACTTCTGATGACCTTAAAAATAATAGGCCTGCAAATGTACAGAATATTAAAAACACAAAAATAAGCCCACAGAAAAATAGTTCCAAAGCTTCTTCTTTAATCGCTAGAAAAAAACTACTAAAGAATAGCAAAGCACTTGCTTATACTGCGCCACAAAAAAGCAGTCCTCATAAAATAAGTAAGATACCGATGTCTGAAAATTTCTTCACTAGGCATTTTCAAACAGAAGCAGCATTTTTTATTCCACGGGTGGATCATCTTTCAGAAGCGGTACGCACTTCTTACCTATACTCTAGAAAAATACCGTGCACTTTAGAAAGTGGGAAAACTCCCAACTACAATACTCCAAGTAAGCAAAGTGTTTTACGCCTTGCAATCTCTATACGCCCACCACCAATGGATTCCCCTTACAGTTTGTTTACCGTGTAGCGAACTGATGTCTTTTTTGCATAAGCGCTTTATGCAAAACCCAATACCAATTTTATAAACAAGCACCACCGCATTTTATTTTGCGCTTGTGGAAAATAAAATGATGGTACAGCGAAAATACTGTGCTTTTAAACAGACCATTTAAAATAATTTAAAATTAAATAACACATAAAATGAAAAAAATAACTACAGCTGCATTATTTTTAATGCTTACAGGTACCGCTTTTGCCCAAGAAGGAAGAGTGGGTATAAACACGACAGATCCCAAAACAACTTTTGATGTAAATGGGAAAATAGATGGTTCTGGCAATCTGCTTACTACAGATATTACAGGGATGCAAGCACCAAGACTTACCAGAGCAGAGCTTACTGCCAAAGGTAATGTGCTCTATGGTGCAGACCAAAAAGGAGCACTGGTATATATTACCGATGTAACGGCAGGAGATGCACTTACCCAACGCATCAATATAACCGCAGCTGGATATTACTACTTTGATGGTGCCGTTTGGCAAAAAATGGCTTCTGCAAGTGAAGCAGATATTACCAACGATGCTTGGGTAAACGATGCCCCAAACACAATGGTAAAACTAGGTACATTAAGCGATGGCACAACAGCAAGACCAGCAGGTAGAGAATTTGTGATTTTAGATACTGGAAATGTTGGTATTGGTACTACTGCACCAAACTCAAATGCTATTTTAGATTTATCAGCTACTAATAAAGCTATTTTGCTTCCACGTTTAGCTAATAAAGCTAATATTTCATCACCAGTAGATGGAATGGTAATTTATGACACAGGCAAGCATTGCTACCGTGGGTATGCCAACGGTGCTTGGGTAAATATTACCACTTGCCCTACTACTGTAACCGTAGCCTCGCCAACCTACCAAGGAACCTCAGTTATAAGCACTACGGGTATTGGCTACAATGGAGAAAACGTGCCTACAGCTTCTACTATTACGGTGCAAGTAACTACAGATGCACCCACGGCTTATAACTTAAGTGCTACACACCCAGGTACAGGCTTGGTGTATAGTGCTACTGGCAATTTTGCTGCAGCAGGCACATACCCAGTGGTATTACAAAACAATGGAGCAGCTATCCCTTGGGGTACTTTTGGAGTGCTTACTATGCCGCTTACAGGTGCTAGTAATAGCATAAACCTTGTGCCTCGTATAGACGTTAAATCGATCCCTGCCAGTGCCACAGAAGTAAAAAATGTTACTTACGGCACACAAACTTGGATGGATAGAAATTTAGGAGCAAGACGTGTAGCCACGGCTATTAACGATGTATTAAGCTACGGTAACCACTACCAATGGGGAAGACCTGCCGATGGGCACGAGATAACCGTTTGGGATGGGGCTACACCTACCAGCGGTAGAGGTTTTTACAATGCTACGGCATTAGAGGCATTAGCAACTTCAGATGCTCCTGGAAATGCTAACTTTATTCTGACTAATGTAACGCCTTTTGATTGGAGAAGCGACAACAACAACAACCGTTGGGCTACTGCTAACCAAGGGCCTTGCCCTGTGGGTTACCACGTGCCTACCGATGCACAATGGGCAACTGCAGACAGCTTTGGTGCTTGGAACAACAATACCGACACCTATAACTCTGCCCTTAAGCTTCCTTCGGCTGGTCACCGTGATCGCTTCAATGGTTTGCTCGACTATCAGGGCACTATCGGCTACTATTGGAGTAGCACGGTAAGTGGCACTACTGGTGCGCGTAGCCTGCGCTTCCACAGCACAGCAGCCAACATCAACGACTACGGCCATCGTGCCTACGGCTTCAGCGTTCGCTGCCTCAGAGATTAACCCTGAGCTTGCGAAGGGCTAGGGCTTTTAACTTTTTTTGTGGTGGCTCTTGGAGCCACCACTTTTTAATACCGCGAAGCGGTCGATTTTTTTTTGATTATGACAATTTTAGATAAAGTAACCCTACAACAACAAGATACTACAAAAATCTTTCTTTTTAAAGAAGGTGTTTTTTATAAAGCATATAACGAAGGAGCATTTTTACTGCAAGATAGAAATTATAAAGTAGCTGTTAAAAAAATAAAAAGTGTAGAAAATGAGGTTTTAAGTATTGGTTTTCCAGTATCTGTTTTTGAAAAGCTAAAAGATGAGTTTGTTTTTGAATTTTTTGATAAGTATGCTGTTTATAATACAAACACTTTTTTTAATAAAGAATTGTATAACGATTGGCATAACAAAGTAGTTAAAGAATCATTTAAAACTTCAAAAACTGAAACAGAATTTTATATAGTAGAGCAACTAAAAAAATATCCATTGGCAAACAAAACACCGATGGAAGTTTTTATGTGGGTAGCAAACTTACAAAAAATGATAAGCAACTAATTATTTTTGAAATGCAAGTAATTTGTAACCTCTGTGAACTTAGTGCCTCTGCGGTGCGTTTTTAACCGCAAAGTCGCAAAGGTCGCAAAGTTTTTTATATTTTTGAAAAAAAATTAAAAATTGCAATAGAATGTCAGAAAATGAAATTTCTTCAAAAATAATCGGTGCAGCTATAGAAGTGCATAAACAATTAGGACCAGGACTTTTAGAAAGCACCTATGAAACGTGTTTAGCATACGAACTCAAACAAATGGGGCTTGATGTAAAACAACAACAAGCACTACCGGTAGTCTATAAAGAAGTAAAACTAGATGCTGGATATAGAATAGATTTATTGATAGAAAACAAAGTAATAATTGAAATAAAAAGTGTAGAAGCACTGGCAGATATTCACACCGCTCAACTATTAACGTATTTAAAATTAAAAGATTTAAAATTAGGTTTACTAATCAATTTTAATTCTGTAAGAGTAGTTGATGGATTAAAGCGGATAGTTAATAATCTTTAACCTCTGCGAACTCTGTGCCTCTGCGGTAAAAAAAATGCACCGCAAAGTCGCAAAGGTCGCAAAGAATAAAGCCTCTGCGTTCTCTGCGTCTTTGCGGTGAAAATAATAAACCGCCAAGTCGTAAAGGTCGCAAAAAATAAATTATATGCAAATAATTTTAGAAAACTTATATAAAGCCTATTTTGAAGCTCGTAAAAACAAACGTTTTACCAAAGAGCAACAAAAATTTGAGCAAAATTATGAGCATCAATTGCAAGTATTATATGAGCAAATTATTGCAAAAACCTATAAAGTAGCACCCTGCAAGGCATTTGTAATAGAAAAACCTGTGTATAGAGAAGTTTTTGCACCACAGTTTATAGATAGAGTAGTGCATCATTTTGTGGTACAATATATAAGCCAAGAAGTAGAAAAACTATTAATACAAGATTGTTATAGTTGCAGAACTGGTAAAGGCACACTATATGGTATAGAACGAGCAAAATACAACATGCGTAGTGTAACGCAAAATTATGCAAAAGATGCCTATATCTTAAAATTAGATGTTTCGGGATATTTTATGAATATGAATACCACCTTGTTGTATAACCAAATTCAAGAATTTAAACTGGTTGAAAACCTTTGCTGTTCTTCTTTTGAAAAAGAAATACTTCATTTTTTGCTACAAGAAATTATATTTACCAACCCCATACACCAGTGTATAGTAGTGGGCAAAAAAGCATTGTGGCAATATATTCCCAAAAACAAAAGTTTGTTTCATTCACCTCCAGAGTGTGGTCTGCCCATAGGTAATTATACATCACAAATTTTTGGCAATATATATCTTAATGCTTTTGACCATTGGGTAAAAAACGATTTAGGGATAAAACACTATGGTAGATATGTAGATGATATGTATTTTATGCACACAGACAACGTTTTTTTAAAGCAGTGTATTCCTATCATAACACAAAAAATGAAAAATTATGGTATGGAAATACACCCTAAGAAAATCTATTTTCAGCATTATACCAAAGGCATACATTTTTTGGGCAGGTATATAAAACCCTACAGAACTTATGTGAGTAGCCGTACCAAAAACAATTTTTTGCAAATGATACAACGAATGGAAAAAGACTTGGGCAAAGGATATGATTATTTGTTAGAAAATATGCTTTTGCCTTATTATTTAAGTTGCTTTAACTCGTATATGGGTTTTTTTACAAAAGCCAATTCTTATACATTAATCAAAAAAGTGGTATCTCAATTATCGGGGAACTTCTACACCTATTATTTTATAGTGAAAAAGGGCGTTCAATGGAAATGTAAATTAAAAAAAGTATTCAAAAACAATGGCTCTATACTTCAACCTGCCTGTATATAAAGAATCTTATGAGTTATTGCTTATGATTTTTCAAAACAGTAGTAAACTGCCCAAAGACTATAAATATACACTAGGCGAACGGCTAAAAAATGAAGCAACCGAAGTGCTTGTCGCCATCTTTGAAGCCAGTCAATCAAAAGATAAAAACAAAGCAGTGGCTATACAGAAAGCATTAAACAGTTTAGAAAAATGCCGTTTATTCATTAGAATTTTAAAAGATTTGAATATTTGGGGAATTTCTAAACAAGCCAATTTAAATCAAAAAATAGAAAGTATATCAAAACAACTAACACAATGGAGCATACACACAGCCAGAGTTTTGCAATAAGCAACAGCTATTGTAAAAGCGTGCATTTTAATCTTAACATAGCACTACTGCAAAGTAGTAAAGGAGCAATCAATTCAATAATAAGAATGTGTAAGTTTATGTTTAATCCTTCGGCTGGTAACCGTAATCGCATCAATGGTTTGCTCAACAATCAGGGCACTAACGGCAACTATTGGAGTAGCACGGTAAGTGGCACTAATGCTCGTAACCTGAACTTCAACAGCACAGCAGCCAACACCAACAACAACAATCGTGCAAACGGCTTAACTGTCCGCTGCCTCAAAGATTATGTGTGGTGCTTTGTTGTGTTTAAAAAATGTTAATCACAAACAACAATTTCGTTATTTAATTGCTTTTTTAAAAAAACAGTATTTCGCTAAAAAATATTTAAAAATAGAAAATGATGAAAAATGTAGTATTTATTTTCCTATTGCTAACCCAATATGCATCTGCTCAAGAGACTTACACTATTAATGGGCATTTCCCTAACTTCCCTAATAGCCGTTATGAACTTAAGGGCTACGAGGGCATGCAACAAAAAACACTATCAACTGCTACAAACAAAGAAGACGGCAAGTTTACACTTACCTACCCAAAAGACTATAAAGGCGTTGCCCAACTCTGGATGAATGGGGCATACCAAGTACTGTTATTCCTTAATAAGGAGGATATTACCTTGCACTGGGAAGACCTTACCAATAGGGATAACTTGCAAGCCAATAGTACAGAATACGAAGCGTTTATAGGCGGTATGAAAGCTTTTCAAGACAGTGAGGCAAAGTTGGCAGGCTTGCATTATTTAGTGCCGCTATACGCTCAAGACAGTCTTAAACAACAATTTTTTATAAATGAGCTAGACAGCGTAGCAAACGCTTTTCCAAAGTATGTAAAAAGTTTGCCTGAAAACCTATTTGTGCGGCAATATTTACTTACCAAAGGATTGATAGAGCAAATGCCCAAAACAGTAGAAACCTACAAATGGCGAGCCCCCAATCATATTATTGAGTTTATGGCAATCGATTTTAAAGCCTTAAAAAATTCAGGTTTATATAACGAGATAATTAGTGGTTACACAAACTTAGTAGAGCGTTTTCCGTTAGAAGAGGTTTATGAAATTTTAAACCCAGCCATAGACAAAGTCATCACCGAACTGAAAGACGAACCTACCTTACAGCAAGAAATAGCCCAAAACTGGTTTACGCTTTTAGAACAAAAAAGCTTGTTTAAAGCAGCCGAACATTTGGCTCTAAGGATGCTGAATCAAGAAAACTGTATGTTGAATGACAAGAGTAAGGATAAGTTTGAACAATATAGAGCATTAGCCATAGGCAAAACCGCTCCTAATATTGTTTTAAATTTAAAAAATCAAAATGATTTAAGAAACCTAAAAAACAACTACAAATTAGTAGTTTTTGGAGCTAGTTGGTGTCCTAATTGTCAAACTGATTATCCATCTTTAGTAGGAAAATATAAAAAACTAAAAGAGAAACATGATTTAGAAGTGGTGTATGTTTCTATTGATACTGATAAAAAAGTGTTTGAAGAGTATTATAAAGAGGCACCATTTATCACTTTTTGTGATACCAAAGGTTGGGAAACCCAAGCCGCAAAAGACTATCATGTATTTGCTACACCAACCTATATTTTATTAGACAAAGAGTTAAAGATTTTATCTAAAATACAATCGCCAGAGCATTTAGAAGCTTGGCTACAAGCTAATGGAAAGAAATAGAAGTAATATAATTTATAACTATTAATTCATAATTCATAATTCATAATTCATAATTTTTATACCTATGCCATTCACCAATTTTGACAGCAGACATTTTGCTACAACAGAAAAAACCGCAGTAAACAATGCCGTAACTGCAATAGAAACCGCTTTAGCTACCAAGTTAGCTAACTTAACTGCCGAGGAGCGACAACAGTATGGTAGCGTAAACGAGCAAAACAAGCTCATCATCAATAAAGTAAAAGACTTTAGAGACAGTCAACCAGCACTTAGCAGCCCAGATGTAGATTGGACAGAGTTCATGAGCGATTATGATACTCGTGCATTTATTCAAGCTACTATGCAACGTTTACAAAGTTTGATAGATGGTTTAAACAATGCCAAAATCCTCCACGATTGGGATAACTACCAAGCCTCACTTACAGATTATGATTATGCCAAATACAAAGCAAGCACACAAGCCGTTGGTTATCAAACCAAAGTAAGCGAGTTAGCACAGTTTTTTACAGGAGGCAACACCACAAGCGCAAAAAATACAAATACAGATAATACAACAGCAGAGTAGTTTATATTAAAAAACCAGCATATTTGCAAAATTAACTATTTGGGGTAGTTAATTTGATTTATTTTGTTTAACCATCACAAGCAATTGTGGTGGTTTTTTTATGCAAAACCGTGGTCAACCACGTTCCTAAGACCGTTTTACATGTTGTATAACGTGGTAAATGGTGTTTACAACCTATAAATACACGTTGACTAACCTATAAAATGCAGTTTTTAACGTGGTTAACCACGTTACCTAACGTGGTAAATGGGGTAAATAACGTGGTTAACCACGTCAACCAACGAGGTAAATGTATTTATGTACGTGGTCAACCACGTAGTATAACGGGGTAAAAGTAGTTTGGAGGCGTGGTAGAGTGTTCCAAAATCTTGGATAATATCTTTCATCTTCTATTTATTTAAAAGTTATTTAAAATGTAAATGAGTTCTTCAATCAATGGAAACAATCGGTTTTCAAAATCGAGATTGTTATTTGTAATGTTGCTTCCATCAAATGTTTTTATAACTATTGGTTCTTCCATTGTGGTACATTCTTGAAACTCAGAATTTACTGCCTCAAAAAGCGTTTGGAATAGTAATCCTTTTCCTTTGGCACAAAAAGAAATGTATTTATCTATTGATACGGTTGTCTCTATTTCGTATTCATAATCTTCTTCTGTATTTTGTTGCAGATTTTGGTAAATGGTAGCATTTGGATATTGCTCATAAAGAGAAAATACTTTTCTCGCCAACATAAAACAATCATTGTCAAAACCGTCTTTGGCTTTAAAGTTTTTTAAATGGTCTTTAAATCGGGTTAAATTATGTTGATTGTAAATCTTTTGCTCCATAAAATCACCGATATGTTCCACTTGTTTAATTTCTGATAAATAAATGGGTGTTTCTTCGTTTTCATCATCAGAAGTAATCCATTCTGTTACCATTTCGTACATCCAAAATAAGTAACTATCCTGTTTTCGATAATAAGGAATTTTGACAATATGATACAAATAAGAACAAACGGATTGTAATAGTTGAGCTACTTTTTTTCGTTTCGGATTTTTAGATAATTGGTACAACGGAACTATCGGAATGTAATAAAGCGTTGCACCAGTATTATATCGTTCCTCACTTACAAAGTAAGTTTTTCCTTTTTCCTCTATCAATCTGATTTCTTCCCAATCCCTTACTTTATTTTTCAGTTGTTTCTGAATATCATCTAAAGCCAAAGCAATATTGTAAGGATAACCAAAATAC
>ERZ650312.422-NODE-422-length-23403-cov-5.736466_pt1 | contig 23403 bp, 22 predicted proteins | sample MGYA00376248_ERZ650312 | MGnify/ENA primary metagenome ERZ650312 (study PRJEB26733, sample SAMN07839316) | wastewater metagenome | biome: urban; feature: wastewater treatment plant; material: waste water | place: USA: North Carolina | collected 2016-07-28 ... | reverse complement strand
GGCAAATATCAGTTGTGTATTTGAGTATATCCTCTCAGGCTCTTTGATGTACTCCATAAATTTCATTTTTGCTGTAATCTCCAAACTTTTCGACTTTGCAAACTCCGAATAAGGGATAAAATCTCTCAAAATAGCCGCCAGTTGCAATGCCCTTTCATGGTCGCCGCTATGCTCTATTGCGGTTAGTTTTTCCGCAATACTCTCACCTAAATACAAAGCTTTCTTATAAATCGAAAACTCTTTTAAAAACTGAAACTTCTCACAAAGGAGATAAAAATCTTTAAAGTTTTTGTTTTTTAGGTGCTCTCCGGCCTCTTTGTATTTTGTCCAGTTTTTTAGAAGATCATTTATCTCGGTCTGTTTGGCCGGAACTGTAAAAAACGGTTTCAAAAGGGCAACAACATCGTTTTTATTCGAGAGTCCACCGCTCTCCAGAAGCGATATCGCACTCTTCATGGACTCCCTATAGGCATTTTCTAAAGCTAGATAAGCGGGAAGTTTTTTTATTATCTGGGTTACGGATGCCACCTTATAGGCCGTCTGATAATCAGACCTATCAAGTGCATCGAAGAATCTTACGATATCCTCAATCTGTGATGCCATCTCTTCAAAATCCATTGCGGCCTGTTTTAGCCTCAGATACGGTCTAGCTAGTTTTTGGGCGGCCACAATATCATTTTTTGATAGCAATGCTGAGACTTTTACTTTTTGCCCCTCCCAAGACTCGGCAAGGGCTTTTTTGTACTCCGTATCGTATGTTAAAAAGATATTTGTCCTGGCAAGCTCATCGCATTTTTCAAAGTCTTTGATAGCAAAATGTGTTGAAAATTCATCATATCTAGCCATAATATCGACAACATAAAGCTCACCGGACGCAAACCCTATGTACAAAAATTTATCGTCTTTTTCCATGCTTGCAATACCGCCGCCCGAGGCAAAGGATATCTCTCCGATTATCTCTTTGTTCACTACGTCAAAAACTATAATCATACCCTCTCTTGTCGATATCAGGGCTGTATCTTCGCTAAATTTGGCTATATCGGTCGGCCAAAGGTCTAAAATTTTACGGGAGTATTTTTTTAGTTTCTCTTTGACGCAGTAGAGTTCTATCGTGCCATCTCTCAAGGCCGCAAGCAGCATCGTGTCGTCCAAAAAAAACTTTGACTCCTGAACAACAGTCTCCGAATCAAAAAAATCGGTAATCTCTTTTTCGACGATATCAAATATAAACGTAGTTTTATCAAAGTAGGAGATACTCATATACCTACCGCCGCACGAAAATTCTATCGTTGAGACGTAATCACCCCTTTTCTCAAACTGATAAAAAAGCCTCCCGTCAACCGTGCTAAAGATTGCACACTCTCCCCCTATAGTCCCTCCGGCCACAAGAAGTCCGCTCCTTGAGAAGGCGTTTATTCTGACGTCGCTTTTTAGGTATTGGATGAGGTGTTTTTTTGTTAATGCCCCATCTTTTATTTTTAGTATGTTGATTTTTTTACTGTTTTCTAAAGAGAGGGCAAGTTCGTTTTTTGATGAGAACGTAAAAGTTTTAGTGTAAGCATACATAGGTTGCGGTAGTTTTGTTATAGATGTCCTGAATTTTTCATGCAAAGAATCCTTGTCAAATCCCAACACCTTGCACCCTGCATCAAATGCATACACCCCGCCTTCGACCGAAGCAATATGTAAAACAGAGGAACCGATCTGGAAAAGTTTTGCTACGCTATAAGCAGACATTGTTTTTTTACGCTTTAATTTGAATTTTTTTATTTTAGAATATGAAAGTTTATTTACTATTTGTTGAATTTTAGCCATAATAAACAAAAGAAAATAAAAAGTAAAATAAAGTCAGCCTTAAAAACGATGATTTTTTACCAAAAGGAACTAAAAGATGCAGTCATCCGGACATTCTATCGACAAGTATCCGTATTCTGTTTTGTTTGCCGACGACGAAGAAAAAATACGACAAAGCATGGAGAGATTACTCTCTTTAAAGTTTGAAACTATCTATCTAGCTAAAGACGGGGCCGAGGCTCTTGAGATTTACAAAGAAAAATCTCCCGATATCGTCATAACAGATATTATGATGCCCAATATGACAGGACTGGAGCTAACAAAAGAGATTAGAGAGATTAGCAGAGAGACTCCGGTAATCATAGCTACAGCCCACAATGAAACAGATTTTTTCATAGAGGCGATAGAGTACGGGGTTGTCAGGTTTTTGCTAAAACCGATAGAACTTCCGAAACTTTTTAACTGCATTGTTGACCTTTGTGCCGCCCTTGATACAAAAAGGGCTCTAAAAAATCAGCAAAAGCTACTCGAAGAGTACAAAAAAGCGGTTGACGCAAGCAATATCATATCAAAAACCGATATAGACGGTATTATCACCTATGTAAACGACGAGTTTTGCAGAATTTCAGGATATAGCAGAGAGGAGCTAATCGGTAAAAATCAAAATATAGTTAGACACCCGAATATGCCTAAGGAGACTTTTGAGCAACTATGGCATACGATACTTGCAAAAAGAATCTGGAAAGGGGTTGTGGAGAATAAGGCAAAAAACGGGGACGGATACTGGGTTGACGCAACCATAGTACCTATCATGGACGAAAAAGATGAGATCGTAGAGTTTATAGGAATCAGAAAAGATATTACCGATTTAATCCTCCAAGAAAAAGAGCTTGAGAGATTAAGGGCAAAGGAGATGAGGGAGAGTGTAGACAAGGCAATCAAACTCAATCTAAAAAATATAATAACGATAAATCCGCTACCTGCAATCATCATTGACGAAAAAGATCTGATAGTTGACGCAAATCAACACTTCACTTCGCTATTCGACCTATTCAGAGACTCCGACAAGCTAGACCTTTTGGAGAGAGGTGAGGCAACCATATCCGACTTCTTTTTGAAAGATGGGGCGCTAAAAGATTTTGAGATCACTATGATTGACTGGAAAGATGTTGCCAAAAAGATGGATGACGAACAAGAAAACGTATTTTTGACCGGCTCTTTTGGAACAAAAGAGTTTAAGATGTCGCTCCATCCGATAAAAGACGAGTTGCTTTATATTTTATATCTTCTCCCGAGCCAATAGCGGTAATTGTCGATACATTGGCAAAATAAGGGGAATTTTAATTTTTAAAACTCCTCCCTTTTTGTACTCATAAGCAGTCTTGAAATGCTTGTTTTTAGATCTGCCCCAGATAGTATTTGCGTAACCTCATCGGCAATAGGTGTATATATATTTTTTTGCTTTGATATTTTACTAACAGCTCTTGCAGTCTCAACACCCTCTGCCGTCTCACCTAAATCAGAGAGTATTTTTTCTATCGAGATCCCTTTTGACAGAGCTTCGCCAACACGGTAGTTTCTCGATTTTTCACTTGTTGCGGTCAAAAATAGATCCCCTACCCCGCTGAGACCTAAAAATGTTTCAAGCTTTGCCCCAAAAGCCATGCCGAATCTAGTCATCTCAGCGAGTCCCCTCGTAATAAGAGCCGCCCTTGCATTGTTGCCTAGCCCCAAACCGTCACATATTCCAGCCGCTATAGCTATCACGTTCTTATAGGCCCCGGCCACCTCTGCCCCCGTTACATCCGTGGATGTATAAAGCTTTATAAAAGATGGAAAATAAGGGAAAAAAGACTCTAAACAATTCGCACTATAACCAGACAATACGAGAGCTGTAGGCTTTGCCTCCATGACCTCTACTGCAAAAGATGGACCTGATAGAAAAGCCAGATTCTCTTTAGGGACGAAATTTTCATATATCTCATTTAGGAATCTGCCGTTTTTAACCTCTATCCCTTTTGAGGCTACCAAAATATTTTGATGTTTAAACCTGAATTTTTCCGATAAAAACTGATCCAGATGTTGTGCAGAGATAGATATGATAATGTTTTTGCACCCCATCACCTCTTCTAGCGGGCAGAAACCGTCCAGATCTCTTGTGGTTCTAGACCAACAAATAACTGCCGCATCGCTTTTTTTTGCAGCAAATCTAAGGGCGCTCCCCCACTTTCCAAGGCCTATAATTCCGAGTTTATCCATTATTGTTTTCCGCACACTCTATCTTAAATCTATCGGTATTTTCTTTATTCCCTATCACAACCAAAACATCACCTACGTCTATCTTGTGGTTATAGAGATTGATATTAAAAATGAACTTTTTGCTTATTTGTTTATCCTGTATACCCAAAACTATAATATCGTACTTTGTATGGTCTATATCGGCAAAGGTTTTTCCGTCCAGTTTTGAGTTTTTGCAAACCTCTATCTCCGTTATAGACACCTCCGATTTTTCGCCGCAAAAATCGGTTCCAAAAACTATAGAATCGAGCAGAGACAGAGCTGTTTCACGTTTTAGAAGATGGAAAATTCTATTTGCCCCTATCTCGTTAAAATCTATAGTCTCGCTGGCTCCGGCCAACATAAGCTTTTTTTTAGAGTTCGCATCAGAGGCTTTTGCCAAAATATTTAGATTTTTATCTATAGCTCTGGCGCTAAGTGTGATAAATAGATTCAAGTCGTCATCATCGGTAACACAGAAAAAATCTGTAACATCGCTACCTATACCGATATCCCGAAGGTTTTTATCGTCCGATAAATCTGAAAAAAACAGCTCCAAGCCGTCTTCTACGGCGGCTTCATACTCATCTTTAGTCCTAGCTACGACTATGACCGAATCGGTTGAAAATCTGAGGTTTCTGACAAGCTCTCTGGCTGACGGGGAGTAGTCGTAAATAACGATTTTTCTATCCATTCATGGACTCCCGAAGTATTTTCAATCTGACCCCTTCAATCCTTCTAGGTTTACCGATGACTATTAGCGTATCGCCATACTCCAAGGAGAAGTCCCCTTTTGGATTAAACTTAAAACCGCCGCCTGTTTTTTTAACGCCTAGAGTAATGCAGCCGAATAGATCTATCTCCAAATTGGAGAGTAAAATTCCTTTGCAAAACGGAATCTGGATCTCTTCGGCCAATACTCTCTTGTCGTCTGCCACAAGCTGATAGATAGCCTGATAAGCGATAGGCGAGTTCAAAAACTCTGCCATAACGAGTGAGCCCTGTTTTAGACCTATGACATCGTTTGCCCCTGCTATCCTCATTTTCTCTTCATTTTTTGCCTCTGAGGCCTTTGAAATTATCTTTATTTTGGAAGACAGAGATCTGGTTGCCAAAATAATAGAGATATTCGTGGTATTGCAGTTTGTAATACATATCACCGAGCTAGCTTTTATCCCGGCATCTAGCGCCTTAAGGGTCTCGACTCTGGTTGCATCCCCGAAAAATGCCTTAAAACCGAGACTTTTTGCATATTCAACCCTTTCACGGTTAAAATCAACGATAATAAACTCCACCCTAGAGTCGTGCATTCTATGAGACAACTCCTCGCCCATTTTTCCAAAACCGCAAATAAGCGCATAGTCTTTTAACTTCTCTATATGTTCATGATTTTTTTGCTCTCTGACGGCGCTGATCTTTTGCCCTAAAGTCGTTGTCACGAGAGATGTCAACATCGCCAAAACACCGAGTCCGGCAAAAACCAGAAATATTGAGGCTATTTTTGACTCAGTAGTAGACGGCACCACGTCACCGTAACCGACCGTTGCTATCGTGATAACCGCCCAATAAACAGCATCAAAATAGTTTGTAATTTTTGGGTTGTCACTTTCAAAAACATAGAACAAAGAGGAGGCGATAAAAACGGTCATAAAAATCAGGACAAAAAGAAGACCGAACTCATATTTTTTGGTCGAGAGGGTATCAAACAACCCTCTGGTAATCTCCGAGTATCTAAAAATCTTAAAAAGCCTCAGAGGTCGAAGTTCCGGATGAATAGATAGCAGATCTATTATGCTCATTGGATTTAAAATAAATTTTAGCTTATCAATGAATATTTTTATTAGCAAAACCCTTAGGGAGGGTCTAATCCTCAGTTCCTCCCAATCTTCCATCTTTTCTATGATAATTTTATGAATATCCGAGTGAACCCAAAAGCGGAGAATATACTCTGCTATAAAAACAAAAATAGCAAATACCTCCACTACAAACAACCAAAACCCTACGTTTTCTTTGATATCATATAGATATATTCCGACAGTTACCAGCACTATCGTAATCATCGAGTAATCGAAATATTTTTTATATCTAAATGAATCGTTAAGTAGTAGGTTTTTAAAAAAAAGCTTTAAGGAGAGATACCCCATAGAGGTATCTAGCCTGTAGGCATAAAGGAGAAGTTTTTTGCAGATAAGGTTACCCATTTAACATTTGTTTCAGAAGCTCGTTTACTTTTGCCGGATTTGCACTCCCTTTTGAGGCTTTCATGGTTTGCCCGACAAAATATCCAAACAATGCCTCTTTGCCGCTTCTATACTCTTCGAGTTGTTTCGGATTATTTTTAATCACCTCTTCGATGATCGATACTATCGCACCGTCGTCGCTTACTTGTTTTAGCCCCAGTTTTTCGATGACTGCGTCTATCTCTTGCGAAGGGGTCTCGACTAGATTATCTAGCACGTCTTTTGCCGCTTTCCCGCTAATTGTCCCGTCGCTTATCCTTTTTGTAAGCAGCGCTAGCTTTTGTGCGTCTATGCCGCTTTTCTCAAGCTCCACCCCTTTTGCATTTAAGCGGCCGATAAGCTCTGTAGTTAGCCAACTGAGCGCCAACTTGGTATCACTACCCTCTTTTATCATCGTCTCAAAATAGTTTGCCATAAATAGATCGTTTGTAAGAACGCCCGCATCATAAGGTTTTAGCCCATATGAGTTTACAAATCTATCTTTTTTCTCATCCGGTAGCTCAGGTAGTTTTTTCGCCTCTTCAAGCATCTCATCTGTTACTATAAGCGGCGGCAGATCCGGATCCGGAAAATATCTATAATCGGCAGAACCCTCTTTGCCCCTCATAGAGCGGGTCTCATTTTTAGAAGGGTCGTAAAGCCTTGTCTCTTGGGCAACCTCTTTTTCATACATACCGCTCATCCATGCTTCACGTTGTCTTGCCACTTCATAGTCGATTGCACGTTGAATAAACTTGAAGCTGTTGATATTTTTTATCTCAACTCTCGTATAAAGCTTTGTATCGCCGACAGGCCTAATAGAGACGTTTGCATCGCATCTAAAAGAGCCCTCTTGCATATTTGCATCGGATATATCAAGGTATGTCACGATCGCATGTAATTTTTTAAGATACAGCACAGCCTCCAAAGAACTTGACATATCAGGCTCCGAGACGATCTCAACAAGCGGAGTGCCTACACGATTTAAGTCAACTTTGCTATATCCGCTCTCATGTATATTTTTTCCGGCATCCTCTTCCATGTGCGCTCTGGCGATTCTGACAGTTTTTGAGCTACCGTCTTCAAAATCTATAGTTAGATTACCGTGTTCTACTATTGGAATAGTAAATTGGGATATTTGATACGCTTTTGGGGAATCCGGATAAAAATAGCTTTTTCTGTCAAATATTGATGCTTTATTTATAGTAGCACCTACTGCATTTCCAAAAAGCATCGCCTTTTTTACGGCCTCCAGATTCAAAACCGGAAGAGCGCCCGGCAGAGCCAGACAAGTAGGGCATGTATTTGAGTTTGGCTCATCCCCAAAGCTTGTTGAGCAGTTGCAAAAAATCTTAGTTTTAGTATTTAGCTGGACGTGAACTTCAAGTCCTATCACCGTTTCAAACTGCATATAATTCCTTTATTATCTTACAAAATATCGTATCGAAGCAAACCCGAAAACACCGGTTTCCAAAACCTGCCGAACCCTTGATTCGTTATCTATCCCACCGAGCGCAAATACCTTTTGTCTATCTATATTTGATATCATAGTCTCAAAAGCCTCAATACCGATCGGCTCCCCTTTGTCCGGCGAGGCAAACAGAGGACTAAGGGTCACATAGTCGGCACCGAGTTCAATCGAGTGGCTCACATCATGGACAGTGTGACAACTAACAACCGTCAACAAAGATGAGCTTTTTGCCTCTTTGATTAGGCTCTGCTGTTCACCCCTAAGATGAACGCCGCCTAAGCCGTATTTTTTAGCACCCTCTATAGAGCCGTTTAAGAGAAAAACAGCTTTTGATGTTTTTGATATTTCGGAAAAAATCTCCAAAAGTAGGTTTTTGTCCCCTTCTGTTTTATCTCTAAAACAGACAAAATCTGGGTTGTATTTTATTAAACTTCGGTTTAATGATTGCCGAAAAAAATGGGTTGAAGTGCCGTAATATCGTGGATCAGTTATTAGGTAACTGCGCATCTGCCGTTTTTTCGTCCCTCTTTAACTCATCCAACATACTCTCCAGTAGTGCCGTTTGTCTCTTTTTTTCAACGACAATATCTTGCAACATTGACAATCCCTCAAAAAAAGCGACAAAAACAAGTCCAAACATAAAGCCGAAAAGAGCAGAAACAAGAGAGATAAAAAAACCGAAATGGAAAAAGTAGAAAAATAAAAAGGCTGATAAAAAGAAGGAAAAAACCCACGAAACACCGAGGCAAAAACTAACTAAGGCCTCGATGAGTTTGCTTTTCAAGTGGGTTTTTCTAAAAGCAGATTAGTGTTTATTTTCTTCTTCCATCATAACCGCACCGGCTAGATAGACGTATGTAAGAATCATAAAGATAAAAGTTTGCAGTAACCCGAAAAAGAATAGTAGGAAAAACGCCGGAAGAGGCACTATCCAAGGGACAAGCATCAATAAAACCGCAAGGAACATATCGTCCCCTTTTACGTTACCCATAAGCCTGAAAGATAGAGATACTATTCTCGAAAGATGAGAGATAATCTCAATCGGGAACATCAAAGGTGCCAAAATTTTTACAGGTCCCATAAAGTGGGCAAAATAGTGACCAAAACCTTGAGCTTTTATACCTTCATAGTTGTAGTATATAAATACTATCAGGGCTAGACCCAAAGTCATATTGATATTACTGGTCGGAGATTCAAATCCAGGGATAATACCCATCATATTTGATACAAATACGATAAGACCTATCGTTGCGATTAGAGGTAAATATCTTCTAGCTCTCTCTTCACCGAATACTCCGGCACCCATGCTGATTACACCTTCTAGGTATACTTCCATTACATTTTGAAGACCTCTAGGGATTAGTTTCATCCCTTGTGTAGCTATTACCGCCAATACTAGAACTATTACAACTGCAAGAAGCGTATGTGAAACCAAAATAGCCGCTTGAGAGTGTCCTAGAAAGGCTCCGAAAAAAGTAAAGAGTCTATCTCCCATTTTTTGCCTTTGAGACTAAAATTTTGGAACATTGTAACTAAAAAGTGTTTAAATTAGTGGATGATTTTTAATCAAAAAAGCAATAAAGTCCGCATTTTGCGGACTTTATACAGATTATGCGCTAAGCGAAGAAAGTACGCTGTCGCCTGTTTGCGTAGAATATGACGAAGACATTTGTTGCAAATATGCAGCTATCATTTTTTGAATCTGCGTATTATTAAATCCGCTACTCAGCTCTTCTGAGTCGATAGTTCCATCCCCGTCGGAATCCAAAGATGCCATAATGCTTGACAAATCCGAGTTAGATTCTGAATCTGATTCCGAACCCTCTTTTGAGCCGTGCGGCGGAGGTGGCGGCGGCATAGAAGCCATCATATCTTTCATACCGGTAGAAAACTCATCGCTAGACAAAGTGCCGTCACCGTCGGTATCAAAAGCTGCAAACGTCTCTTCGGCGTTTACCGAATCGGCATTTGGACCTTTGCTCAGAAAATCGGCAAACTCGCTCGCATCTATAGAGCCGTCTTCGCTAGAATCTGCTTTTGAGAAAAGCTCTTCATCGCTTGGCGGCGGTGGAGGCCCTTTTCTCTCTGTTTTTTGAGATTCGGATGAGCTTGAAGAGTCTGAGAATCTCATCTTATCCATAGTCTCTTTCATTTGACCCCTTAGACTTTTCATCCCCGTGCTCATCTCTTCTTGGCTCAGGCTTCCATCGCCGTCGGTATCAAAAGATGAATACAGCTCCTCTGCATTTAAAGAATCAGCCCCAGGCCCTTTGCTTATTAGATCCGAAAACTCTGTTTGATCTATTGTGCCGTCGCCGCTTGAATCGGCTTTTTTGAACATCTCCTCTTCGCTAGGTTTTTTCCTTTGCGTCCCTTGTGAGGAGTAATTTCCGTAACTGCTATAACTACTTCCGTAAGCGCTAATGGTACTCATTAGATGCTCCTTTGTTTGGTTTACGCAAATTGCGTGCAGTATAATCCCCTATTAGAGTAAATGCAAGGCAAACCCATATCCAACCCTGTTAAACAATCATTATTTACTTCTGTTTACTTTGAATTTTTCATCTATTTGAATAAAAATAGATAAAATCAAGCTATGGAACAAATACCTGAGCAAACAAAAATAAAAGTAATAATGATCGAAGACGATCCGCAAATGTCAGAGGTTATAGGCGAATATCTGCTTACATACGGAATGGAGCTAACATCATATAGACTGCCTTTTGACGGGATTGCCGCAATAGAGGATGGAGTTTTTGACGTATTGCTACTGGATTTGACACTACCCCAAATGGATGGACTTGAGGTATGCAGAATTATTAAGCAAAAGAAAAATATCCCGATTATTATCACCTCTGCCAGAGGCGGCGTAAGCGACAAGGTTGTCGGGCTAGAGATGGGGGCAGACGATTATCTCCCAAAACCGTTTGACCCGAGAGAGTTGGTCGCAAGGATTAGGGCAGCCGCCAGAAGGACAAAAGAACCAAAACAGCACAGAGAAACAAACGGGGATTTTGAGCTAAATGAGTCGGCTATGGAGATAGTTTTTAGAGGTTTAAAGCTCCAGCTAACACCTGCCGAATTTGAGGTTTTATCACTTTTTATCAAAAACAACGGAAATGTCCTCTCCAGAGACTACATAGTCGATAATGTCGAGTCTATGAAATGGGAGAGTGTCGGCAAGAGCGTAGACGTTATAGTCGGCCGGATTAGGCAAAAAATAGGAGACGACCCTAGAAGCCCGAGATACATCAAATCCGTAAAAGGGTTTGGATATAGGTTTTGCACTTGAATAGACACTCTATAATTGCAAAAATTACGATTTTTTTTGGAATATTCTCGGTCGCCGTCATGATAATTGCCGGATGGATATTTAGCGCAAACGTTTTTTCCGACAGAATGGCTTTTTTTGATAGAATCAGGCACTCCGAGGGGGTCATAGAGGAGCTAAATTCTAGCAAATATAGCGAAATTCATATTGAGACCCTCCAAGCAACTATTTTACCGGATGCCGAGACATCCGAAATACTTGCGACAAAAACACCGAATCCACCGTTTCCGCCGTTTGGCCCGATGCCAAGACCAAAGCACGATAAAAATCAAAAGCCGGAGCCGAATTTCGGTCACCCTCCATTAGCGCAACAAGGGTTTGGATTTAGGCCGAACAGAGAGAATATGAAGATATACGACTCCGTGTTTAGAAGGGTTATAGTAGTGAACGTGAATGGTAAGAATATCGGGTTTGTCGATGCGGCTGCGCTTGGGACTTTTTATCTTTATTTTTGGATAGCGGTTTTTGCCGTATTTTCCGGTATTACATTGCTATATTTGGCTATAGTGAGAAGCTTAACGCCACTTAAAAAACTACAAGAGGATATCGTAAATTTTGGAATAAGCAAAAAATTTGTCAGGACACAGGTCGAATATCGAAAAGATGAGATAGGAAAAATAAGACGGGTATTCGACGAGACGGCAGAGAAAATAACATCGATGGTGGATGCTAGAGAGATATTCCTAAAAAATGCGGCTCATGAGTTGAAAACACCTATAGCCAAAGGGGTTGTAATAGCCCACATTTTGCAAGACGAAAAATGGGGGGCGAGACTACTGGATATTTTCTCCAGAATGAACGAGATTGTAAACGGAATTATGACAGCCGAGACCGTGATAGCAGACGGTTTTGCCCCAAAGTTGGAGCCTATCGCTATGCGATCTTTTTGTCTAAAAATAGTCAAAAAGCTGTTTTTGGAAGATGAGAAAATGATAGTCCTGATCCCGCCGGACTCATTTGCAATGGGGGATGAGAAGCTTTTAGAGATTGCCGTTACCAACTTATTTGATAATGCCGTAAAATTCTCATCAGACCAAAAGGCTTACTGCGGCACGGAAAACGGAAAGATATACGTAAAAAACAAGGGGACTCCGCTTGTGGAGCCTATAGATAGATACTTTGAACCTTTTTTTAAAGAGACCAGCATAAGAAATGAGACCGGTATGGGGCTTGGACTTTATTTGACAAAAAGGGTTCTGGAGATTCAGGGTTTTAAACTATCATACTCCTATCAAAACGGCTCGAATGTCTTTACGATAGGGTGAACTAATCCTTGAAAGTATCTCTGATTTTTAAAAACTCATCCAGATTGGCTAAAAATATATCCATCAAAATAGGGTCAAAATGCCTCCCTTTTTGCTCGTTGAAAAACTCAAGTATCCGCTCCAACTCCCACCCTTTTTTGTATACCCTGTCACTACCTAAAGCGTCAAACACATCGGCAATAGCAGTTATCCGTCCGAATATATGTATCTCGTCCTCTTTTTTGCCGGCCGGATATCCAGTTCCATCCCATTTTTCGTGATGCTCCAACGCAACTACCGAAGCTGCTCTGAGTATTTTTCGTTCACTATTTTTGAGCATCTCATAACCCAGACTAACATGGGTTCTCATGATATTCATCTCTTCGTCGTCAAGCCTCCCCGGCTTGTTTAAAATTGCATCCGGAATCCCTATTTTGCCAATATCGTGCATAGGCGACGCATCCCGCAAAAGCGTCGCTTCATCCTCTTTCATGCCGGACAAAGTAGCAAGCAGATATGAGTATTCGGAGACTCTCCTGATATGATTTCCGGTCTCTTTTGATCTGGTTTCGGCTATAGCGCCAAGTCTCTCCAAAAGCTCTTTTTGGGTCGCTTCTATTTCGGCCGATAGTCTCTCAATCTCGGTAATATCGTGCATTATAAGTGAATACTCGACTACGCTACCGGATTTGTTCTCAATCGGAAGTATGTTTGCAGCCAAATAGATAGTATCGCCGCCGGAAACAGTACATCTAAGAATTGAGTAATGCTTTTTTTTATTTAACAAATCCGCTTTTGCAGAGGCAAACCCTTTGCCGCCCTCCACAGTTAAATCAAAAAAGCAGACCCCCTCCAAATCGTCGGCAAAAACACCGAGAGCCTTGCAAAACAATGAGTTTACATATGTTATTTTAAGCTCCCCGTCGAGAGTTAGATAATAATTTGTGGCATCAATAACCTTCTTATATTCGCCGATTCTATGAATCCGCTCCTCCAAATCAATAGCGGTATCGGTTAGCCTACTTCTAAGAGCCGCCCTTGCGGTCTCTAATTCCGTCACATCATGACGAATTGCGATATACTCCACGATAGCCCCATCCGTTCCAAATATCGGGATAACGGTAGAGTCAACATAATACGAATCTCCGTTTTTCTTTTTATTTCTGATAATTCCGCGCCAGACCCTGCCGTATCTAATGGTAGCCCATAGATCCTCGAATACTTTTTTGTCGACAGACGGGTGTCTTACTATATTATGAGGCGTACCGATCAACTCCTCTCTCGCATATCCGCATATTTCACAAAATCTATCGTTTACAAAAGTGATCATCCCTTTTGCATCTGTTTTTGAGACAATAGAACTCTCATCTACTGCAGATTGATATTGCTTGAGCAAAGAGAGCGCATTTGTCGCTTTGTTTGACTCAATTTTAGGCATACCATAACTAATTAGCCTATCAAGCAATATATCAAGCTTAACAGGCTTCAGGATATATCCTGACAAACCTATCTCAATAGCCTTTAGCAACATATCTGTATTGTTTTGAGCACTAAGGGCAATAATAATCGCATCTTTATCAATCTCTTTAATTGCGGCAGACATCTCAAGACCGGTCATTTTCGGCATAGTCAAATCCGTTAAAACCATGTCCGGCAAATATTTTCTATATAGATCCAACCCCTCTGCGCCGTCGGAAGCGGTTATTACCTCTTTGAACTGCTTTGACAAAACCCTTGTTAGCGCCTGAAGTGTAGAGTCGTCATCCTCTACATACAAAAGTCTCAAATCACCGAGCGAACTGTTTTTCATCAAATCAAGTCTTTCATAAGAAAATCGTTTTTTAGCATTATAACACCGACAAAATTACCCAAGTTTTTCCTGTCCGATTCTATATAATGCAAAGTCGTACTTGATCGGATCCAATGGGTCAAATTCACGCAATTTTTCGGTAATCAAAATGGCAGATTTTAGATCATAGCTTTTTCTATCGAGAAGTCCTATCCTTTTTGAGACGTTAAAAGTATGGGTATCAAGCGGCAGTATCAAATCTTTCGTCTCCACCGCATCGCCCCACAACCCCATATCCAAGCAATCTTTTCTAACCATCCATCTGAGAAACATATTCCATCTTTTAAGCGGGGAGCCGTTCTCTTTTATTTCGCTTCTACCGACTAAAAAATCGAGCCCCTGAGTATCCGGTTTTAAAATTGCATTTAGCCCCCCTATTGCTACGGAAAGCCCTTCGAGAACCGAATGCTCTTTTTTATACCCTTCCAAAAAAAATGTTTTTACCCCTCCCCTTTTTTTTAGCTCTAAAAGAGCCGCAAAAAATCTAACCGTATCTGTAGGGGTCTGAAATCTATAGTATTTATCACCAAAGGAGCCATTTATATCTTCGGAATTAAAATCCAAAGATGATAGAAATTTTACTATCTGTCCGGCGTTGCCGTACGCAAACAATGCACACGCCAAAGCAATATGCTCGTCATTATATTTTTTTGCAACCATCAATGGATCCGGTCTCTCCGCCGACAATTCGCACTCTTTATTTCTTGCTTCATACTCCGCATCTAGTCTATTTTTTAGCTCCTGCATCAAAACGCCCCGCTTTTTGCGTTGATTTTGTTTTGCAATTTAAATGCAAATCTAACTAGCAAAAAAGTCACTAAAAATATCATCAACCCAGGGAAGAAACTGACCCACCACGCTATATCCATCACATCTTTTCCATCCGACAAAAGACCGCCCCAGCTCATATCCGGAGGCAAAATACCAAGCCCTAAAAAGCTTAGCGAACTCTCCGCCAATATCGCTCCACCTACGCCGAAAACAAAGTTTATCAGTAAAATCGGAGAGAGCAAAGGGGCGTAGTACTTTAGGATTATTTTTATATCGGAGATTTTAGCAATTTTTAGGATTTTGATATACGGTTTTGAGTTTATCGCATACACCTCACTCCTAAGCAGCCTAGCAGTTCCCATCCACGAGCTAATCGCAATGATAAATATCAAAAATATCGGAGTTATATCTACGTATGCCACCAAAGATAGCAGCAAAAAAAATGTCGGAACGGTCAAAAATAAATCTATAAAGGCCGTTATCGCCTTATCAACAACCCCCCTGTAATAACCGGCCCAAATACCTATCTTTAGAGAGATAAGTATAGACAAAGAGGAGGCAAAAAAGCCGATAATGAGCGAATTTTTCCCGCCCTCCATAACTCTGGAGAGCATATCCCGCCCTAGCCTATCGGTTCCAAATAAATGGGCAATTGACGGAGGTTGCAAAATTGATGTTTTATCAAAGAAGTACGGCGAAACCCCGTATAGAAACGGAGCTATGAAGCAAAATAAAACTATGGATAGGAGTAAAAAAAGTTCGGCTCTTAGGTTTTTCATAAGAGCCAGTATAAAAAAAAGGTGTTTAAACTACTGTTTAATCCCAAGGAGTGTGTTGATCATCTGATCCAACGTCGTAACTACTTTGGCGCTAGCCGAATAGCCCGCTTGAAATTTGATTAGATTCATCAGCTCTTCATCGGTTGATACTTTAGAAACTGACTGATACTGCTCATTTACGGCATTATAGGCTGCCTCGGCAGAATCGTTGTTTTTAATCGCCGTATCGGTGTGAGTAGCCACAAGGGTGGCAATTTCGGTATAGAAACTAGCTATAGTTTTTGAGGTCGTACTCTTGTCTCTATTTATAAAGCCCACCTCTTGATATTGCAGCTGAACTATGGCATTTGCAATAGCATTGTTACCAAGGGTAGGATTTGCATACGGATGAATTAAAGACGGATCTGCCAAAAACGTATCTTTTAGTGATATATTTTTCGCATCGCTCCCGTCAAATAATCTTCCAAGACCCGTGGCTCCGGCAAAATTGCTAGGCGTAGTACTGCTATCGGACAAGGCAAACCTATATCCTGCAGCTGCTGCCGTCGGTGTTTGGGATATTGAGAACTGCCCGTATTGTCCGGCTACAAAACTGGCTGAAAAATAACTACTCAAATCGTTTGAGGCATTACCGTCTTTATTGTCGTCTATAACTGCATTTATTTTTGACGCTATCGTATTTAGGGTGTCGGTATATATATCTACGTTTATAGTCCTTCTAAGTGCCTCAGTCCCATCGTTTTTGTATACCACAAAATCAAAACTTCCGGTTTTAAAGTTCTGCGGCAAAGTAGCCAATAGTTCGTTTCCGGTCGAGTTAATCTCATTAGAAGTCATGCTTTTTGTGGCGCTACCGGCATACACGTTATTCATGCTTTGTATAAAACCGCTTGCCAAAGTATCAAGTTTGTCTATGTACTCTTGCAACTTCCCTTTTGTAGGTCTACCCGTTTCATCTAAATTATAGCCTCTCAAATCCATGATAGCGCCTAGTTTTCCGCCTGTAATTTTGTCGGAAATATCTATTAGCGTATAGTCTTGGTACTCAAAATTAACCGCATTAAAACTAGTTGCCTGGCTATTTGTGTCGGCCTTCAAAACAAGCGGATGAAATGTCGCCCCGTCAACAAGCGGATAGCCGCCTATAAGCATCGTATATTCGTCATCTCTTAGGTCTGCAACGTTTGTATCAGTCATCATATCGGTAGTAACACCGTTTTTGCTGACCGTCAGATTTACGAGTTTCGAGAGTGCGGTCTCTCTTTTGTCCCTCTCGTCTCTTAGGTCATTTGCTTTATTCACACCGTTTGACTCATGTCTAAAAATCTGCTCGTTTAGGTTGGCTATCTCTTCTGCAAGTCTATTAATCTCGTTTACCAAAGGCTCGACTTGCTCGTTTAGAGAGTTTTGCAAATCTGAGACGTACTCTCTCGTATCTTTTATAATATTCGCCAGATTCTGAGCATCTTTTGCTACTACTATTGCCTGTGTCGAATCACTAGGATTGTTCGCATACGCCTGCCAAGAGTCGAAATAACTTTTTAGATATTCGGCAACCCCTGAATTTTGTATGTCCGGAAAATATTTAGATACTTCGGTTAGCGTCTTCTCTTCAAAATTCGTAAACTCTTGCTGAGTTGATGCATCTTTGTATCTTTTGTATACAAACTCATCATGTAGCCTTGTCGTATTTAGCACCTCGACACCGGTTCCGACGTCGCCCGGTCTCGTATTCATCGGCAGTTTTGCCTGCAAAACGGCTCTTTGTCTAGTGTAGCCGTCATTTTCGGCATTTGATATATTGTGACTGGTTACGTTTACGGCGTATTGTGATGTTTGTAGTCCACTATAGGCAGTATATAAAGAATCGAATATGCCTGCCATCTTTAAGCCTTTATCTCTAGCATCGCAGAACGTCTTTGCGTCATACCGATATAGCCTGATTTTTGTTCTTTAGGGGGTACGATTTGCTCAATCAGACTGTTATAAAACGTGCTGACGGCTATAACGAGTTTGGCGTAGTGTTTATTAACGCTTTTTAGCTCATTTAGCTTGTCGCGCATAGAATCCAAAAGCTCTTTTTGTTCTTTTGAAAGTATGCTCCCCAAATCACTCCCACTATTATTTGCAGCCATCTCGACTATGTGGGCATCTATTAGGTTTTTGTAATTTTCAAAAGAGCCTAAAAACTCCTCTTTTGTTTTCAGCCTAGCAAATAAGTTTTCATGTCTAGCCTGCTTAATATCGGTTATGTCTGATTTTGTTACGTCAATGAGAGATTGCAATGTTTCTATTGCAAGGTTTAAGTGGTGAACTAACATTTTTTACCCCTTTATAAAATGGAAGGCTAAAACCCTAGCAGAGCTTTAGCCGTTTGACTCATATCAAGCGAATACTCTCCGCTCTCTATCTTTTTGGCGATTTTTTCTGCTTTTGATTCTTCTTTTGCGGATTCGTTTACCGCTTTTTTTGTTTCAGTTTTGACGGAATCGGCGACATCAAGTGTCTTTACGACTTTGCTTGAACCGTTTGCGTTAATTGTGCTTAGCATTGTGTATCCTTTTAAAAGGGCAATAGTGTTAGTTCAACACCCAATATCGACAATAACCGACAAAACTTTAGGATCTCTCTTTCAGGTAGTTGTATAAAAGCTCGCTAAAGCCAAAACCACCGGACAAAGAGTTCGACATCGTATCCGTATACATAGACTTGTAAATATCTTTTCCGGCATCATCCGGAAAGAGGGAGTATTTCTCTTCCAATGCGATATCAAGCATCTGCTTTATGAGAACGGCCTCAAAAGCATCGGTTTTCTCTTTTAGTGCCGCATCGTTTTTGTCTAACTGTTTTACGCTTGCGGCCTTTGATGTTCCGTAAGCGCTAAGCGCATTTGATACGTCAAGCATATGACCCCTCCTTTAGATTACTTCCAAATCAGCTTTGATAGCACCTGCACTCTTCATAGCTTCAACCACGGAGATAACATCTCTCGGTTTGGCTCCCAGTTTTTGCAGAGCCCTCATAAGTGTAGATAGTGTCATCTGGGAGGCAGATGCGGAAACTACGTTTGTGGTAGTTCCTAGTTTTGCCCCGTCGCCCATATCGATAACAGTTTTTCCGTCGGCATCCGGCTCTTTTGAACCCTCTGCCCTTATTTTTATCGTAATATCACCGTGCGTAATCACAACCGGATCAATCCTTATCTCAGAGCCAGCAATTATCGTTCCTGTTTTTTCATCGATAACCACCTTATTCTCTTTTTCCGGATTAACAGTCACATCCTGAACTCTGGCAACAAACTCGACAGAGCTTAGCTGTGCCGGCTTAGAGAGCTTGATTGTTCTTGAATCTGAGGCAAAAGCCGTTTTTTGTCCAAATGCCGCATTTATCGCATCTTGAATTTTTATCGCATTCTGAAAACTAGCCTGTTTAAGGCTCATGGTTACGTTCTCTTTTTGAGCCAGATCAAAAGGGATCTCTCTCTCAATCAATCCACCGCTTTTTAGGGTTGCGCTTGTGACATGATTTTTTTGCCCTTTCCCGCCGGCATTAAAGCCTCCGGTAGAGATAACACCTTGCGACAAAGCGTAAATCCTCCCGTCAACACCTTTTAGCGCAGTTAGCAGGAGCGTTCCACCCTCTAAAGACTTTGCATCCCCGATAGACGAGACATATACATCTACCTTGTCCCCTTGTCTGGAAAAGGCGGGGATATTGGCAGTAACCATTACGGCAGCAATGTTTTTGGATTTTATATCTTTTGGGTCAATTTTTACGTTAACCGTAGCAAGAAGATTGGATAGAGACTGAGTCGTAAATACCGACGTAGAGCCGTCGCCTGTGCCGCCAAGCCCTACAACTAGGCCATAGCCTATCAACTGGTTATCCCTGACACCTACGATATTTGCCAAGTCTTTTATTTTAGTGGCAAATAGATTGTCGCAAAAAGCCAAAACGGCTAGCAGTAAAAAGAGTGTTTTTTTCATTGTTTAAACCCGAAAAACGTAATTTTCAGGTTTAAAGCAAATAGTATTCCGAAAGATTTTACGGTAGCACGGTGTTAGACGGCATAGTAGCTAATGGATGTTTTACCGAACTTTTTAGTCTTTGCCAGATAAAAACCGGATATAGATGCAGGGGGGACAAATGTAGACATATGCTCAAATATTACTATATCGAGCGGTGTGCTCTTTATTTTTTCGACAAGCTTTATACACTTTTCATATATACCGGACATACCCTCTCTAATATCAAAGGGGGGGTCGAAATAAAAAATTCTCCTCTTGTCTTTCGGGAGGGTATTTAAAATATCTTCAAAAAAATTAAAACTGTCGACATTAAAAACTTTTCCATTCTCAACGCCGAGCGATGCAAGGTTTGATTTTATTGTCTCATACGAGTTTTTATCTCTTTCCATGAATACGACTTCACTTGCCCCACGACTAAGCGCCTCTATGCCTATGGTACCGCTTCCGCCGAAAACCTCCACAAAAAAAGAGCCTATCACCTCGCCTTGTAATGTATTAAAAACCGACTCTCTGGTAATACTTTTTGTGCTTCTCGTAACATTTTTATCGGATAATGACAAAATTTTGCCCTTAAATTTTCCGGCAATTATTTTGAATCTAAAATCGGAACCGGAATGACTCATCTATACTCTCTAAAAACATGCATTAAACCGGATACGAAATCATCGGTTAGTTTCCTGATTTTTTGTTCCATTTCATCATCGTTGACTACGGCGCTCTCCGGTTGCTCAACGAATACAACCTTTTCTTCCTCGATTATGCCGCCGATACTTTTGTAGTATTCATCCAGAGCCTTGACCAGCCTTGTTTTTGAAAAAGGCTTGGCAAGGTTTGTATCTTTATCTCTTGATATCAAAAAAACAGGCTTATCTATCTCTAAAACTCTATCGGATACGACAAAATCGCAACCCGACTGACTACTCAACCTATCTCTTAAAAAAATCTCCAACGATTTTCTAAGAAGCAGGGAGTTACAAACTACAGCTACCTTCAAACGCAACCTTCCGTAAACTTTTTTGACAAAATTCTAGCTAAAGAATAGTTTTAATTCAAATTATATTTTTTTTTGACGATATTATGTTTAGAACCTAGAAGTAAAATCTTAAAAAGGATTGAGCCATGGACGGAATAAGCGCAAAATTATCGGACACCTCTCAAGCTTTAGGCACAAAAGTTGCTTTTCAAAATGCAGAGTGGGCAAACGCACAGTCAGGCAACTCTGCGGAGGCGGTCGAAACAAGCGACAAGAAGGTAAAATTCACCGAACAAGAGTTAGACGAGGCATCAAAAAACCTAAACAAGGTAGCCGAATCACTTGATTTGAATATAAAATTTGCCTACGATGACAAACTCGAAGAGCTTTATGTGCTGATATACGAAAAAAGCACTGACAAGCTTTTGAGAAAAATTCCATCAGAGGATGCAATGAATCTAAGCATCAAAATGAAAGAGATAGTCGGCGTACTTTTTGACAAAAACGCCTAAAAAATTAAAATAGCTAAGGATGTAAAATGGCAACAATATCATCTCTGGGACTCGGTAGTCAAGTCTTAACACAAGACGTAGTAGATAAACTAAAAGCTGCCGAAGAGTCAGCTAGAATCAAGCCTATTACGAACGATATAACAAAATATACAAACAAAAAAAATGACCTCTCACTACTCATTACGGCTATGTCGTCGCTAAAATCTCCGGCTATGGATTTATCGGATTCGGCAACATACCTCAAAAGAACTGCCACATCTAGCAGTACGGATGTATCCATAAGCGCAAATAGCGGTGTTGCAGTACAAGATATGACTATGACGGTCTCACAACTTGCTCAAAACCATGTAATGCAATCTAAGGGGTATTCATCATCTAGCGCCACCGTGGCATCGTCTGCCGGAACTTTTAAGCTAGAACTAAACGGCTCTACATACAATGTTGCGGTAACTGCCGGTATGACACTTGATCAATTAGCCCAGAAAATAAACGACTCTACAAGCGGCAAAATAACGGCTAGCATATTAAATACCGGTAGCGCTAGCAACCCTTATGTAATGACCATAAAATCAAATAGTTCCGGCGAGGCCAACACAATCAAAATCACTCAGCCGTCAGGCATGGATATAGGGCAATCAACGACAAAAAAATTTAGTGCGGTACCATGGGCGGGGGACTGGCCTTTAGCCGCCGGCGATTTTCAAATAAATGGCGTAGATATTACTATGCCGAGCACCGGTGCCGGAAGCACCTCAAGTGAAAATGCGAACGATCTGGTTACTGCGATCAACAATCAGACAGCTCTGACTGGTGTTACAGCCTCCAACGAATCCGGCATTATATCGCTCACAACATCAAACATAAACGGCATGACCATTAAAACCAAAAACGGTTACGGCGAGGGAATAGGAAAACCTATTAGAAGCACCTTGGATACAAATGGGGATGGAACAGATGACCTAGATGCAAACATGGACGGGATCGTTAATTATATTGATTACGACGGAACTCTTACGGTAAATACAAATACACTTCAAAAAGCGCAAGATGCAAAGTTTACCTATAACGGTATATCTATGACAAGAAAATCAAATACCGTAACCGACATCATTAGCGGAGCTACTTTTACACTAAATAAAGTAACAACGTCAACAGCAAGCCTATCAATAAAACAAGATACAAGCACTATTCCAACACTTGTCGATAGCTTTGTCTCGGCATTTAATACGGCCAATAGCAAAATAAAAGATTTAACAAAATACGACTCCACAACCAAAACATCTGGGACTTTGCAAGGGGAAACAGCCGTTAGCTCGATATATAACAGCATGGCTCAACTTATTACAAAAGTTGAACCCACAACAGGTAAGTCTCTTATGGATTATGGGTTTTCGCTTGACAAATCCGGTACGCTTAGTGTTGATAAAACCAAACTCACAACTGCACTCTCTAGTGACCCAACTACTTTAGAAAAAGTGTTTAGAGGTACTACACAAATCACCAAAGGGACATATACCGGAACAAATACGGCAAACGTTCCGGCAACCAATACCGTAGTAGGTAGCGGTAGCATAGTCATAAACGGCATTAGTATCGCCTCGGTCACAACGCAAAGCACAAATACTGCCGAACAAAACGCACAGCTATTCGTAACTGCCATCAATAGCTCTTACGACTCTACCGGTGTAAAAGCATATACAAACGGTAGCGGCAAAATTATACTTGAAAATGACGGTGGCGGCACAATCAAGCTAACAACAACGGCTCTGGCAGCTCAAGAGTCCGGCCTAACCACGGGAGCAATAACAGAGAGTACGGTTGCTGCTGGAAAGTCAACTCAGAAAAAAGGGATTTTTTCCGAATTAAATACATATTTTGCAAGCCTAATCAGCAAATCAACATCAAGCTTAAATCAGCTGAGCACATCTTTTCAAGGTCTAATTGATTCCAATACGACCGAAAAAACAAATACACAAAAAAGTATTGATACAAAATATGAGCAGTTGGCAGCACAGTTTGCGGCATACGATAAAATAATATCTAAATACCAACAATCGTTTGCATCTCTACAAATGCAAATCAATAACAGTTCAAGCTAAGCAGGGATATAAATGAGAGCAGCAGTAAATGCTTATGCGCAAAACGCAGCAAGGGT
>ERZ650312.417-NODE-417-length-23475-cov-7.090521_pt1 | contig 23475 bp, 19 predicted proteins | sample MGYA00376248_ERZ650312 | MGnify/ENA primary metagenome ERZ650312 (study PRJEB26733, sample SAMN07839316) | wastewater metagenome | biome: urban; feature: wastewater treatment plant; material: waste water | place: USA: North Carolina | collected 2016-07-28 ... | reverse complement strand
CTTTCAAGTAGCTTTTAAGTAGTCGAAAATTTATAGTCGTTCTCCCGGTTCTCGATGGCGGTCAGACCCAGTGCGTAGGCTGCCCACACATCAGCCTTGAAGCCATAGAAGAAATCCGGGGCTTTCTTTGTGCCCTTGCCGTTTTTCAGGTCGTGGGCTGCAAATCGGTCAATCAATGCCCGCCGGATGGCGGTGTCGTTGGCTCGGCTGTCGTGGCAAATGTGCTTTTTCTCCTCGATGCGGCACATCATCCGCACCGAGCACCGGGACGAAAGCACCTGATAGAACCGGCCGATCCAGACCGTGGTGTCGAAAACGTCCCGACCAACGGACATCCCGTAGGAGGCCACCATTTCGATGACCGCCCACCGCCATCCCTGCTTGGCAGCCGATTCCAGCTTTTTCAGCAGTTCCTCGTTGTCGATTTTGCCGAACTCCAGCGGCCGGAGCGTTTTCTGGTCAATCACGCAGTAGCCAGACTGCACATTGCCGGGGTCAATAGCGATGATGGGCATCACAGGTACGACCTCCCGAATTCTTTGATGAACTGCGCTTCCGGCCACCCGTAATACTCCATAGCCTTTTTCTGTGCCCACTTTTTCAGGCGGAGATCCTCGTTGTGGTCACGGTGGATGGCGTGGGGGCCGTTCTGGTGGCACCACGGGCAGATGTTCGCCCACAGGCCAAGCCGCTTGCTCTTATCCCGGTACGATCCGAAAAATACTTCGTGCCGGGCGGTGCGATCGCTGGCGGCTGGACGATGTATCCGCCGCTCTACATCCAGGGCGGCATCGCCTACGACATCTCGATTCTCGCCATCCATATCATGGGCGTCTCGTCGATCATGGGTGCGATCAACATCATCGTCACCATCCTGAATCTGCGCGCACCGGGCATGACGATGATGAAGTTGCCGATGTTCGTGTGGACCTGGCTGATCACCGCCTTCCTGCTCGTCGCCGTGATGCCGGTGCTCGCCTGCGCGATCACCATGCTGCTCACCGACCGCCACTTCGGCACGCACTTCTTCAGCGCGGCCGGCGGCGGCGATCCGGTGATGTTCCAGCACATCTTCTGGTTCTTCGGCCACCCCGAGGTGTACATCATGATCCTGCCGGCCTTCGGCATCGTCTCGACGATCATCCCGGCCTTCGCGCGCAAGCCCTTGTTCGGCTACGTGTCGATGGTCTACGCCGTGGCGTCGATCGCTTTCCTCTCGTTCATCGTCTGGGCGCACCACATGTTCACCACCGGCATGCCGGTCGGCGGGCAGCTGTTCTTCATGTACACGACGATGCTCATCGCCATCCCCACCGGCGTGAAGGTCTTCAACTGGGTGGCCACGCTGTGGCGCGGCTCGATTACGTTCGAGACGCCGATGCTGTTCTCGCTGGCGTTCGTGCTGCTTTTCACCATCGGCGGTTTCAGCGGATTGGTGCTATCGCTGGTGCCGGTCGATATCCAGTTGCAGGACACCTACTACGTCGTGGCGCACTTCCATTACGTGCTGTTCTCGGGCTCCGCGATGGCGATCATGGGCGGCATCTACTACTGGCTGCCCAAATGGACCGGCCACATGTACGACGAGACGTTGGGCAAGATCCACTTCTGGCTGACCGCAATCGCCTTCAACATCACCTTCTTTCCGATGCACTTTCTCGGCCTCGCCGGCATGCCGCGCCGCATCCCCGACTACGCGCTGCAGTTCGCCGAGTTCAACATGATCTCGAGCATCGGCGGCTTCATGCTCGGCGCCAGCCAGTTGCTCTTCCTGTACACCGTCATCAAGTGCGTGCGCGGCGGAAAGCCCGCCGGCGACAAGCCCTGGGAAGGCGCCGATACGCTCGAATGGACGCTGCCTTCGCCGGCGCCGTATCACTCGTTCGTTGTTCCACCGCAAGTCCGATAGACGAAGGGGGAAGCGCCATGCAGGCACACACGCATCCTCATCCGGAAACCCCGGAGGTCTACTACGTTCCGCCGCCTTCCGTCTGGCCGCTCGTCGGCTCGACCGCGCTGCTCACGCTGGCGACGGGGTTTGTCCTCGTGCTTAACAAAATGGCCGCCGGCGCCTATATCACCGCGCTGGGTGCTGGAATCTTGCTGGTCATGCTCTTCGGCTGGTTTGGCAATGTCGTCCGCGAGAGCCTTTCCGGGAAGTACGCCGGCCAAGTCGACCGGTCCTTCCGCTGGGGGATGGTGTGGTTCATCTTCTCGGAAGTGATGTTCTTTGCCGGTTTCTTCGGCGCGCTCTTCTACGCGCGGAATCTGGCTGTGCCGATGCTGGCGGACGCCGAGTTGCTGTGGCCCGGATTCAGCGCCGGCTGGCCGACGGCCGGCCCCGGTGTCGATACCGTGCTGACGCCGGTGCACGCCTGGGGCATTCCGGCGCTCAATACGCTGATCCTGCTCAGTTCCGGCGCGACGATCACCTGGGCGCACTGGGGTCTCGTCAAGAACAATCAGTCTCAACTCAAGCTCGGGTTGGCGCTGACCATTGCGTTGGGCATCGTGTTCATCGGCTTCCAGATCTACGAGTACGCGGAAGCCGCGTTCAGCATCCGCGACGGCATCTACGGCGCCACGTTCTACATGCTCACCGGTTTTCACGGCTTCCACGTCATACTCGGCACGGTCATGCTGATCGTCATCTTCCTGCGCGCGCTGGCCGGGCATTTCACAGTGGAGCGTCATTTCGCCTTCGAGGCCGTCGCGTGGTACTGGCACTTTGTCGACGTTGTCTGGCTGCTGCTCTTCGTTTTTGTCTATTGGCTGTAGCGCCGAGACTGCGATGGCCACGTCTGCCCTTCCTCCAATGCCGGTGCAAAGCCATCGCAAACTGGTCTGGAAGCTGCTGCTAATCGTTGCCCTCTCATTCGCCTTCGGCTTCGCGCTGGTGCCTTTGTACGATGTGTTCTGCAAGCTGACCGGGCTCAACGGCAAGACCGTCGGCCTCGGCGGCATCACTACCGGGATGAGGACGGCGTCACCGATCGATCTCCAGCGCATCGTCACGGTCGAATTCACTGGCACCGTGATGCCCGGCTTGGCGTGGGAAGTGGAACCCGTCCTCACTCGGCTCGACCTGCACCCGGGCGAACTGCATCAGGCGCGCTACCGCGTGCGAAACCTCTCGGAGCGGACGATCGTCGGCCAGGCCGTTCCCAGTGTTTCGCCGGGACAAGCCGCGCTCAACTTCGAGAAGCTCGACTGCTTCTGCTTCCGCCAGCAAACCCTCGCCCCCGGCGAGACGAAGGAACTGCCGCTGACCTTCATCGTCAAGCCCGAGCTCGATCGCGACGTCCGCACGATCACGCTCTCCTACGCCTTCTTCAATCTCTCGGAAGAGAAGCTGGCGGCAAGCGATCGGGTGGAACCATGAGTTCGCCGCTGTGGCGAATCAAGCGCCTGAGGCGCCCGCCGTCAGGCGACGTAGCCGGGAATCACCCCGAAACGATAGCCGAGCAGCAGGAGGGCGAAGATCGCGACCGACAGCGCAATGCGCAGCGTCAGCGCCTTTACGGCCCGGTCATTCGCACCGTGATCTCGAACGAGAAAGAACAGCCCGGAAAACAGGCTCCCGATCACGGCAAGCAACATGAGGACGATGATGAGCTTGAACATTGAGGGCTCCGCCGCAAAGAACGCCTATGGAGGCGTCGATTATCCGCGCGCTTCCGCTGCGAAAGCAGGCGCATCACGAGCGTCTGGCAGCCAGCTCCGGCGTTCGTTCCGCCCTGCCCTGTGGCCGACCGTTGCGGCGACACTACTGATTCCCCTCTTTATCGCTGCGGGTAACTGGCAGTGGAACAAGGCTGCGCTCAAGGCCGAGCGGCAACAGCAGTTCGACTCGCGCGGCGCGCAAGCAGCGCTCTCGATTCCCGCGACCCTCGCCGACCCGGAGACGCTGAACTACCGGAAAGTTGTCGTTCAGGGCCGCTACGAACCGGACTTCCAGATCCTGATCGACAATCGCACGCACAACGGGCAGGCCGGGTATCACGTCATCACCCCGCTGAGAATCGAAGACAGCGATGTTCGCCTGCTCGTCAATCGCGGCTGGATACCGGCACCGGGCGACCGTCAGCAGATACCTTCGATTGAAACGCCCGCCGGAATCGTCCAGCTCGGCGGCATGGCCGTCGTTCCGCCTGCGCGTTTCTTCAGCCTCGGATCGGGCAGCGAGAGCGCCAATCCGGGATGGCAGACGATCTGGCAGAACCTCGATCTCGAGCGATACGGAAAGACGGTCGACTTCCCGATTCAACCGTTCGTCCTCCAGCTTGATCCGCCCGGCACAGCGGGTGACACAGGCGGCGGCTTCGTCCGCGAGTGGCTCAGGCCCGACGAACGGCGCTTCGTGAATGTCGGCTACGCGCTCCAGTGGTGGGCGTTCGCCGCAACCACCTGCGCGCTGTGGCTGGTGCTCAGCTTCCGCCGCAAGCCCATGCAAGCACGGAAAGGATAATCGACACCATGCAAACGATGACTTCTGTTCCGGACGCCCTTCCCGTAACGAAACCAGCGCGCTACACGATGGCGCTGCTCGTCGCTACCTTCGTTCTGCCGTTCGTGCTCGGCACCGGCCTCTACCTGTCCGGCTGGCGCCCGGAGAAGTTCGGCAACCACGGCGACTTGATCCAGCCGCCGCGTCCGATGCCGGAAACGGGACTCCTTCAAGCCGACGGCCGTCCGCTGCCCACCGCCGAGCTGCGCGGCAAATGGCTGCTGATGCTGCCCATCGAAGGAAGCTGCGGCGCTTCCTGTCGCGAATCCTTGCAGCAAATGAGCAATGTTCACCTCGCGCTCAACAAGGAACAAGGCCGGCTGCGGCGGGCTCTCATCAGTACCGAAGGCAGTCCGCCATTCGCAGAACTGCAGCAAACGTATCCCGATCTGCTCGTGGCAAAGCTCGATCCCGAAGCCTCAGCTGAGTGGGCGAGCACGCTCGATAACACCGGGCAAGGCCTGCTCATCGCCGACCCGCTGGGCAACGTGATCATGCGGTACGACGAGGCAGCGGAAATGCGCGGCGTGCACAAAGACCTTGAGCGGCTGTTGAAGTATTCCTGGATTCACTGACCACTACCGGAGGACGCGCCATGTCAGCCACTGCACGGGATCAGGCTGTAGATCAGGTCAATGAGACCAGCCAGACGATTGCGAACATCGTTCCGCGCCACTTCGGACAACGCCTCGCCGACTTCTTCGCGCTGTGCAAACCGCGCGTGAATACGCTGATCGTCTTCACGGCGATGATCGGGATGTTCCTCGCCTCGCCGGGCTTCCCGCCGCTGCGGTTGTTCCTTTTCGCCTCGCTCGGCATTGCACTGGTCGCCGGAGCGGCGGCGGCGATCAACTGCCTCGTTGAACGGACCGTCGACGCCCTGATGTCGCGCACGCGCTGGCGCGGCACCGCACGCGGCACCTCGTCGCCGGCCGAAACGCTGGTGCTCGCCCTGCTGGTCGGCGGCAGCGGCCTGTGGATTCTCCATGCGCTCGTTAACCCTCTGACCATGTGGCTCACGCTGGCAACCTTCGTCGGCTACGCCGTCATCTACACGCTGCTGCTCAAGCCGGCGACACCGATGAACATCGTGATTGGCGGCGCGTCAGGCGCCATGCCGCCGCTGCTCGGCTGGACGGCGATCACCGGCCAGGTCGCGCCGGAAGCGCTGGTGCTCTTCCTCATCATCTTTCTGTGGACGCCGCCGCACTTCTGGGCGCTCGCCTGCTACCGGCGCGACGACTACGCCAAGGCCGGCCTGCCGATGCTACCGGTAACGCACGGCATCGAATTCACCTGCCGCCAGAGCCTGATCTACGTCGGACTGCTGAGCTGCGCGTCGATCATTCCCTACACGCTCGGCATGAGCGGCATCGGCTATTTCATCGCCGCGCTGGCGCTGGATGCGGTTTTCGTCGCCTACGTCTACAAGCTCTGGCGCAACTACAGCGATGAACTGGCGCGGCGGACCTTCCGCTGGTCGATCATCTACCTGACCCTCATCTTCGCGGCGCTGCTGGCCGGTCACTTCCTGTAGGGATGAGCGCCGATGCGCTTCTATCGCCAACTGGTCCTGATCGCGACGCTTCTCACTTTCGCCGTGATCGCGCTCGGCGCCTACGTTCGCCTCAAAGACGCCGGCCTCGGCTGCCCCGACTGGCCGGGATGCTACGGTCATCTCATTGGCGTGCCCGACGCGCCGCACGAACTGGCCAAGGCCGAAGAGCACTTTCCCGAGAGCCCGGTTATCGTCGCCAAGGCGTGGACGGAAATGGCGCACCGCTATCTGGCCGGCACGCTCGGCCTCCTGATCACCGCGATCGTTTTCCTGACATGGAGACAGCGCACCAAGTACCCCGACATGCCTAGCCCGTCGCCGGCGCTGGCGACCGTCCTGATCGCCACGGTCGCCTTCCAGGCCCTGCTCGGTATGTGGACCGTCACCCTGTTGCTGAAACCCGCCGTCGTCACCGCGCACCTGCTCGGCGGCATGACCACGCTGGCACTGCTTCTGTGGCTACTGCACTCGTCCGGCGATGCCCGTCATACCCGCGAAAGCCGCTATCCATCATTGGAGAACAGGAGCCGGAATCAATCGCAGACTCCTGTTCGAGAACCAGTGGCGACATCACTTCGCCTACACGCCGCCCTCGCGCTACTCGTGATAATCATCCAGATCGCCCTCGGCGGCTGGGTCAGCACCAACTACGCCGCGCTCGCCTGCCGCGACTTCCCCACGTGCAATGGCGCCTGGCTCCCCGAGATGGACTTTGCGCACGCCTACCGCATCTTCCGCGAACTCGGCCAGACAATCGACGGCGCCCCCCTCCCCTATGCCGCCCTAACCGCCATCCACTGGACGCATCGGGCCGGCGCTCTGATCGTCGCCTTGATCGCCGGTAGCCTCGCCGCCCGACTATTCGCACGCCCAGAGTGGCAACGCTGGGGGGCCTTCCTCGGCATCGCCCTGCTCGTGCAGGTCGGACTAGGCATCAGCGCGGTTCTCCTTTTCCTGCCTCTGACCTTGGCCGTCGCTCACAACGTAGGTGCGGCTGCGTTGTTGTGCGTTACCTTGGCAGTGAATCTGAGGAGTTGGCCGTTGGTGCACCGAATTACAAGAAAGAACGACAAGCGACAATTTTCAAGCTTGCGACCGGAAGTTGGTCGACCAAATGGCCGATGATTTCTACGACTCCGCTTTCTCTATCGGAGTAACAAGAGAGCTTTTATCGCCGAAGCAAAAAAAGTGGCCGGCGTTTCCGCCGGCCACTTCGTTTTACCTCGGGCGCCGAGTTGGCGCCCCTAAATCACCTTACAACCTAGCCTTCGATACGCATGCCGTAGAAGCTGCGATACACAAAGAACAGGTTCAAGGCCAGGAACACAGCCGCCAGCGTCCATACAAGACCCTGCTGCCCTTGGGCCACAAAGCCAACAGCCATTTCAACCGCCAGCAGACCAAACAGCGTGGTGAACTTGATGATAGGGTTCATGGCAACCGAAGACGTATCCTTGAACGGGTCGCCAACGGTGTCACCAACGACCGCCGCTGCATGCAGTTCCGTACCCTTGGCACGCAGCTCCGTCTCGACGATCTTCTTGGCGTTATCCCATGCACCACCGGCATTCGCCATGAAGACAGCCTGATACAGACCGACGATTGCCAGCGAGATCAGGTAGCCAATGAAGAAGAACGGCTCGATGAACGCGCAGGCCAGCGTACCGAAGAACACGGCCATGAAGATGTTGAACATGCCCTTCTGAGCGTACTGCGTACAGATAGCAACGACACGCTTGCTGTCGGCAACGTTGGCCTTGGTCGAGCCTTCGTCGAGTTTCATGTTGTTCTTGATGAACTCAACCGCACGATAGGCACCGGTCGAAACAGCCTGGGTCGAAGCGCCGGAGAACCAGAAAATCGTGGCACCACCGGAAATCAGACCGAGCAGGAACGGCGGATGCAGCATCGACAGATGGCTAACGTTGTCAACCAGGCCATTGGTCAGGAGCATGATGATCGAAAAGACCATGGTCGCCGCACCGACAACCGCCGTACCGATCAGCACCGGTTTTGCCGTTGCCTTGAAGGTGTTACCCGCACCATCGTTTTCTTCGAGCAACTCCTTGGCCTTTTCGAAGTTAACCTTGATGCCGAAGGTATCCTTGAGTTCGCGCTCGATACCGGGAAGCTGTTCAATCGTCGACAGTTCGTAAACCGACTGAGCGTTGTCCGTCACCGGGCCGTAGCTATCAACTGCAATGGTCACCGGACCCATACCGAGGAAGCCGAAGGCTACCAGACCGAACGAGAAGACCGCCGCCATGATGCCTGCCTTGGCCGCATCCGGGTTGATCACCTGCGCCAGTTCACCTTGCGAGACGAGATACGCACCGGCCATCAGCACAACGATGACGAGTCCCATCCAGAAAGCCGAGAAGTTGCCCGCCGTCAGACCTGCAAGAATGTTAAGGCTTGCACCACCTTCACGCGAAGCTGTAACGACTTCCTTGACGTGGCGAGAATTGGTGGAAGTGAAGACCTTGACGACTTCCGGAATGATCGCACCGGCGAGCGTGCCGAAGGTGATGATCACGGAAAGCTGCCACCAGAGATTGGCGTAGACCGTCCCACCGATCGTGATGTTGCCAATCAGCAGTTTCGAGACGACAAACGTGAACACCAGCGAGACGATCGACGTCACCCAGACCAGCGAGGTCAGTGGAGCTTCGAAGTCGAAACGAGCGGCATTGCCATACTTGCCCTTCATGACGATTTCGTTGCCGATGTAGGAAACGCCGGAGGCGATGATCATCATGACGCGCATGACGAAGATCCAGACGAGCAACTGCACTTGAACAGCAGCTTCCGGAACAGCCAGCAGGATGAAGCTAACCAGCGCAACACCGGTCACACCGTAGGTTTCGAAACCGTCAGCCGTCGGGCCAACCGAGTCGCCCGCATTGTCACCCGTACAGTCGGCGATAACGCCAGGATTACGGGGATCGTCTTCCTTGACCTTGAAGACGATCTTCATAAGGTCTGAGCCGATGTCGGCGATCTTGGTGAAGATACCGCCGGCGATACGCAGCGCGGAAGCGCCGAGCGATTCACCGATCGCGAAACCGATGAAGCATTTGCCAGCGAGTTCAGGCGAAACGAACAGCAGGATGCCAAGCATCATCAGCAGTTCGGTCGAAATCAGCATCATGCCGACCGAGATACCCGACTTCATCGGAATCGAGTAAACCGGGTACGCCTTGCCTTCGAGCGAAGCGAAAGCGGCACGGCTGTTGGCCAGCGTATTGATCCGGATACCGAACCAGGCAACACCGAACGAACCGGCAATACCGACCAGGGAGAAGATCAGAATCAGCGCGACTTCTGACGCGACCATGTGCTGGACCCAGCCGAAGTAGGCGACGATGATGACACCGATGAACACTTCAAGAAGGAGAATGAACTTCCCCTGCGTCAGCATGTATGTCTTGCAGGTTTCGTAAATCAGTTCGCTGACTTCCGCCATCGAACGATGCACAGGCAATGCCTTGATTTGGCTATAAATGATACCGCCGAACGCCAAGCCAGCGATGCAAACGATAAGTCCATAAGCAAGCAATTGCCACCCGGTCATTCCGCCCAAGAAACTCGCCAACGCAGCGTCGCCGAGATTGGGCAGTACCAGGTTTGCTTCTGAGCTGGCATGCGAAAGTTGCGCTGCCGAACCAAGCAGCAAGCCAAGTATGAGGCGGTTCAGTTTCACTATCATGACTTTCCCTTTGTTGGTGTTTCCGGTCAAAAAAACCGGTGACAAATGCGAGGAGGAGTTGATACGGTCGCGGCACAGGGCGCATTTTTACCGCGCCTTGGCCTATCATAAGTCTACACCGTGACGGCCTCTTCGCACAATTACCAAGGGAACCAAAACGAATCTAAGCTGTCGCCGTTACACTAAAGATTGCTTGAACGCCACGTTCGCCCACGCGACGCTGTCATGGAAATCTAGCGAATAACAGCGCCATCACCGCCAGAGAACAGCTTCATCACAATCGACTGACTAACCTCAGCCCCAAGCCGCTTGGCAAAACGCTCGGCGATGTTTTCCTTGATCGAGTAGTCAAGGATCTTTTCGACCTTGATCACATCCCTGGCAACCGAGTCGACGGTTCCATAGCCGTCAGCCAACCCCATGGCAATGCTCTGACTCCCGGTCCACATCAAACCAGAGAACATCTCGGGCGTCTCTTTCAAACGCTTGCCACGCCCCTGACGGACGACATCGATGAACTGCCTGTGAATTTCGCCAAGCAACACTTGCGCGTGCTCTTTCTGCTTTTCGTCCTGAGGCGAAAACGGATCCAGGAATCCCTTGTTATCCCCAGCGGTCAACAACCTGCGTTCAACGCCGAGCCGTTCCATCGCACCCGTAAAGCCAAAACCGTCCATCAACACACCGATCGACCCAACGATACTCGCCTTGTCCACGAATATCTTGTCTGCAGCCGAAGCGATGTAATAACCACCGGATGCACAAAGATCTTCAACCACAACGTACAGGTTGATCTCCGGGTACTTTGCTCTGAGCCGGCGAATTTCGTCGTAGACGATGCCTGACTGGACCGGGCTTCCTCCCGGGCTGTTGATGCGCAGAATTACGCCCGCAGTACTCTTGTCCTCAAAAGCGGACTGCAACGCACCGTTGATCTTCTCGGCGGTCGCATCACCCGTTGAATTGATCACTCCGCGAACGTTGACAAGAGCCGTGTGCTTCCCATCCGCCAGCTTCTCCGAACCACCTTCCCAATCGACGAGCAAGACAAGCCCTGCGATCAGATAGACTAGTACTGCCAACTTGAAGAAAACACCCCACCGGCGCCTTGCCCGTTGCTCCTTGATGGACGCGAAAGCGATTTTCTCTAGGAGTCTTCGCTCCCAGTTCGGATTGGTTTCAGGGGTATCCAAGGCGATTACTCAGGCAATGAATTGAATCAACATAGTTCAACGGAAGGCGGATTCGCCTGTCCAAAGTATAGCGTGGAAGACAAGCGACTTTCCCACACCATGTCTCGTCACACATTCAGGCGTTTTGGTACAACCACTCACCCAACTCCTTGACTGAATGCAGTCGGGCGAGCGGACTCATCGAATCAAGAAGATCGGCAGGATGCGCACCGTAGGCGACAGCCAAGGCGGACATGCTGGCGTTTGAGGCCATCTGCAAATCGTGAGTGGTATCCCCGATCATCAGCGCGCGCTCCGGGGGAAGAAAGAACTCGGACAACAGTTCTTCCAACATTTGCGGGTGCGGCTTTGAATGACACTCATCAGCACAGCGCGTCGCCGAAAAAAACTTCGCCAATCCGCTCCGCGCCATGGAACGACCGAGCCCCGCCCTGCTTTTTCCGGTCGCGACAGCAAGATGAAACCCGGCAGCATGCAATCCGGAAATCAGATCAAAGACGCCGGAAAAGAGATCAAGCTCATGGTCACGAGACAGATAGTGGTAACGGTAACGCTCGATCATCTGCGGAAACCGATCTTCCTTCAGAGTCGGGACGGCGTAACGCAGCGCGTCGGCAAGCCCAAGACCGATCACGTGAGATGCCCGGGCATTGGAAGGCTCCGGCAAGCCAAGATCACGACACGCCGACTGAATGGCAGCCACGATCGCGCCAGTCGAATCCATCAGCGTCCCGTCCCAATCAAACACCAGAAGATCGAAGTTCTTCCCCATAATCCTGTGATTCACTGTTCGACATCTGGCGGACGAAATTCTCCAAGGCCGGTGGCAACGGTGCTTCCAACTGCAACTCATCGCCACTTAGTGGATGCGAGAAACGAATTTTCCACGCGTGCAGGAACATCCGTTTGAGCCCCATCTTCTGCAACTCCCGGTTGAGCGCAAAGTCCCCGTACTTTTCATCCCCCGCTATCGGGTAACCCAAATGAGCAAGGTGAACGCGTATCTGATGGGTTCGCCCCGTTCTAAGTTCCGCTTCGAGCAGACTGAATCTTTGCCAGCGCCCCAGTAACCGGAAGACGGTGTGCGATGCCTTGCCTTCCTCTGCCACACGAACCCGGCGCTCTCCTGACTCAAGCAGATACTTGTGCAACGGCAGCTTCACATGCCGCAGCTGATCCATCCACCGCCCACTGACCAAAACGAGATAGCGCTTGTCGGTCGTTCGCGCGCCGCCGCCTGCCGTTCCTTCGCGAAACATGTCATGCAAAGCCGTCAGGGCGCTTCGTTTCTTGCCGATCAACAGTATCCCCGACGTCTCCCGATCCAGACGGTGTGCCAATTCGAGGAATCGCGCATGCGGCCGCTGTCGACGTAACGCTTCAATTACGCCGAAGCTGACACCGCTTCCGCCATGCACCGCAATACCAGCAGGCTTATCCACAACCAATAGCGCGTCGTCTTCGTAGACTATCGGCAACTCGGCATTGAACTCGGCGCCGGCAATAACATCGGCGGCGCGATGCGCGATGCGAATCGGCGGAATACGCAAGACATCGCCCTTCTGCAGACGATACGATGCATCCACGCGCTTGCTGTTCACCCGAATCTCTCCGCTTCGGACAATGCGGTAGACGTGACTCTTGGGCACCCCCTTGCAAACTTTCAGGAGAAAGTTGTCAATGCGCTGCCCGTGGTCATCTTCGGAAACAATGGCCTGTGTTACGGAATTTTTGCTAACTTCGGCCATTTTGAAATATACTGAATTTGATTTGCGTCTCTGTCTGAAAGAGGCGCTGACCCGTGAGACCGTCGAGCGGCGCCGATTCATTTGTAATTGCGACGCACTTTCCGGCAGGCATCAGTTGCATCGCTTGCACCAACCTGTGCAAGATCAAACAAGTGCAAATCACCTGGTTAAGTACGCTCACCAAAAGTAGCGATACTACTTGATTTGCGCGCGCCTAGCACCTCAGGATCGCCCCAAGCAGATTCACGGACCTTGATTTTTCAAGGTTTAGAGAAGATTTATCAGCGAAGACATCCCCATTTAGTTGCCTTGACGGAACGCCCATGAAGCACACTTCCCACAACTAATTCGTCGCTGCCTGCACAAGGCGCTCCCCTGTATTTGCGCGTGGGAGCCCATTTATGAAACGCATGCTTTTTAACGCGACACAGGCCGAGGAACTCCGTGTCGCCATTGTTGATGGTCAAAGACTCGTCGACCTTGACATTGAATCAGCCGCCAAGGAACAGAAGAAAAGCAATATCTACAAAGCCGTCATCACGCGCATCGAGCCGAGCCTCGAGGCCGCTTTTGTCGATTACGGCGCTGAACGTCACGGCTTCTTGCCGTTCAAGGAAATTTCCCGAATCTACTTCCAGCCGGGCGTCGAGGCCAATCGCGCTACGATCAAGGAAGCCTTGCGTGAAGGCCAGGAACTGATCGTCCAGGTCGACAAAGATGAGCGCGGTAACAAGGGTGCCGCCCTGACCACCTTTGTCAGCCTCGCTGGCCGCTACCTCGTTCTGATGCCGAACAATCCGCGCGGCGGCGGTGTATCGCGCCGTGTGGAAGGTGACGAGCGTGCCGAGCTGCGCGACGTGATGGATCAGTTGCAAGTTCCTCAGGGAATGAGTCTGATTGCGCGCACTGCGGCGATCGGTCGGTCGGCAGAAGAACTGCAGTGGGATTTGAACTACCTGATGCAACTCTGGAAGGCCATCGAAGGCGCGGCCAACCAGCAAAAGGGCGCCTTCCTGATCTACCAGGAAGGCAGCCTGGTCATTCGAGCGATCCGCGACTATTTCCAGCCGGACATTGGCGAAATCCTGATCGACACCGACGACGTTTACGAACAGGCACGCCAGTTCATGGCGCATGTCATGCCTGCAACGGTCAATCGAATCAAGCGCTACCGCGACGACGTGCCGCTGTTTTCCCGCTTCCAGATCGAACACCAGATCGAATCGGCGTACTCGCGCCAAGTCAACCTGCCTTCTGGCGGCGCCATCGTCATTGATCACACGGAAGCGCTGGTGTCTGTCGACGTCAACTCCGGCCGCTCGACTCGCGGTGCCGACATCGAAGAAACCGCCTTCAAGACGAACCTCGAAGCGGCCGAGGAAGTTGCGCGCCAATTGCGCTTGCGCGACCTTGGCGGGCTGATCATCATCGACTTCATCGACATGGAAAACCAGCGCAATCAGCGCGAGGTTGAAAACCGCATGCGCGATGGCCTGCGCCTGGATCGCGCGCGCGTCCAGACCGGCAAAATCAGCCGATTCGGCTTGATGGAGCTCTCCCGTCAGCGTCTCCGCCCAGCCTTGGCCGAGACAAGTTACATCCCTTGCCCACGCTGTTCCGGCACTGGCCACATCCGCAGCGCCGAATCGGCGGCCTTGCACATCCTCCGCATCCTCGAAGAGGAAGCCATGAAGGACAACACGGCGGCCGTCCATACACAGGTGCCCGTGGATGTCGCTACCTTCCTGCTCAACGAGAAGCGCCAGGATATTCAGGCGATCGAGTTGCGCCACAAGGTCAGCGTCCTGCTGATTCCGAACATCCATCTCGAGACGCCGCAGCACAGCATCGTCCGCCTGCGTCACGACGAACTCAATCAGGACGACCTGCAGCAACCGTCGTACAAGATGGTCGACGTGCCGTCTGAAGAGAACAACAAGCAAGCGGCCGCGGCACACGAAACACGCGCTCCGCGTCAGGAAGCTGCGATCAAGGGAATCACGCCGTCGCAGCCCGCACCGATCGTTCCGGAAAAGACGAAAGAGCCCGAAGAGAAAGCCGAGAAGGGATTCTTTGCCAAAATTCTCTCCTGGTTCCGCAAGGAACCCGAACCGGTCGCCGCGCCAAAACCCGAACGCAAGCCCAGAAGCAATTCGCAGCGCGACGGCAGACGCGGCGGGCGCAGCAACAACCGCCGTGACGAGGAGCGGGAAGGACGCGAACCACGTCCGAACCGCGAGCCGAAGGAAGCTCGTCCGACTCAAGGGCAAGGGCCGGCACGCGAGGAGAACCAGAAGCCCCGCGAGCCAAAGGAAGCACGCGAGCCACGCCGCCAGCGCGAGCCACGGCCTGAGAAGAAGGAGTCGCAGAGCCCGGTTGTCGCCGAGGTTAAGGAAGTGCTGCCGGAGACCAACGGCGCCGAAGACAAGGCTCCGAGTGCCGAAGGCGGCAACGGCGGCGCTCGTCGCCGCGGTCGTCGTGGCGGTCGTCGCGAACGGGGCGAGCGCACAGAGAACCAGGTTGGAACGCAATCGACCGAAGTTGCGGAAAGCACAGAGATGATTGTCGCCGCCAGTGCCATTGGAGCCGATGCGGTCGCTACCGAGAATCCTGTTGCCGAAAGCCAGACACCTGTCGAGTCTGCTGTTGAACCGGCTATCGCACCGATTGTCGACCACGCTGCAAAGCAGGAAACACTACCTGCAAGCGAGGCTGAAGTTGCGGTCGAAACTCCGGTCGTCAGCGCAGTTCACGCGGCGCATAAATCACCCGTCGCACCTTTGGCGACGGAAGTGCCGGTAGAAACCGCAACAACCCTTGCCGAAGAACAGGCCACCGCCGTCGCTGCGACTGACGAAACCGTCGTCGCCAACGTAGAGGAAACGGTGTCGACCGAGGAGACAACGGCTCCAATCGAAGTGGCCGCGACCACACCCACCGAGATAGCCCAACCCGTACCGGCTTCGGTCGATCTCGAAACCGTGCTGCAGTCGAGCGGACTGGTCATGGTTGAAACCAGCGGCGATAAGATCAAGGCTTGGCAACCCGAGGAGGAGACTTCCGTGCCGGTGGCCCCAAGGCCACGCCGTCGTCGCCCGCAACTCGTTACCACCAGCGACGAGCCGTTGGTGATGGTGGAAACCAGTAACAAGTAATACCGGTCGAGACGGTACGGCTGTAAGCAGTAACTGAGGGCGCGAAAGCGCCCTCAGTCCTTATATCGTTTTGCCACCAGCGATCATCCTTCGCTGTCGTGCTTCGCAACGCCGAACAGTTGTTCCTTTAGCTTGAAAAGCTCATCACGCGCTGCCGCAGCCATCTCGAACTCGAGATTGCGCGCGTGATCGGCCATTTCTTTTTCCAGTCGCTTGATTTCCCGGGTCAAAGCCTTTTCGCTCATCGCCTCGTAGCCAGCCCTCTGCTGAGCGGCCTTGTGTTCCCGTTGAGCTGTCTCGGCATCGTAAACGCCATCGATGATGTCCTTGATGCGCTTGGTCACGCCTTTCGGAACAACGCCGTTCTCCTCGTTGAACTTGATCTGCTTGGCACGCCGTCGCTCGGTCTCGGAAATCGCACGTTGCATTGATCCGGTGACGCGATCTCCGTAGAGAATCGCGGTGCCGTTAAGGTGTCGGGCCGCACGTCCAATCGTCTGGATCAGCGAGCGCTCGGAACGCAGGAAGCCTTCCTTGTCGGCGTCGAGGATCGCGACCAGCGACACCTCGGGGATGTCGAGCCCTTCGCGCAACAGGTTGATGCCAACCAGGACGTCGAACTCACCCAAGCGGAGATCGCGGATGATCTCTACACGTTCGACCGTATCGATATCGGAATGGAGATAACGGACGCGAATTCCGTTCTCGCCCAGGTACTCGGTCAACTCCTCCGACATGCGCTTGGTCAAGGTGGTCACAAGAACCCGCTCATTACGGGCAATGCGCGTACGGACTTCGGAAAGCAGATCATCGACCTGCGTCGCCGCCGGACGCACGATGATGACCGGGTCGACGAGTCCAGTCGGACGCACGACCTGCTCGACGACCTGGCCCTGGTGTTCAGCCTCGTAGTCTCCCGGCGTCGCCGAGACGAATATCGTCTGTCGTAACAGAACCTCGTACTCCTCGAACTTGAGCGGACGGTTATCGAGCGCCGATGGCAGCCGGAAACCATAGTTCACGAGGTTCTCCTTGCGCGAACGGTCGCCCTTGTACATGCCGCCAACCTGCGAGATCGCCACGTGCGACTCGTCGATGAACATCAAGGCATCGGCCGGCAAGTAGTCGATCAGCGTCGGCGGCGGCTCCCCGGCCAAGCGTCCGGAAAAATGACGTGAATAGTTCTCGATGCCTTTGCAGAAACCCAACTGGTCGAGCATTTCGAGGTCGAAGCGGGTCCGTTGCTCGATGCGCTGGCTCTCGACAAGGCGCCCTTCCCGGTTGAAGAATTCAATGCGATCACGCAGCTCCTCCTTGATCGCTTCGATTGCTCGCAATACCGTCGCGCGCGGCGTCACATAGTGCGACGACGGGAACACCGTGTAACGAATCACTTTTGCCTGAAGATGTCCTGTCAGCGGATCGAAGAGCTGAAGTCCGTCGATCTCGTCGTCGAACAAGGATATCCGGATCGCGTGCTCGGCGTTTTCCGCGGGGAAGACGTCGATGATGTCGCCGCGTACGCGGAATGTTCCACGCCGAAAATCGGTTTCGTTGCGCTCATATTGCATCTCGGACAGGCGCTTGATGATATCGCGCTGGCCCATGCGGTCACCAACGCGCATCGTCAGGATCATCTGATGGTACTCATCGCGATCGCCGATGCCGTAAATACACGACACCGTCGCCACGATCACGCAATCGCGTCGCTCTAAAAGACTCTTCGTTGCCGACAGCCGCATCTGCTCAATGTGCTCGTTGATCGCCGAGTCTTTCTCGATAAACAGATCACGCGAAGGAACATAGGCTTCCGGCTGGTAGTAGTCGTAGTAGGAGACGAAATACTCGACCGCGTTTTCCGGGAAAAACTCGCGAAACTCCGCATACAACTGTGCCGCCAGCGTCTTATTCGGCGCGAGAATCAGCGCCGGTCGCCCCATCCGCGCGATCACGTTGGCCATCGTGTAGGTCTTTCCCGAACCAGTCACGCCAAGCAATGTCTGAAACGACAATCCGTCCTCGAGGCCTTCCACGAGTTTGCCAATCGCATCCGGCTGATCGCCCGCCGGAGGAAATGGCTGGTGAAGACGGAAGGGACTGCCTTCGAAAGAAACTACCGGAATTGTTTGTGTATTCATCATGCTAGAATTTTACGTGGATTACGTGGACTGGGGCCCTTGGCACTTGTTCCGGCGACCGAAGGTATCACCGAAACCCTCCGCTTTTTGATCAACCTGTGGCACCGGGCATCACCCCTGACGCAAGCCCGGAATGCGCCGCATCGACTGGAATTGACTGCCTGATGACCTCATCAATCTTCTCCGCCGTAGAGATGGCTCCGCGTGACCCGATCATCGGACTTAACGAACTCTTTAACGCTGACACCCGTACGATCAAGGTTAATTTGGGTGTAGGCGTCTATTTCGACGACAACGGAAAAATCCCGCTGCTCGATGCGGTCAAAGTTGCTGAAAAAGCACGTCTCGAAGCGATGCCGCCACGTGGCTACCAGCCGATCGATGGAACACCGCTCTACAACCAGTCCGTACAGAAACTGATCTTCGGCGCCGATTCGCAACTGTTGGCCGAAGGTCGCGTCGTCACGGCGCAAGCGCTCGGCGGGACCGGCGCGCTCAAGGTCGGTGCCGACTACCTCAAGCAGTTGAAGCCGGACGCCACGGTGTACATCAGCGACCCGAGCTGGGAAAACCATCGCGCCCTGTTCGAGGCAGCCGGCTTCCCGGTCGACATCTATCCGTACTACGACGCCGCAACGCGCGGCGTCAACTTCGATGGCATGAAGGCCAAGCTGAACACCCTGCCCTCCGGCTCGATCGTCGTCCTCCACGCCTGCTGCCACAACCCGACCGGCGCCGACATGAGCGAAGCACAGTGGGTTGAGACCATCGCCATCCTGCGCGAGCGCGGCCTCATCGCCTTCATCGACATGGCCTATCAAGGCTTCGCCGACGGCATCGCCGAAGACGCGCTGGCGCTCAACCTGTTCGCCGCGTCCGGGCTGCAATTCTTCATCTCGAGCTCGTTCTCGAAGTCGTTCTCGCTCTATGGCGAGCGCGTCGGCGCCCTGTCGATCGTCACGGCCTCCAAGGACGAATCGGCGCGAGTGCTGTCGCAAGTCAAGCGCGTCATCCGGACCAACTACTCGAACCCGCCGACGCACGGTGGTGCGGTCGTCGCAGCCGTCCTCTCCAGCCAGGAACTCCGAAAAATGTGGGAAGACGAACTGGCCACCATGCGCGTGCGCATCCGGACCATGCGCAGCAGCCTCGTCGAGAAACTGAAGGCACGCGGAACGAGCAAGGACTTCTCTTTCGTGACGGCGCAGCGCGGGATGTTCTCGTATACCGGGCTTTCCGCCGAGCAAGTCGCTCGCCTGCAAAGCGAATTCGGGATCTACGCCGTCAGCACCGGCCGCATCTGCCTGGCTGCACTCAACACCAAGAACATCGACTACGTCGCCGATTCGATCGCAACCGTCCTTTGATCTGGCGTTGATTGCAAGAGAGGCAGTTCAGTCTGACTGAACGGCCTCTTTGTTTTCACGGCCTGGATTCAGAGACTTCCAGCCCTGACCTCGGGAACCATCAACGTGCCGCCGAGCGACACGGGAACGCGCATCTGGTTTGCGGTACCGCGCATTTGAAGCTCCATCCTGCCTTTAAGCTTCAAATCCTTGCTCACCTCCGCACTACCCGATGACTGCATCAAGCCCGAATTGATACTGATGCCCGAAATCTGGTAACCCGAGTCCGTCACCTTGATCGTCCCGGATAGCTGCTCAAACTGCGTCGCGCCACCTTGCACGGGACCACGCGACACCCGGCGCACCGCCTCAGGCAGATCGATGCCACGAATGCTGCCTCGATCCATCGAAAATGCGCCATCTGCATCCATGGTCGAGAAAATCTTCGACCAATTCTCTGAAATTGCCGAAAAGCGCAGATTCCCTGACGCGCTCCCGGAGAGCAACTGACCAATCCCGAGCGCTTCGCCAAGACGCGCCGAGTCAATCCACTCGTAAGCCACCTCGCCCGTAAGCGTGCGAACCTTATCCCCGCGGAGTACGGCGACACCTTTGACGACGCCGTCAAAGACTCGCAACTCCATCTCACTAAGCGTAAGCGCACCGCCTTCAACTACGCCCTTGAGATTCGCTGAGTTAACAATCAGGCGAGACGCCTCCGATGGGCGCCAGGCGAGCGCATCGAGCTTTACCTCGAGCCCCGTACCGACCGGCTTGGCTTCGAGTTTGACACCGCGATCAGCCGAGTGCAGTTCTACACCCTGGAACAAACCCTTGGCATCACGCTGCACTTCACCTTCCAAGCCTTCGAGAGCAAGTCCGGCGAAGGACAATTCCGTCTTCTCCAAACGAATGTTCTCCAGGCCAAATCTTGACGAGGGCAAAGCAAGCGAAGCAAACAACTTCGGCAGGCCAACAACCAGCTCGGCAGGCAAGGAAACGCCGCTGAGTACGACCTGGCGGAAAATGATCTTCGGTTCTAACAAGCTTCCGACCTCAGGCAACAGTCGCGCTTCGTCAATACTCAGAGCGTTTTCGTCCTTGCCGACTTTGACATGGGCCAGCGTAAGACCTGGCTTGGGGTAAACCTCGCCGCGAATCTCGCCCACCGTGACCGGCTGTCCGGTGGCTTGTTCGATTGCCGCCACGACGTCGGCGCGGAACAGGTTGTAAGGGAAGAACATCACGAGCAGCACGCCGAGCACTATCAGGAACAGGAACGCAATCGTCGCAACGGCACTCGCGGTCAGCGAATTACGCCGCCCGCCGCGACGTATCGGTTTGATGGACACTTTCGTAGATTCGATCACCTCTCCGCCGGAGAAAAGCCCCCTGAAACGCGCGGCCAACTTCGCCAATCCACCGCCCGCCTTCTCCTCAGACTTCTTTGGCTTGGCTGGTTTTTCCACAACCGGCGGCATGACCGGTTTTTCGGTATTCGCGAAAGGCATGGGCGGGAATGGAAACGCCGAGGTACTGAAGGCCGAGTCGGCGGGCAAGCAGAAACCCGCATCAACGCCGGGTGCGGCCGCGTATCCCTTATCCGGCGCGACAACCTGCATCGCCTTGTTCAGCGCGGCGCTACGGATCTCTTGTGCAACCTTCTTGCTCTCGGACCAGAGTGAATCCTGTTCCACCTGTGGCGCGATGAAGCCTCCGGCTTCGAGTTCGGCCAGCGCACTTTCCGTCAGCGCCTGATTGCCGATTTTCATTACCAGATCCGCTACCGTCGACTTGCCGTCGACCAAGATAAGAACCATGCGCAGATTCCTCTGCATCACACGGGTTCTCTGGTGCATTGCCTCCTCACCCGAGGCGGTTTTCAGATAGATCAGATTGGAATCCATTAGCTGGCAAATTGAAGGCTGATTGTTGACGAAGGTTTCGTGAGTGACTAGAATGCGCGCTTCGTTGTTCCTCGATAGCTCAGTCGGTAGAGCGCCGGACTGTTAATCCGTAGGTCCCTGGTTCGAGCCCAGGTCGGGGAGCCAAGAAATTCAAGGGGTTGTGAGAAATCGCAACCCCTTTTTCTTTGTTGCCGACGAACAGCACACAGAAGAAATTCATCGCCCTCACTCGCCGTTCCGCCCGCGTCGACCAACCAACCGCAGAATACACCAGCGCTAGCCATTCTTCATAGCCGCCCCCGCTTGCTCTCGTACCGCGCAAGCGGCAAGATGCACGGCTCGTTCCGAGCGACAAAATCGCCCGTGACGATAATTCCATTACAAAATAACGGAGACAAGATGAATTCATCGACACGCGACGGCTTTACCAGCACATTTGGCGTGCTGGTCGCCACCCTCGGCTCTGCCGTCGGACTCGGCAACATCTGGAAATTTCCTTCGCTCACCGGAACCAACGGCGGTGCGGGCTTCCTCCTCGTATACCTGCTCGCCACCTTGCTGGTCGGCCTGCCGGTGATGATTGTCGAGACGATGCTCGGCCGCACGGCACGAGCCAACGCGATCACGACATTTGACCGTCTCGCGCCCGGACAGCACTGGTGGAAGTTCATCGGCTGGATGGGCTTTGTCGCCGCGCTGCTGATCATGGCCTTTTATTCGGAAGTTGCCGGCTGGGTGTACGCCTACATCTTCAAGGCGATGAGCGGCGAGATCCTGACCAGCGATCCGAAAGTCGCTGGCGGTATTTTCGGCGCACTCGTCTCCGATCCGACGTCATCACTGATCTGGCAGTGGGTCGTGCTCGGCATCACCGGCAGCATCATCATGCTCGGCGTTTCAAAAGGCATCGAAGCCGTTACGCGCAAGCTGATGCCGCTCCTCTTCATCCTGTTGCTCGTTCTTTGTGTGCGCAGCCTGACCTTAGAAGGCGCGTCGCAGGGACTGACCTTCCTGTTCAGCCCGGACTTTTCGAAGATCACGCCGGCAGTCATCCTGACCGCGCTCGGCCTCGCTTTCTTCAAGCTGTCGCTCGGTATGGGAACAATGCTGACTTACGGTAGCTACTTCCGCGAGGACCAGAACATTCCGGCGACGACGACGCGTGTCATGCTGGCCGACCTCTCGGTTTCTCTACTCGCCGGCATCGCCATCTTCCCGGCCGTCTTCGCCTTCGGCTTCGAGCCGACTGCCGGCCCGTCGCTGGTGTTCATGACCATCCCGGCGGTATTCACGGCGATGCCGGGCGGCATCGTCTTCATGACCATCTTCTTCATCCTGACGGCGATCGCCAGCGTTGGCGCGATCCTTTCGCTGCTCGAAGTGCCGGTCGCCATCTTGTCGGAGCGTTTCGGCATGGGCCGCAAAGTCGCTTCGGTCTGCACGATCTTGGCGATTGCGCTGATCGGCGCACCCGCCGCGCTATCGCAAGGCGTGCTGGCGGAGACGAAGCTGTTCGGCATGAATCCGTTCGACCTCTTCGATTTCCTTAGTTCCAACGTGCTTCTGCCCGTGGGTGGCATCCTGATCTGCCTGTTTGTCGGCTGGGTCTATGGGCTGCCAGAACTGGAGAAGCGCCTGAGCAACGAGGGCGCACTGAACAATCGAGGCCTGATCCGCGCTGTCTTCTTCCTCGTCCGCTTCATCGCCCCGTTGTCGATCGCCATCGTGCTGTTGCACGGGTTAAAGGTCTTCTGACCAGGAAGGAACCGGTTGCGGAACTCCATCCGCAACCGGCATCGAGTCGGGCGAGGAGCGGCAGTTTTTGCCGGATCGCGTAGTCCTCAACACATCCCCCAACCGGTATTGCCGCTCACGACTGGCCGATTACGGCGTTTCCCGCCTGGCGCGTTACTTGCGTCTGGATGTTCATCTCGAACGTCCGTGCAGGAGCCGCCATGTCACCCTTTTCCGCGCTTGGAATCGCCAGCAAGCTGTTCGATCTGCTGCAATCGACCGCCAGCAAGACCACCTCGGCGACCAACCTCGCCGACGGCACAGATTTTTCGACGTCGCTGAAAGTCCGTCTCGCCGAACTGCAGGCGAACTCCATCACTACGATCACGAGCGGGGCAGCGAACGCGTCATCGACATCATCGCCCCACGGCAATCGCTTACACATTCATCATTTTGTTGAATCTCGTGCGGTTACCTGAT
>ERZ650312.410-NODE-410-length-23759-cov-20.270208_pt1 | contig 23759 bp, 26 predicted proteins | sample MGYA00376248_ERZ650312 | MGnify/ENA primary metagenome ERZ650312 (study PRJEB26733, sample SAMN07839316) | wastewater metagenome | biome: urban; feature: wastewater treatment plant; material: waste water | place: USA: North Carolina | collected 2016-07-28 ... | reverse complement strand
TTCGTGGGCCTACTGGTTCTGCAGGTCAATTAGGAGCTACTCACTCTCAAGCTTTAGAAAGCTGGTATGCTAATTGCCCAGGTCTTAAAGTAATCGTACCGTCTAACCCATATGACGCAAAAGGGTTATTAAAATCTGCAATTAGAGATAATGATCCTGTAATTTTTATGGAATCTGAGCAGATGTATGGTGATAAGATGGAAATTCCTGAAGAAGAATACTACATCCCGATTGGTAAAGCAGATGTTAAAAAAGAAGGTAAAGATGTTACTTTAGTTTCGTTCGGTAAAATTCTGAAATTGGCACTTCAAGCTGCTGCTGATTTAGAAAAAGAAGGAATTTCTGTAGAGGTAATAGACCTTAGAACCGTACGTCCTTTAGATTATGAAGCAATTCTTACTTCTGTAAAGAAAACCAATAGATTAGTAGTTTTAGAAGAAGCTTGGCCATTTGGTTCTGTAGCTTCAGAAATTACGTATATGGTACAGCAAAAAGCATTCGATTATCTAGATGCTCCTATCAAGAGAATTACAACTCCAGATGCGCCAGCTCCTTATTCGGCGGTATTGTTTGCAGAGTGGTTTCCTAAATTAGAAAAAGTAAAAGAAGAGATTAAAAACGCAATGTACGTTAAATCTTAATTTTAAAAATACTACAAACTAAGGCGCAATTTTTATTGCGTCTTTTTTTCTTTTAAGACCATCTTATCAATTTTTTTAATAAAAATCAATTTCATCTCGAAATTAAATTAAATTTGCACATTAAACTTTTAAAATAAAATGTCAGATGTTTTAGCAGGTGGTCATCATTTTGACACCAAAAAATTAAGCTTCATAGGAGTATTGGTTTCTTTAGGAATTGTTTTCGGAGACATTGGTACATCTCCCCTTTATGTAATGAGTGCAATCATAAAAGCTGGTAAAGAAGCTCAAATGATTTCCGAAGAATATATAGAAGGGGCTCTTTCTTGCGTTATCTGGACGCTTACTTTACAGACTACTATTAAATATGTTCTTATTTCCTTAAGAGCAGATAACAAAGGAGAAGGTGGTATTCTGGCATTGTTTTCTTTGGTTAAAAAAATGAGAATGAAATGGCTGTATTTAATTGCCATTATTGGGGCTTCCGCGTTAGTAGCAGACGGTGTAATCACTCCGTCTCTTACGGTGATGGCTTCTATAGAAGGTCTTAAACAAATTAAAGGTTTAGAATTAGGAATTAATCCAATTTTAGCAATCACTACCATTATTTTGGTGGTTATTTTTGTGATTCAACAGTTTGGGACGAGTTTCATTGGGAAGTTTTTCGGGCCAATTATGGTGATATGGTTTTTGTTTTTAGGAATTATGGGGATTATTAATTTACAGTATCATCCAGAAATTTTAAAGTCATTTAATCCATACTACGCTTATAAACTTATTGTAAATTCGCCTAAAGCACTTTGGATTTTAGGTGCAGTTTTTCTTTGTACTACAGGTGCAGAAGCTTTATATTCAGATTTAGGGCATTGTGGTGCTAAAAATATAAGAGTAAGTTGGTTTTTTGTAAAAGTGATGCTCATTCTGAATTATTTAGGTCAAGGTTCTTGGTTGTTAAAAAACTACGAAATGGTTTTTACTGGCACCAATCCTTTCTTTGGAATGCTTCCTCAGTTTTTAATTATTCCTGCAGTTATATTGGCTACTGCTGCGGCAATTATTGCATCACAAGCTTTGATTACTGGTTCGTTTACGATATTTTCAGAAGCTATGTCGCTTAATTTTTGGCCATTCCAGCAGATTGAATATCCTTCTGGTCTTAAAGGTCAAATGTACATACCTAGAATCAATTGGGGGTTACTTATTATGTGTATTGTGGTAGTATTTTACTTCAAAGAATCTGTACACATGGAAGCAGCTTATGGGCTTTCTATTACAGTAACGATGTTAATGACCACTGTTTTAGTGATTTTCTGGCTTTGGAGAAATAGAGTTAATAAAATATTAATTGCCATATTTGCCATGGTATATTTTGCAATAGAACTAGGTTTTTTTGGCGCGAATATTATAAAATTCTTTGAAGGAGGTTGGATTACAGTAGTGTTGGCAGGTTTTGTGGCGATATGTATGTACGCTTGGTATAATGGTAGAATGATTAAACAGAACTTTATAAAATTTGTAAAACTGAGAGATTATGTTTCTACCATCAAAGACATAAAATTAGATGAATCTATCCCGAAATACGCTACCAATCTAGCTTTTTTAAGCAGAGCAAAACGCAATGACGAAGTAGAATCTAAAATCATCTATTCTATTATGCGCTCACAGCCCAAAAGAGCAGACCATTATTTTATCTTAAATATCATCAATCAAGAAGATCCTTTTACATTTAAATATTCTATTGATGAGGTTTTGCCAGGAACGATTTATAAAATTAATTTCCTTCTAGGGTTTAAAAAAGATAGAAAAATCAATGATTATTTTAATCAAGTTTTAGCAGATATGATGCAAGACGGAACGATTCCGGATAGAAGTAGCCATCCTTCCCTTAGAAATCATAATGTACCACCAGACCTTAAATATGTAATTATTGATAATGTTTACATCAATGACTTTTTACTAAGCGTAAAAGAAAAAATAACCTTAAGTATTTATAATTTCGTGAAATATATTGGCAGTAGTGACTTCAAAGCCTACGGTCTTGCACCGCACAATGTTTTGGTAGAATCTGTTCCGCTAATGTATAATCCAATCAGAGAAGATAAAATTATACTAGACGAATTCAGAAGATACGAATCTTAGATAGAATCGAAAGTCTCCTTATTTTTATTGAGACTTTTTTAGATTTCTTCACTTATAGAAATTGATGTTTCTATTAAAAATTATTAATAAATTTGTTTTCTAAACAATAAGATGGAAGCAACACAGAAAGAAAAGAATATAAAAGTGATAAAAGATGTTTTGAAGCAATACCTTCAAGACAAATCTTATCGAAATACTCCAGAGAGATACGCTATTTTAGAGGAGATTTATAATATGGATCACCATTTTAATGTAGATGATCTCTATCTTATTATGATTAATAAAAAATATCACGTAAGTAAAGCGACTATTTATAATACCATAGAAATTTTTCTAGACGCTGGCCTTATTCGTAAACACCAGTTTGGCGAAAAAACAATGTCTTCTTCCTCTTATGAGAAATCTTATTTCGACAAACAGCACGATCATTTAGTGATTTACAAAGATGGTTCTGATAAAGAAATAGAAGAAATTATAGAATTTTGTGACCCTAGAATTCAAGGCATTAAACAATCTATTGAAGAAGCATTTGGCGTGAAAATTGATACCCACTCATTATATTTTTACGGCAACAAAAAAAAGTAATGAAAAAATTTCTTTTTCTATTTTTAATTCTTTTTGCTCACTTTTCGTTGGCGCAAACTGATAAAATTAATCCTAAAACTCCGCCTACCAAAGATATTTTCTTCAAAAAAGAAAATACACCTAATGCTGCCCCTACTCAAAAAATAAAACAAATACACTCAGACTCTATCAATAGGAAACCAGATTTGTACGGAGGAAATATGTTTTTTGATGGGAATGTAGAGTTTCAGCATAATGGAGCCGTTCTTACCGCAAACAGAGTGGTTTTTTATCAAAAAGAAAATTTTGTAAAAGCCATAGGTAATGTAGTTTTAGTGACTTCAGACGGAAACAGAATTACTGCTGAAGAAATGGAATATGACGGCGAAACCCAACGCGGAATTGCCAGAAAAAATGTAGTTCTTACAGACCCGAAACAGACCATTTCTACAGATGTTTTATACTATGATCGAGTAAAAAACACCGCTTATTTTAACTCTGGAGGAACCATTAATGATGGTAGAACCACAATGTGGACTCAGGCTGCCACCTATTTTGTAGATTCTAAAATGAATGAATTTACAGGCAATTATACCATAGACAATGCCCAATACAGAGTAGAAGGTAAAAATATAAAACAGTATCAAAGTACCAATACCGCAGATTTTTTCGGGCCTACCACCATTACCAATAAGCAAAAACCGTCTAACTATGTCTATACGGAAAACGGAAAATATTTGATGAATCAAAAAGAGGTCTATCTTAATAAAAATTCTAGAATTCACTACAACGGGAAAATACTGACAGGTGATAAAATGTACTACAATCAGCTTACTGGTTTCGGAAAAGGTGAAGGAAATGTACGATTAGACGACCCCAAAGAAAAACGGTACATAAAAGGTGGTTACGGAGAAATTTTTGAGAAAAAAGATTCTGCGATGATTACCCAAAAACCGTATGCTGTAAAAGAACTTAAAAATGATACCGCCTACATTGCCGCCGAAAAATTTCTAACTTACCAAAAGCCAGATTCTATTGATAATACCAAGAAAAAAAGTTTTCTGAGAGCTTACAAAAAAGTGAGAATGTATATGACCAAGGCACAAGGTAGAGCAGATTCTTTAAGTTTTAATGAAACTGATGGTGTATTGCATTTTTTTAGAAAACCTATTTTCTGGAGCGGAGAAAAACAAATTACAGGGGATAAAATAGAAGCATATTTTAATACGGAAAACGAAAATATAGATTCTCTGAAAGTAAGAGGAAACGCTTTTGCCATAAGCAAAGTAGATTCATTGACAATGAAAGATGAATTTCACCAAGTAAAAGGTAAATTAATGACGGTTTTTTATCAAAACAACGAAATGAAATTGGCAAAAGTAATAGGAAATGCACAATCTATTACCTATGCAGATTCTGAAGATCAAAAAACAAAAAAGATAGACAGATTGGGCGTTTCAATTTCTAATTGTGGAGAAATAGAAGCCCTTTTTGAAGACAGGAAAATACAAATTCTGGCTTGTAATATTGGTGCGCAAGGCGAGATATATCCTATGAGTAAAATAGCACCAGAAAAACGGAAATTTCCTGATTACAATTGGAATACCAAAGACCGGCCTCTGAAATGGGAAGATATTTTGGTAGATACTCCAAATAATGAAGAAAAACAATATGAAACAGATGATACCTTGTTCAGAAAAGCAGAAGAAATCCGCTTGAAGGAAGAAGAAAAACGAAAACCTAAAACCATAAAACGAGATAGGAAATTATAAAAATTAAAAAATCGGGCTTTTGTCCGATTTTTTTTGAATATTTTTAGAGGTATAATCTGTTCCGTTCTGGTCTCGAAATCATATTTTCTGGTTCTGAGCTCATATTTTGTGGTCTTGAACTGACATTCTGAGGTTCTTTAACGGAAAATATATGTTCCTTAACTCATCATTTAGGGTTTCAGACTATAAATTTGGGGTTCTGAACCCCAAATTTTAGGTTGCAGAACCTCTATGGAATACTGCAGAACCTATCCGAAGTATTTCGAGACCTATCTAGGATAGTATTTTAAAGGTCGAGATAAGTTAAATAGATATCTAGAGGAGTTAAAAACATATTAGGAAGAGTAAAAAATATCCTGCAATGGTTTTTGCAGGATATTTTTATAATTTTTACGATTCTGTAGGTGGTGTTTCTGAGGTTTTAGAGGTTTTACTAAAGAATTGTTTTGTTTCATTCATTTTAGTTTCAAATCCTGGTGAAGCTGTACCCGCTTTGTAATTGGTATAAGCATAATCTGTAAGAGCAGCTTGGTAATTGTCATAATCGTGAAGGATTTTTGCGTTTTTAAGCTTGGTAGATAAGCTGTCTAGTCTTGTAATAAATGCTTCCAAATTTCTTCTACTATTGAAATCATTTTCAAACTCTTCCCAATCTATATCTGATGATGAGAGTGATGGCTGACTTTTGTGAAAATCATAGATTTTGTTTACAAAAAGTTTGTTTTGCTCATTAATGCTCCCATACTTTTGGCGGTCTTCTGCGCTTAGGTTTACATTAATAATTTGTAATGCTGTTTCTAACTGAGTAATTGCATTTTGTGCATCTGCTACCTGTGTAGCAGTAAGATGCGTGTTGTTTAGATTTGTAATTGCCATATTGTTTAATTTTTAAATGGATTTTAGTCTTTAGAGAAATTAAAATTACAATAAGATGTGCTTATAAAAGCCAAGATATTGTTATTTAAAATATCATTTTCAAAAATAATAAAAAAGTGATAACAACAAATAAAAATTTTCAAATTATCAAAAAAAAGTCAAAATCACAATTATGTTAAATAAAATCAGCCAAAACCGCACTTTTTTATAAAAACACTATAGTTTTTTATATAATGACGGTTGAAAAATTGAGATTTTCATTTGATATAAGATACTTTTGAACTGTGAAAATCATCCGGAGGATTTTCACAAATAAAAATAATTAATTATCTTAAAATCACAAGCCAATGAAAAACAAATTTATTGCGATGCTAGTTGGGATATTCCTAATCCCAATAGCATGTAGGACAGAAACAGACTATGTAGATAAAGAAGAAGCTAGGCAACCTTTTGCTGTTTTTTCTACTACAAGTAATAACAATGTAGCTTATAGGAAAAATTCTAAAACAGGTAGTGATCAAATAGATTATGCTTCTGGTTTTGCTTATTTGCTACAAAGACATGATAGCATACATCACAAGAACAACACTGGATTAGTAAATAGTAGTAATGAAACCACTTGGGATGATGAACTAAAGCAGCACTTTATTAAAAAATCAAGTTCAGCTTTTATTGAATTTAGAATAAAGTCACAAACGGTAGTTCAAGAGAACCAAGATAAATGGGTTGTTTTTCCAAAAATTGAAAATGACAAAGTTATTGATTTAGTAGGAGTGGTTTTGTCTGATAGCGAAACAGATGTTCGCTATTATTATATAGACAGAGAAAGTGAATTTTATAAAGATAATGTTTCTCTGTTTCAGGAAAAATATAATAAATATTTTACAAAAAGTAATAGAACTACTGCTAATAGAGATGCCGCTGATAGGGATATTGATGAAGTAACTTTAACTCTTATAAACAGACGACCATGGTGGGACACAGGGAAACAAAGTAGCAAGGGTGATGATGCAAGTGCTGGAGGCGGAAAATGTGGCGAATACAATGACTGCAAAAAAGATGATCGCGGCGGTAGCGGTGGAGGAGGAGAAAGCCAAAATAAAAAAATCATTGATAGTCTTAAAGGATACAAATGTGCTCAGGATATTCTAAAACAAATGCCAAACTTAAATAATGATCTTGCGAGGTTATTGAAAGATACGTTTGATACTAATGATAAGGTAAATATTACTTTCAAAGCAAAAGAAGGAATGGGGAGTGTTGATGGAATTAAATCTTTTACAGAATATAAGAATGGTGTTTTTAATACAACAATTGATTTGAATGCGGATGTTTTAAAATATGCTACACAAGAATATATTTTAGTTACTATGTATCATGAGTTTATACATGCATATTTAAGTTATCAAGTATCAACACTTCCTTATGATCAATATACAGCAAAATTCCCTAAAGTATCAGAATACGAAGTTAAAGACTCAAACGGTAATATTATAAAAAAATATGCGTTAATAAAGGATCATAAGAATTATGGGTCTTTTATTGAATCATTAAAAAATTCAATTATATCTTTTAACCCTGTAATTACATCTAGTTACGCAGAAGCATTAGCGAAAAATGGAATTGTAGAAAGCCTTACAGAAAACGAATCAAAGATAAATAGAAATGAGAGAGATACTAGAAATAATGAATATAAAGGCAAAAAATGCCCATAGCTTAAAATTATATTTTATTCTTTTTTACTTGTTGTTTTTTGTAAAGTTTAATTCGCAAGAATTTATTAGTATAGAAACTCTAAAAAGTATCTATCCTTTCAAAAAATATACATTGAAGACAAATGAATTGTATGGTTTTGACAAAACACTTGATGTTTACAATTTTTTCATTTCTTCTGATAATATTCTTTTAGTAACTCTATTGCCAAATTTAGAAGGACAAAGCAATTGGTTACCTGTTAAAGAAAATGAAATTAGGGATAAAATTATGTCTATTTCAAAATTGAGAGATTGGATTGATACAATGCCTACAGGATATAAAGAATTGTCTCATCGAAAATTATTAGATAAAGCTGGAGGGGATTATTTTATATCTTATAATAGCCTATTTGAGTTATTTAGTGTAAAAGAATATTACAATCCATTAATTTCTCAGTTGGGTGTTTTAAATAAAGCAGACAAAAAAGTTTCAATAAAAAATATGTATAATGTTTTTGAAAAAACTTTTCCTAAAAAACATTTTATATTAGATCCTAGGGATGATAACAGAATTCGATATCTAGATGATGGGTATGTGTTTAAAAATTATCTTTCTAAAAAATTTAAAATTAAAAATCAAAATGCCTATCAGTTTTGGACTTTTGATGGGTGGTGGGCTATAGATGGTTATAATGTCAATAGAGGAATAGACAGATTAATATATATACCTAATTTAGGCATTGTAGGAGGGTCTTATGATTTTTATTTTGAATTAAAGCCTCGAGCAATGTATGATAATGTTATTCCGTTACCTGTAGATGAAGAAAAATTATGGGATAATATCATCAATGAAAAAATAATGATTGCAGAAGAGTTAAAATAATGATTAGCCAAGTAAAAACTTGGCTTTTTTATTTTCAAACATCTACTTTTGCACTATGAAGCAAGAATTTTTCAAATATCAAGCACAGACCACGCCCTTTGCAGCAGGTTTCGAGGTAGAAAAAGCAGAAGGAAGTTATATTTATGGCAAAGATGGCAACGCTTATCTAGATTTTGTAGCAGGCGTTTCTGCCAATACTTTGGGGCATTCTCATCCTAAAGTTGTAAATGCCATCAAAGAACAAGCAGACCGATATCTTCACGTAATGGTTTATGGCGAATATGCTCAGGAAAAACCTGTGGCACTTTGTCAATTATTGGCAGAAGCTACACCAGCACCATTAGAAGTTACCTATTTGGTCAATTCTGGAGCAGAAGCTATAGATGGAGCTCTTAAATTAGCAAAAAGATATACTGGTAGAGAAGAAATTATCTCCATGAAAAATTCTTATCACGGTAATACGCACGGTGCGCTGTCGGTTTCTGGTAATGAAGTTCACAAGAGAGAATTCAGACCATTATTGCCAATGATTAGTTTTATTGAATTTAATAATGAAGAAGAATTTTCAAAAATCACAGAAAAAACAGCTTGTGTAATTGCGGAAACAATACAAGGTGCTGCTGGTTTTCTGACGCCTTCTCAAAATTATTTTAAAAATTTGAAAAAAAGATGCGAAGAAGTAGGCGCTTTATTAATTTTAGACGAAATTCAGCCAGGATTTGGCAGAACGGGTAAACTTTTTTCTTTTGAGCATTATGATATGGTTCCAGATATTCTGGTTATGGGAAAAGGAATGGGTGGTGGAGTTCCAGTTGGTGCGTTTATGAGTTCGGCAGAAATTATGAAATCTTTGCAACATTCACCCAAATTAGGTCATATCACCACTTTCGGAGGAAATCCATTAATCGCAGCAGCTAGTTATGCTACTTTAAAAGAGGTTTTGGATAGCGGATTGATGAATGAAGTGAATGAAAAAGAAGCGCTTTTCAGAGAATTACTGGTTCACCCCAAAATCAAAAAAGTAAACGGAAGAGGTCTAATGCTGGCAGTAGAATTAGAATCGCCAGATTATACGCTTAAGGTAGCAAAAAGATGTATGGAAAAAGGATTGATTGTTTTTTGGCAACTGTACCGAAATGAGTTTATGAGAATCTCGCCACCGCTTACATTGACCCAAAATGAAATAAGAAAAGGCTGTCAGATTATCTTACAAGCATTAGATGAAGTAGAGTAGTGAACAGAAAATATAAAATCAATACCAAAGTGTTTTTAAAATTTTTGAAAACACTTTTTTATGCCAAAAATTCATAAAATATTGTAAATTTTTATTATAAAAGTATTGCAGAAATAAAAAATTAATTTATATATTGCGACACCGAAAAAATGGTGAAGTATGACGAAAACTAAAGTACAGTTTGAATATCCAATGCATTGTCAATCAGAGATTTTGTATGAATATCTTGCCAGTGCAGAAGGTCTTGCAGAATGGTTTGCAGATGAGGTGGTAGAAAGAGGTGATGATTTCTATTTTAGTTGGAGTGGTGGTCCTGCAGAGAAAGCTACATTAATTAGATATAAGCCCGAAGGTTTTGTGAGATTTCGTTGGGAAGAAGACGAAGGTACTAAGTATTTCTTTGAAATGACCATTACTATTGATGAAATTACCAATGATCTTTCACTAAACGTTACAGACTTTTGCGAGAAAGGAGACGAAAACGAAAGCAGATTGTATTGGGATAATTTAATCGAAAATTTGCAAATAAAACTTGGCGCAGCTTAGTTTATTCTACAGATAAAATTAATTGATAATTGATGGTTCAGTTATCAATTTTTTCTTTTTTTATACCTTTTTAATTCCAATTTTATGAGATACATAGACGGAGAAAAAAATACAGATAAGGCATTTCAAAACAATGCTTTTTTGTATGGTGACGCTGTTAAAGTACATTTTTATATCAAAAATTCTCAGTTGATTATGGCAGAAGAATGCTACTTTTTTTTGATGGCTTCTATGCGAAAAATGAGAATGAATATTCCGCTTTCTTTTACTCTAGAATTTTTTTCAGACATTTTCCTAGCTGCAATTGCAGAAAACCAAATTCAAGAAGGAGTGATAGAACTTTTGGCTTATAGAAATAGAGATGATGGTTTTTCGGCAAAAACACCTGTTCATTTTTATTTTGAAATTAGACAGAAAGACGAAGTCCTAAAAATTTCAGAGAAATATGAATTAGATTTAATGAAAGAAATCTCTGTAAATACCAATGTTTTGAGCAATATAAAAGTGCATTCTCCCGAAAATATTTATGCAGAAATTTATGCCAAAGAAAATGATTTAGATGATGTGATTTTTCTAAATCCTAACAAAAAAATAGCGAGAACTATATACGGAAATTTACTTTTATTAGAAGAAAATACCATCAAAATCCCCAAACAAACCGAAGGTGCATATATTTCACCTTTGATGGAAAATTTTGTAACTTTTGTACATAAAAACAATTTAGCTACCATAGAAGAAGCAGAACTAAGTGCTTTTGAAAGTCAAAAAGCAGAAGAAATTCTCGTGATTTCAGATGAAAAAGGCATCTTTACCGTTTCGAAGATTAGGAATAAAGAATTCGGCAACGAGAGATATAAAACAATGCTTGAAGCCTGGAAAACTAGTTTTTAAAATATAAATCCTTCTCAATTTACTGGGAAGGATTTCTTTTATAATAGACGAACTCGGGAAACAACCTTTTTAATAGTCATTTACCGAGTTCTTTTTCTTTGATTTACTATTAAAACGAAGTTTCTGTCCTAAAAATTTCTAAAAGAATTGATAAAATTTTGTTAAAGTAATTCTAGATTTAAGTCTAATTCATACTTACATCTTCTGGAGAATTGGCCCAAAGTAAAAACTCACCACCTAGATTTTGCATAATTTTTTTCCAAAGGCTTTGGTCGTTTGGTGAGGTGTAGTCTAGATTGTAAATTTCTACAGGAGTCCACATTTTATTTTGAATTTCTCGATCAAGTTGATGAGCGCTCCAACCGGAATATCCTGAGAAAACCTTCACGTTTTCTATGGGTAATTTACCATCAATAATGGTAGAAACTACTTCTTCTATGTCTTCGGTTAGGTAAAATTCATTCTCAATTGGGGTGTATTTTTCTGTAATAGGTTTTCCTTTTATAATGAAAGAAATGCGGTCATTTTCTACAGGGCCGCCCTCATATACTTCTACATTAAAACCAAAAATTTCTAATAATTTACTGCTCATGGTGTAATTTTTTTTATTCAAAATCATTCCAAAAGCGCCCATTTCGTCATGTTCTATGATAAGAACCACGGCTCTAGAAAATATATCACCAGAAATATCGGGAGTAGAAATTAATATTTTACCTTTGTAAGAGTAATTCATAAATCAAATTTAAAAAATTTTTGATGGAAAATCTTTATGACAAAAGAAAAGTTTACGAAAAATCTCAATTGCTTGAAAATCAAATAAAAGAAAATCCTATAGAAATGTTTAGAGATTGGTTTCTAGAAGCCGAAGAGAATCCTGCGGTATCAGAATCTAATGCAATGGCAGTTTCTACAGTGGAAGCAGACGGTTGCCCTAGAACCAGAATGGTGCTGCTGAAGGCGTATAATTGGGAAGGTTTTGTTTTTTATACCAATTATAACAGCAAAAAAGGCAAAGCTTTAGAAAAAAATAATAAGGCCTGTCTTCATTTTTTTTGGCCAAGTTTAGAAAGACAAATTATTATAAAAGCAGAATTAGAAAAAGTTCCTGAAAATTTAAGTGATGGATATTTTCATTCGAGACCAAAAGGAAGTCAGTTGGGCGCAGTGGTTTCTCCACAGAGTTCAGTTATTCCTAATCGTGAATTTTTAGAAAATAAGCTGAAGGATTTAGAAAAAGAGTATGAGAATAAGGAAATACCAAGACCCGAAGACTGGGGAGGGTATTTGGCGAAGCCTTATGAAATAGAGTTTTGGCAAGGCAGACCTAATCGTTTGCACGATAGAATTATCTATGAACTTCAGGAAGATTTCGACTGGAAAATTTCTAGACTAGCACCGTGATATTTTACAAAGTTTTACCAAAAACGGCGGCAACCTTTGGTTGCCGCCGTTTTTCTTTATTTTTTAGTCTGAAATAAACCCAAAATAATAGCGCCGAAACTTTGTTTCGGCGCTTTATAAATTTTCTGTTGAAATTTTTAATTATTTCTTTTTAGCACCAGAAACTGCAGTAGCTAAATCAGCACCAGCTTTAAATTTTGCAACTTTTTTAGCAGCAATTTTGATTGGTTTTTTTGTAGCAGGATTAATACCTTGTCTAGCAGCTCTTTCAGCTACAGAGAATGTACCGAAACCTACTAGAGCAACTTTACCATCTTTTTTCTTAAGAGTAGCAGTTACATTAGAAATGAAAGATTCTAGAGCAGCTTTAGCAGCAACTTTAGTGATACCAGCATCTTTTGCGATTGCGTCGATTAATTCAGACTTGTTCATAGTTGTAAATATTAATTGTTAATTTGTTACGTAAGACAAATATATAACAATTTTGAAATTACACAAATTTTTTTCACAATTTTAATGATAATTATACTGTTTTCTATAATTTAACTCAAATATGATAATTGGTTTGTCTTGCATATTGTGCGGTTTTTGAGAGGTTAGATCTCTTATTAAGTACTATCATTACAAGTTTTTTTAAATGTACGTTTAATAAAAACCTAAATTATGAATTTGTTAATTTTGTATTTATTTTATAATTTTTATTTCTAAAATGTAAACATTAAAGCATTTGATTGATGAAATTAATCTTTTTGTCAAGAAAATCAGGTAATTACATATTTTTATAAAAGTAAAAAATAACGTTAGAATCCATCAAAAATCATTAAATTTGCAAAATGTTTATAGAAGTTTTTAAATCGAAAATTCACCGTGTTACGGTTACTGCTTCGGATCTTAATTATATAGGTAGCATTACGATAGATGAAGATCTTATAGATGCTGCTGGTTTGGTAGTAGGAGAGAGAGTTTACATTGTAAATGTAAACAATGGTGAGCGTTTTGATACTTATGTCATAAAAGGAAAAAGAAAATCTGGCGAAATTTGCCTTAATGGACCTGCTGCCAGAAAAGTACAAAAAGGTGATGTAATCATCATTATTTCTTATGCGCAGATGTCTGTGGAAGAAGCACAGCAATTCCAACCAAAAATTATTTTTCCTGACGAAAAAACCAATCTTTTAACCTAATTTTCTACATTTTGGAAAACAACAAAAAATCTTCTCCGCTTAAAACGATTTTAACAATTGTAATTTCTTTGGTTTTTGCTGCATTGTTTATGTGGTTGGCTTTTAAGGGATTAGAATTTGATAAAATTAAAGGATATTTTGCAGAGGCTAATTATTTTTGGGTTTTAGCAGCAATGGTTTTTGGCTTATTGGCATATTGGTTTAGAGCTATTCGTTGGAATTTACTTCTCGAACCAATGGGTTACCAAATTTCTAATTCTAACTCTCTTTGGACGATTTCTTTCGGATATTTAATGAATCTCACCATTCCTAGAAGTGGAGAATTAGCACGTTCTACCGCTTTGTACGGTGTAGAAAAAGTGCCTGTAGATAAATCTTTTGGAACGATTATTTTAGAAAGAGTGGTAGATTTGGTTTGTATGTTAGGATTTTTAGCATTGACTTTGGTGTTTAAGTACAAAGCGATTATCTCATTTTATGATTTTATAACGAACCAAAAAGAGAAAAAAGAGAAATTTGAGCCAAATTTTTTTGAAAAATTTATAATGAAGTTTGGCGTTCAAGATTTTGAAGCTTTTTATCTATATCTAAAAATTGGTTTTATAGCATTGGCATTTATAGCGATTATCATTTTATTTATCTATAAAAGAGAGAAATTAATTGAATTTGCCAAAGGCATTTTCCACGGACTAACCACTATTTTTAAACTCAAACAAAAAGTAAAATTCATTATACTTTCTATTGCAATTTGGGTTTCTTATTATTTTGCGGCGTATTTAGTGTGTTTTGCTTTACCAGAAACGTCTCATTTTACATTTGCTGATGGATTTTTTGTGATTGTTGTTGGTACTTTAGGAATGATGGTTCCTGCTTCTGGAGGAATTGGAGCTTTCCATTTTGCAATGAAAATAGGAATAGGTGCACTTTTCTTTTCTTACGGTAAAACCTTCGAAGAAGGTGCGGCCATTGGTTTATCTTATGCGTTTATATCACATACGATGCAATTGGTAATTATGGCAGTAATGGGTGTGATTTCTATCCCAATGTTAGCAAAAGCCAGAAATGAAGCTGTAAAATCGAAAGTTTTTTCAGAATAGTCTAATGAAAATAATTTAATGAAATTCTAAAAAAAGAATTATATTAAAAACTGATTAATAGGTTGTGAAATTATAAATAAGTCAATTTGACAGCTTTTAGTTTTGTTTTTTCAAAAGGTAAGATAATTGACGCTTGTAAATAAAATAGAGGATACTCTAAAATCAAAAATATTATGACAATAGACAACAAACACGTAGTTGCGCTTAACTACATTCTTCATACGGATGGAGAAAATGAAGAAAAAGTTTTGGTAGAAAAATCAGACGCAGAAAATCCTCTTACTTTTTTATATGGAGTAGGAATGATGATTCCTAAATTTGAGGAAAATATCAAAGGATTAACAACTGGTGATAAAGCTTCTTTTACGATTTTACCAGCAGAAGGTTACGGAGAAAGAAATCCTGACGCCGTAGCACAATTACCTCTAGAGATGTTCAATGAATCTGGTATTCCGCCAGTTGGTGCTATTTTGCCACTTTCAGACAATCAAGGAAATAATTTCCAAGCAGTAGTTTTAGAAGTTACTCCAGAAGCTGTAATTGCAGATCTTAATCATCCAATGGCAGGGAAAACTTTACATTTCGATGTAGAAATCGTAGATCACCGTGAAGCGACTGAAGAAGAATTGGCTCACGGACACGCTCACGGAATTGACGGACATTCTGGACATTAATTTCAATAATTTTATAAAAGATAAATCCCGAAAGTTTTCGGGATTTTTTATTTATTTCAAAAATTTCATTAAAATTTCTTCCATTTTAGCATACCCTAATTTTGTGGGGTGAATTCCGTCTTCTGCAATTTCTGTTGGCAAACCGTTTTTATCGTCTTTCAACGGAGTGTGATAATCTACGTAAGGAATTTTATTTTTTAAGGCGTATTCTTTTAGCATTTTATTCAACGCAATTACTTTATTTGCAGGCTCCAAGCCTTTTCTCCAAGGAAAATCATACGCTGGAAGGACAGAGCAAATTACCACTTTTATTTTGTTGGCTTTTGCCAATTCTACCATAGAAACAATGTTACCAAAAATTTTTTCTAAAGAAATAGGACCGTTATTTTCGGCAATATCGTTGGTTCCGGCGAGAATCACTACTTTTTTTGGATGAAGATTTATCACATCTTCTCTGAATCTCAACAACATTTGAGAGGTAGTTTGTCCGGAAATTCCTCTGCCAACAAAATTGTTATCGGTGAAGAATTTAGGATCGTTATTTACCCAACCTTCCGTAATAGAATCTCCCATAAAAACTGCATTCGGAACTGTATTTTGAGATTTTACTTTTACGTTGTCTTTTTCGTATCTGGCGTAATTGGCGTAATCTTGAGCAAAAAATAATGTTGACATTAATATTAAAGCTAAAGTTAAAATAGATTTTTTCATTGAATTAAATTTATATTCAAAGGTAAGAAATAAGTTTTTCCGAAAATTCTGTTTTTCATCATAAAATCAATAATTTTACAAAATAATGGAAAACACTTCTAAAGATCCTTTACACGGAAAAAGATTAGACACCATTTTAGAAGAATTGGTAGAGTATTACAATGGTTTCGAAGAACTAGGGAAACAAATAAACATCCGTTGTTTCAACGAAAATCCGAGCATTAATTCTTCGCTTAAATTCCTCCGAAAAACTGATTGGGCAAGGAAAAAAGTAGAAAGTCTTTACTTGTATGTTTTGAGACAAAAGAAGAAAAATCAATAAACCACAAAAGAGACAAAAGGAAGGATTGAAAACAAGTGTTTCAAAGGTCAAAAAAGTAAAACATTCTACTTTTTTAACTTTTGGATAGCTTTAAAAAATAGAAAGCTTTTGTCTCTTTTGTGGTTAAAAAAACTTTTCAAGTTCTAAAAATAATTTTCTACAAATAGAAAATTTGTATAGGACAAAAAATTAAAATCAGCAAAATTTTTTATTCTAAAAACTTTCCCGAAACATAATACCATTTCTTATCCACTTTTTTAAAAGTAGAACGTTCGTGGTGGATGTTTTCTTTTCCAAATTTATCGGTGAAATACGCCTTAAATTCTACTTCTTTTTCGCTAGATTTTATAATTTCTAGTTTTGTCCAAGTGTTTTCTTTTCCCCAGTTTTCTAATTCTGTTTTATGGTGAAATTTCCTTTTGTTAGGTAGTGTAGTTTCCCAAAGATAATCACCATTCGGAATGGCAAATGCAGCATAACGAGAACGCATAAGTTCTTCCGCAGTTTTTGGAAACTCTTTTTTAGAATGAAACAGTTCGCAACATTCTTCGTATAATTTTCCTGAACAACAAGGGCAAAGATTTTCCAAATTTTAGATTTTAAATTTTAGATTTTAGATTGGTTGTCATTTTCAATTTTCAACTTTCCATTTTCAATTAACCAAAAGCTCTCTTCAACAAACTTTCCACTTTCGGTTCGCTTCCTCTGAAATTTTTGTACAATTCCATCGGATCTTTTGTTCCGCCGCTAGAAAGTAAAACTTTGTATTTTGCAGCAATTTCAGGATTGAAAATCCCATTTTCTTTAAAATATTGGAAAGCATCAGCATCCAAAACTTCTGCCCATTTGTAAGAATAATATCCCGCAGAATAACCACCCTGGAAAATATGCGAAAAACTTGTACTCATCGCAGTTTCAGGATTTGTAGGATACAATTGAGTTTTCTTCGTGGTGTTATCTTCAAATTCTTTCACACTCCAATTCTCAAATTCTCCCACTTTTGTGTGGTACGTCATATCCAAAATCCCAAAACCGAGTTGTCTTAAAGTTTGATAACCTTCCATAAAGTTTTTAGAATCCGAAATTTTCTGAATTTTTTCGTCAGGTAAGACTTCATCAGTTTGGTAATGTTTGGCAAAAGTTTTCAGAAATTCTGGTTCGTAGCAATAATTTTCTAAAAATTGAGAAGGCAATTCTACAAAATCCCATTTCACAGAAGTTCCCGACAAATTTGGATATTGCGTGTTTGCCAAAATTCCGTGTAAAGCGTGCCCAAATTCGTGGAAAAGCGTAGTAACTTCTTGGAAAGTCAATAAACTTGGCGTTTCGGCAGTTGGTTTCGTAAAATTACAAACCACCGAAATATGTGGACGAACATTCTCGCCGTTCTGTATTTTTTGAGATTTAAAACTCGTCATCCAAGCTCCTGCTCTTTTCCCTTTTCTCGGGTGATAATCTGCATAAAGTAAAGCAACAAAATTATTGCTTCCGACTTCTGACTTCTGACTTCTGACTTCATAGGTTTTCACTTCTTGATGATATTTTTGAACATCATTAATTTCTACAAATTCTAACCCGAAAAGTTTCCCAGCCAAACCAAAAACCGCTTCTTCTACTTTATCTAATTGGAAATAAGGTTTCAGTTCTTCATCATCAATTTCATATTTTGCTTTGCGAAGTTTTTCGGCGTAGAAAGCGTGATCATAACCTTGCATTTCTTCGATTCCATCAGATTTTGCAAGAGATTTCAATTCTTCAATTTCTTTTTGAGCAAAAGGAGTTGCTTTTTCTAATAATTCATTCAAAAATTCAAAAACTTTAGCAGGAGATTTCGCCATTCTTTCTTCCAAAACATATTCAGCGTAGTTTTTGTAACCTAAAATTTCAGCTTTTTGTTGTTTCAAAGAAATGATTTCTTTAATTAAATTTTGATTGTCAAATTCATTATTTTTAAAGGCTTTTTTACCGTTTTCAAGTGCCAATTCCTTGCGCAATTCTCGGTTTTCACAATACGTAATAAACGGAACATAACTCGGATATTGAAGCGTGATGACGTAACCTTCTAAATTTCTTTCCTTGGCTTCTTCCGCAAATTGTGCGAGAATAGCTTCGGGAATTCCAGCCAAATCTTTTTTGTCTGTAATATGTTTGAAATAATTATTGGTTTCTGCCAAAACATTTTGCCCAAATTGAAGCGATTTTAGAGACAAATCCATATTGATTTTCTCTAATTTTTTCTTGTCTTCATCGTTCAAAAGTGCACCATTTCTTACAAAACCTTTGTAAGTTTCGTTGAGAAGAGTAGTTTGTTCTTCGTTTAAACCACCCCGATCTCGCCTTTGGCTCGACCACCCCTCCAGAGGAGGGGAATTAAAACCGTCATAAACTTTTTTAATTCTATTAAAAAGTGCTTCGTTTTGAGAAATTTGAGAAGAATATTCCGACAAAAGTGGCGAAACTTCTTGTGCTATTTTCTGAATTTCGTCGTTGGTTTCCGCAGAATTTAGGTTGAAGAAAATGCTAGAAACGGCATCTAATTGTTCGCCAGAATACGCTAAAGCTTCTATGGTGTTAGAAAAAGTGGGTTCTTCTGAATTATTGGCGATTTCATCAATTTCTTTTTTTGATTTTTCTATTAATTCTTTGAAAGCAGGAAGGTAGTGCTCTTCTTTAATTTCATTAAAAGGTGCGGAATTGTATTTGGTGTTGAATTTTTGTAAAAGTGGATTCATTTGATTGATAGTTATTTTGTGTTGTAAAAAGTCTTCAAATTTAATTAAAATCAAATTAGTTATCTTTGATAAAACTTAAAAACTTAAATGTTATGAAAAAATTTTTTAAAATTTTGTTGGTTTTTTTCATAGTTATATCTCTTGTAATTGTGATTGCAATGATAGCTGTAGGGAAAAAATACCATTTTGAGAAATCTATTGTGATTAATGCACCTGTAGAAAAAGTTTGGCAAAACGTAAATTCTATGAAAGCGGTAAATTCTTGGAGCCCTTTTTTGGATTATGACAAAAATATGAAGCAAACATATTCTGGAGTTTCAGGACAAGTTGGCGATACTTATCATTGGAGTGGAAACGATGAAGCTGGTGAAGGCGAAGAAAAAATTACGGCTCTTGAACCGAATAAAAAATCTTCTGTAAATATTCGTTTCATAAAACCTTTTGAAGGAAATGCAGATGCAGATGTAATTTTACAACCTCAAGGAAATGCTACAAAAGTAACGTGGACCTTCGATACAGAAATGAATTATCCTATGAATCTGATGAAACTTACAATGGACAGTCAGATGGATAAAGATTTCGGGAAAGGTTTGCAAAAACTGAAAGAAATTTCGGAAAAGTAATTTTCTATTGCTGTTTTTAATAAAATCTAAGACCATTCATTTTTTTTGGAAGGTTTTTTGTTTTTATATTTGGCAAGGATTGAAAAATGAGGATGCAGAAACAAGATTATAACAAAGAAAATATAAGAACTTTTGTAAATGAGCAAATTTCGGGGAAGATAAAAACATTAGAATTTTATCTTAATTTTACCTTGGATGCAACTAGAGAAATAAAGAAAACTTCGAAATACGATTCTATAAGAGAAGAGATGCAAGAAGAGATTTATCACTTAGATAAGCAAATGCATTCTCTAAAATCTATGCAAAAACAAATGCAGAGAGTTCTCAATTCCACTTCTACGAACGTACAACTAGGTTCTTTGGTTATTACCAATAAAGCTAGATTTTATATTTCGGTTTCTTTGGGTGAGTTTTTCTTTGAAAATACACGTTTTTATGCCATTTCTACCGAAAGTCCGATGTACAAAATTATGGCAGGGAAATCTGTAGGAGATTCTTTTGTACTCAATAAAATTCATCAAGAAATAATAGAAGTTTTATAAAAATTTGAAAATGAAAAAATCAGAAATAGTAAAAGAAATTATAGAAAGTAGAAGTAGTATTTTCCCGAAAGATTATTCTGGAGAAGATATTCCGCAAGAGGTTTTAGAAGAAATTTTGAATTCCTCAAATTTTGCTCCTAATCACAAAAGAACTAAACCTTGGCGTTTTAGAGTTTTTAAAGGAGAAGAAAAATTGAATTTAGGAAAAGAGCTTCAACGGTTGTATAAAGAAATTACCCCAGAACAACTTTTTCTTCAAAAAAAATTCGAAGATATTGGTGATAAATTTTCTAAATCTAATGTTGTACTCACCGTTTCAGTAAATTTTAGCGGTTTGGTGCCAGAATGGGAAGAAATAGCTGCTACGGCAATGGCCGTACAAAATATGCATTTAACTTGTGCTGCAAATAATGTTGGAGCTTATTGGGGAACGCCAGGAATGAAAGATTATTTAGGTGAATTTTTACACCTTGAAGAAAACCAAAAATGCTATGGTTTATTTTTTATGGGAATGATTCAAAATTAATTTGCTGATAATGAATAAAATTCTTATTTTTGCAGACTTAAAATATTAACAGGGACGAGTTCCCCTAAATTCACAACAATATGTCAGTAAAAATTAGATTACAAAGACACGGTAAAAAAGGAAAACCTTTTTTCCACATCGTAGTAGCAGACGCTAGAGCTAGAAGAGATGGTAGATTCATCGAAAAATTAGGCGTTTATAACCCAATTACAAATCCTGCAACGATAGAATTAAACGTAGATGCAGCTGTAAAATGGTTAAATAACGGTGCTCAACCAACTGATACTGCAAGAGCTATTCTTTCTTACAAAGGTGCTCTTTACAAAAAACACTTACAAGGTGGTGTTGCTAAAGGTGCTTTTGACGAAGCTGAAGCTGAAAAAAGATTCAATGCTTGGTTAGAAACCAAAGAAGCTGCTGTTGCCAACAAAAAAGATTCTCTTTCTAAAGCTGATAAAGCTGCTAAAAAAGCTGCATTAGAAGCTGAAGCTAAAGTAAACGAAGCTAGATTAGCTGCTGCTGCACAAGCTGAAGCGGATGCTAAAGCTGCTGAAGAAGCTGCAAACGCTCCTGTAGAAGAAGTAGTAGCTGAAACTGCAGAAGAAACTCCGGCTGCTGAAGCTGAAGGAACTGAAGCAGAAGCTTAATCAGTTTAAAAAAATAACTAAATTTGTAGAGGCGCGATTTATCGCGTCTCTCTCATTTTAAAACCTAGATAATGAATAAAAAAGATTGCTACTTTTTAGGAAAAATTACCAGAAAACACGGTTTGAAGGGAAATGTAATTATAAAACTAGATACAGATCAACCAGAATTGTACAATAAACTGGAAGGGATTTTCGTGGAAGTGAACGGACTTCTAGTTCCTTTTTTTGTAGAAAAACAACAATGGGGAAATGATAATTCTAAAATCATCACCTTCAAAAATTCTTCTGAACAATTGGTAGAACAATCTATTGGCAAAAATGTTTTTCTACCACTTTCTACGTTGCCAAAACTTTCTGGAAAACAGTTCTATTATCACGAAGTAATCGGTTTTGAAATAAGAGAAGAAGATGGTAAATCTTGCGGAAATATTGTAGAAGTAAACGATCAAACCGCACAACATTATTTTATTTTAAAATTAGCGGACAAAGAAGTAGTAATCCCCATCATTAAAGATTGGATTTTAGAAGTAAATCGTGACGAGAAATTCATAACAATGCAATTACCAGAAGGTTTGATGGATGTTTTCTTGGTGCCTTCTAAAAAAGATGAATAATTTTTTCTGCTCTTGATTTCAATCAATTTTTTTTAGAAAAGTTCAGCCTAGTTTTGTCTTGTTAATTTTTAAAATTCAAGACAATGAAAAAACTGTTTCTAATATTCAATTTATTTTTTGGTATAACTTTTTTATTTTCTCAAAATACAGATTCTATTTCTTTGAGAAAAACAAAATTCATTTCTTTTTCGCCAAAGAAAAATTTATCAGACAACGTCAATGGAATTAATGTAGGTGTTTTAGATGCTTATGACGGACAAAAAATCAATGGATTTAATCTTCAATTTAATCCTATCGTCATCATTTATCCTCTTCTTCCAAAAGCAATTCCTGCGCCTGAAAAAGATAATGGAAGTGTTGTAATCAATGGGCTTCATCTTTCTACAAGTGGAACTACCGACGCTAAAGAAGTTAATGGAGTTGGTGTTTCTATGTATCATCACGCTTTTGCAACCAATGGAATTTCTGTAAATTTTTATAACAACACTTCCAAAAATCTCAACGGAATTCACATTTCTGGATTTTCTAATAATACAGATGTGGGAAATGGTTTAAATGTTGCTTTTCTTGGGAATTATGCTGAAAATTTTAATGGTTTACAAATCGGTTTATCTAATGACGCTGAAAACTTAAAAGGTTTACAAGTAGGACTTTTCAATAGAACGAATAAAATGAAAGGCTTACAAATTGGTTTCTGGAACAAAAACGGAAAAAGAAGTTTACCATTCATCAATTTTTAAAAATGAAAAGGAATATTGTTTTTTGGTTAATGTTTTTTTTTATCACTATTTCAGCGCAAGAAAATTTTTCTTTCAGAAAAAACATTGTGAATACCAATTACTATTATGCAACTGCAAAGAATTTCACCGAAAATGGAGTACAAGTTTCTTACTTTAGGAGGTCCGAAATTGAAGAAAATATCGATATTGAATATGGTGCTAATATTTATTTCTCTGGAAATAAAAATCCTTTGATTTATATTAAACACGATAGTATTTATCAAACTAAAACCACAGGAATTAATTTTGATTTTGGAATAAAAATGGTGAAATCAAAAAGAATAAAAAATTTTCATTTGGAATGGACTTCAGAATTATTATTTGGTGCGATTAGTTTTGATAGAGGAAATATACCTAAAACAGAGTACGAAAATCCCTATGAACAAGAAAATACGATTAAGGCTGATTTGGGTTTAGAGTCACTTTCTACATTTAATTTAGGTCAAGGTTTACGAGTTTTCAAAAACAAAATTGGTGCAGAAGTTAAAATAAATTACTTGCCAATTTATTGGACTGAAAAAAAACATCTTCCAGATAAAATGAATATGTTCAGATTTTCTCTTGGGATGGTTTATAAATTTTAAATTGAAATGGAATAGTTAAAATTCGCCATTTGCATCAAAAATTACGCCAAAATTTCATAAATTTGCCATCCATAGTATTTATG